>JAAUYH010196370.1_pt1 | contig 18734 bp, 10 predicted proteins | sample 7278061 | NCBI WGS metagenome assembly JAAUYH01 (sample SAMN14350203, study PRJNA611818) | marine sediment metagenome | isolation source: surface marine sediment (0.6m) | place: French Polynesia: Moorea | collected 2018-08 | reverse complement strand
GGCGCTAATGTACAAGCTTGCCGAGGAGGTTATAGCTAGGGAAATTTGGGTTACTAGCTGTTACAATAGTACCTACTGCGGCTAATGCCTTCGCAACTCTGCTTCCAGTTGGTGTAGCTTCTGAAAAATCGTAATACCACTAATTCGTTTATTTTAAGATTGCCGACAGCTAAATATTGACAAGAAATGATCTTGTGTTCTAACAGAGCTAAACTAAATAAGTCTACACTATCGGTTCCTAAGGAATTATATTCTAAACTTGTCGTATATAACTTAGACACTAATCAAGGGGATGCTCCTGCAAAACAGACTAATTAGCGGTGCCGATTCAGCTTTCAAGCCAGTATACACTGAAGTCATTATCCTGGTGCCGGAAAATGGTTTAAATTTATCTTTACGCTTATCTATTCAAAACCAATTTTCAGTCACTGTATGGTACATGAAGACATCCTATTAAGCAGAAATAGCGAACATAATCAAGCGCAGGTATTAGTTATCAGCGAACGGTTACATCAACATATCAGGACCTTTACCAATACAGTGTCGATTTGCGTCAAAATCATTCACGAAACGAAAAATTTAGTTATTAGAGTGTCAAAATAGCTTGCAGCCTGAGTTAGAGCGTACCATTGAATACGTGAAATATTGAACTAGTGGAAATAAACGAGAAGAAGTTATAGCGCCAAGTATTATTGACGAAGTAGAAGTATTACTGCACAGTACCATGCATTGCAATTCTGGCTAATAACGAGGTGTTGCAACCGCGTGGATTAAGAAAACTTTGAATTGTTGGTGGCGAAATTGGACTACAATTTTGTACAAGTATGCCGATTCGTGATAATAATTATAATATTGATGTCATACCAGATGGAATGATATTCTACCTGTACGGTCCAATTGAAAGTCTCCGAGCAGATGCATAATTGTATCATGAATATGTACTACGCCTTTGAGTGCCCACAGAATATACAGCATTGGTTGCAAGTCAAGACCCGCCAGAATTATTTGTTTCAATGAATGCTCTCTGAACAGTAGTGGAGTGGAGCTACAAGTATGTGAAGCAAGGTTAGGCATCTCAAAACTTCTACTTCAAACTTCTGGTGAGAAATTTCCCATTGCGAACCTATATAGCGTTAGCAAACAAACTACCACACAATAAACAAACATGTCAAGGTAGTGTTGCTTAGCAATTTCAGTACTTTCATTGTTAATCACACTGTCTAGAATCGTACCTAGATAGTAATCAGTAAAACAACCCAACGTGAAGCAAAATTTATGAGGTTTATCAAAGAAGAAGTGCCAAATCTTTTAGTATTCCGGCTTCATCTCGCTTCACTTCGGCGCTTCGCGGTCCTAGAATTTGCATTTCGGTGCCGTGCTCCTCAGGCGTCACTAAAGGTTTTGATATAGAGCTCCATTTCTGAGTAAAGCTGCGAAGAAAACCGTGAAAAGGCCGTTGGTTTCTCGGCACTCTTCTGCATTTTGCTCAAACTGCTTTCCGGCAGCACTACTTGACGTTCTTTTAAATAGAAACCATTGCGGTCTACCGTAACTTTCCTTGTATTGCTCCGGAAAGTGTTTCAAATCTTCTGCCTTACCATAAACTACATTGACTCCATTTTGTTGCGCTTATTTATAGATACATGTTCTATGCTTTTATCGGGGCTGTCAGTTGGATGTTTGGTTACCAGCTTTCCAGTATGTTTTGCAGCACCATTAAAGGTCTCTTCTTCCTTTTCCACATCCTCCTTCTCACACCACGGTTTCTTCGCCTGATTATTTACATCAATAGCTGTATCTGGGGTAATTTCGAGGTTTTCATATGCCTCACTTATTCATAATGCTGCTGTTTGCTTCAGTTCGCAGCACATCGATTTCTGACTAACTTTCATGAATATTCTTGAATAGTGGGACGTTATGAATTAACTATCTCGTTTCCAACTTTAAGTACCATCAATCTAGGTGCTAAAACCATACTTTATGCATAATAATAAGATTTACGTCACAAAACGATTATTGGCGGCTTTGATTTCTGACAGCGTATTTGAGATTACTAACGCAACTTCTGCTCTCTGTATCAACCGAACCCCTAGTCTTATGACCGCATTTCAATGTCTTTCCTGTAAATCAGAGGGTGGACCTGGTTATGAATCACATGTACTCGTACTCATTGATTCACTGAGTTAGTACATCTGCACTTTAATTCGAGTACAACATAACCGATGCTGAAACAAGCTATGTTCTAGAAAAATCATATCTAGATAAGCATTTTTTATTTGTTCTTGTTAGATACTGATATCTGTTCTTTTCTGATTCCCCTAATACAGTGGATTCGATGCAAAATTGGGTTGAAGAAAGCTAATAATTGCCTTTTGCAAAGGTATCGAAACGAAGCCCTAATAAAATTCTGGGCTTTCGTAACTGATATAATCGAATTCGCACTACTGAAGAGATCATCTATTGACAGTTGATTTCTTACTCTGAGAATATTCAAAAAATTTTGTTCGCCATTAAATTTGACGAGTATTGCATTCGAAAACAATCTGTCTTCCACCTAATTGTCAATAGAGCAAAACTATTTGTATACAATGGACTCGAATTTTCGATATAACAACCATCCACAATATTCATGCTATTCTTTATTTCCTAGGGCTTACTCTATGTCTGTAGAAATGTTTTCTTCATACCTTCATAGCTTCCATGCCCTACGTTTTGTAGCTATTAAATGCGTTTTCAGTTTCGAAAACTGTTAGCTGATAAAGCAACATTTTCTTTAATGAGTTGACGTTTGTTGCTGTACTGCTTGAGCTAATATCAATCTGGAACCGGTCTACTTCAGTTTTGTCGTATAGTCCAAAATGAGATAATATTTGGCAGGCCTCAAATGGGAAAAATAAACAGAGCAAGCTATCCGATTCGATGCATTCATTCCTCGCAAAGTGTAATAATTGTAGTATCTGGATTTGAGCCTGACTTGGCTAAGGATAATTTCAAGGACATCATATCATATACCATGTTTTATTTGTTCTTTTTAAATTTCTACAATGATTAAAGCAGCATTAGATCAGATATAAAGTTCGGTTCCCTTTGCGAACGATTCAACGAGCATACCGTTAACATTTTCACCGACAGAATTACTTCCTCTCCCTTCATTAACCCATTTTGATCATATGTTTGGTACATACTAATGTTACAATTTATTGTATTACCAAAGAAGTCGCACAATCTGAACATGTTCATAACTAATGTGAGATATTTTTCTTTTATAATTGTCATTTTGGACTCGTATTTCGTACCACTTGAAAGGATTGATCGCGATTAATTTACAATTTCAAATAATAAGTTGGCACCATAGAAGTTAGTACTTTCCAATTCTTATAGAGATCAAATTGAATTAATCCCAGAACATTTCATTAGCACATTCATATATGTTGAGCTTTTACTCTTTTCTTGTGAAAGTTTATGCATCGCTCACAGAAGTAAATAGTTTGTGCCGGAACTTGTAGCGTACTCAATTTATGATTCAAATGAAATCCAGACGAGAAATGTTCATTTTGATCTTTTCTAGAAACTCGAACGCACAATAAGAATCGTTTGATTTAGCATCATATACTGCAGAAGTGCAAAATATAGCTGCTTTAATATTTATATACGAGATTTGACGCATTTCAGCACCTCTAAAGATCTGAACTCTCGTCCAAAACAATCGACCGACTCCAAATGATGTTCATAATTATCGATTTCTTCCTGTTTGTATGTTTGATACTTGACGTCTGGAATGCTTTTAAGTTTCCAGTCGAATCTTTGTAGTACCCCTGTTAGAGTTCTTTGAAAGAAAAAGGAAACAGTCATTAAAATTTGGACGTTTGCGACAATAGCGGTGCGCATATTCTATATCAAGTTTGCGTGGTCATCTTCTTTCCTTACTGCTAGTAGAACGTTCCCATACTTACAGGACATTGACTGATTACCAACGACTTTCCACCAGGAGCCAACTCCTCGGGGTATCAGTAAATGTAGAACTACCTCATGAACATACGCCCAATTTCGCCAAATTATCGCACACAAAGAATCTATGTGGATGTAGGACTCAATCTGTAAAGGAATCGAAGCTATGCTGCGCCTGTTACATGGATGAGACTACGTACTAGGAACCTTGCGGGAAAAATTTCGTAGTAGATTTGTTGAGAAGAAAAGCGAAGAAGATGACACGACCTATCGGATATGCGAATTAAAATTAGACACTAAAGCGTGCAAAAAATAAGAGAAATGTCGCCTAGTACTTCGAAGTGAGCTGTTAGTGAAAAATGTCGCAGCGAGCAATTTGTAAATTATTTGGTGTTGGACTTCTTCTATTTGCTCGCTGTTGCTGTTACGCTGGTGCGCACACACGCGAAACATATCTTTTCAAGTTATCACGTTCACGAAAGATGTAAACTGTTCTGCCCGATTTATTTGCAAAAATTCTAAGGGACAGAAGAACAATTGAAGGTAATAAATCGATCGAAAATAGCTATCGGTCCTTGCATCTCGTGCAGTGTTGAGGCTTACTATGATTTCGTGACATAAACTGATTTTTTTATTTTGCACTGTATATCCTAGTCGCAACCAGAAATTCGTGTACAACCAAGAATCAAAAAGCAACCACACATTGGTACTTCACATGTTTTATCGTTCCAACATATCCTAATGGGAAATAGCTAGCTAAACATATTATATGCCTTTTAAATCAGAATATTGCATAATATTTTTTCAGATTTCGCTTTTTGTATCAACCTGTATTCCAGGTTTTTCTATAGCAAATATTGTAATGAACGGTGAAAGTTCTCATGAGTACCATTCTGTATGATTATTTCTACTTCCCGCCCATTTTTATTTAGCCCATTTTTATTCAGTATCAATATGTCCACTGCCAGTACTACCAGAACATTAATGTACTACTAGGCTCAATTAATATCTTAGTAGAAATTGTGACCCTTGTTAAAATCTGTGTACTCCTTTTCTGAGCTTTATCTTGGTTCTGTATGTTCTGATTGGAAAATTAAATGAGTTTCATTACTTACAATTCCGCTTGTTCTGCCAACATACACCACGGCGATAATAATAACAGCTAAATTTTCTGAACAATTTTAACTCGTTGGCGTCACTTTCTATGATTTTGAAATCATTTGAGTGCTTATATTCTATTAATTGGTCCTGAAGTAACCAACATTCTTCACTTCAACATGAAAAACAGTAGCGCGATGGTACTCGTTCTGTTACGAAAAACCTAATGAATTTATAATTTCAGACATTATTCTCCTAAAATTTTGCTTTGTTTACAATTATCGTATAAGATTCTGACTACAGAAATAATAATATATCAACAACTCTGAAAATAAATAGCAATAGTTTTACTATCCATTTGATTTGGAAATAGACAAGATATGGAATTCGGCATGAACAGGGATTATCCTAATAGCGATATATCATTGCTTGTATCAAGTAGAAGTCAGATCTATTATTTATTCACTCCCAGGACGGAGCGGACACGGAGCAGTCCTTTCCTCTGCTTGCTTTTTTGCTACGTTGCTTTACGATAACTATTTATGATCAATTTTTGGTACGGAGCGAAGGCCCAATATATAGTAACATCATCCTAGTATTTTTATTTCAAATTCGATTTAGATTCAATACAGAGTGAATGCTGATTTCAAAATGCTTGCCGCTTCCTGATAAGGATCACTTTAGAATTCATGAATTGTCTTGTACAAGTTGACGTTTGCGACCTCATTCATACGCACGAGTATAAAATTAGTTCACGAACCGTTTAGTAATTTTTCGCAATTCGGATAAGGAAAAATATCTCAAATTGCATTGGATCAGTAGATCTACAAATTATTCCATTGTTCATAGTACATGATCATGTCATACAACATGAAGTGATTTGCATTTTGTAAGAACCTGTTCTCGAGAAAATATATGAATTATTCAAAACTGAACGTAGTTCTTGAACTACTAAATATTGATCTCAGGATAAATCTATTGAATTATCTGAATTTAAGTATTCCTCTTTCATTAAAATATGGTTCATTAATTTCTTAGCTGGCATGCCTAGCTGTACCAAGGATAGAACTACGAGTGATTCAGCTAGAGTTTGCAGTGAGTCGATATGTGTCCTGTCCAATCGATATTTTATCTATAACACCGCAACAACGGTGCAGATTGTAATGGGCAATGAACCAACCTGCCAGTAACTCATGAATATTTTTCATCGTTGCTTTCTTCGTTTTCCATTGATCTCGCGACTCAAGTTTCTCCCTTTCTTGGCCGATTATCGCAATGTATCATATTCAGAAGCTCAGTAAGAAATAGCCTAGGATACTATAGGGAAAAATCCTACTGAAAATGCAAGAACCATTCTCATTCCATTCCTGATGGCCTTCAAGTATGTTACAGTCATAAACCCACCACTATTCTAGCTACCATCCGATTAGCACAATTATCGAGCAACAAGTTACTAACATAGCTAATAGATAATCATAAAAAAATACTTTAGATTTTTTATTATCGGAAATTTTATGAACGATCATTTTTTTCTTCGAAGCTGTGGAAAACATTAATGGTGAATCTTAAATCAAGTGACGCTTGAAGCACTGATGTCGTTGAAAAACAAGGTGCAAACCAAAAAAACCACTCGAAATGTCCACGAACAGCGATCGATAATGATCTGAAAGCGAATACATTTGGCACGATGATTGCCACAGCTTCCGTAACCTCAAGCAGGAAAATATCGGTCACTGCTTCGCATTAGATGGCGTGAAAAGTGATCCTTGGATTACTGAGATAAGAACCACTGAAAATCCGAAAGTCATAGTCAATAATAATGCTGGTTCATCTCCTTCAGAAACGGAAGGTTTTCTGAATAGTATCAGGCTCTTCAGTTGAAAGTATTACACACAAGCCAACAAGTTATAAAAAATTAGAGCAGAATTTTGGACAGTTTTGTAATAACTGATTTACAGGACTGAATTCGAACGAATTCTCGTAAATTTAATGCACTTCGAAAATTTGATGCTTAATAGTGAACGACATGGGCTTGTTTCCCTTTAAATGTATTCCAAAAAAACAGTACCACCTATTGTAAGTACAATATAGTACATTAAATTTGTTCATGGTCATTTTCATTGCTTTATCACTTTTTGTGCCGGATAGAGGATAAAAATAGGTCTTCTAAGCTGTAAACCTAATTTGATCTTTGAGGCAGCCGAATTGGATTCGGTTGTCGAGATTGTCCTTGACAATTAGCTTTTCTTGTCGAAATACCTTTCAGACTAACACGGAAAACATATGTTCGTGCAAAGAAGTATATAGTGATCCATGACTGAGAAGGCTAGAAACTCTCATAAATTTCACACTTCAATTATTCTTGGGTGTTCAGTAATTCTAGTAAGACTGCATAAGATTACTGTTTTGATTGATGTCAGGATCTTGAACAGAAAATCAAATATGGTAAGCTGTATGTTGATCACAGAGAATGTTTTCTGTAAATATTGTTAGTGATATGCAAGTTTTCTATAGCTTATTTGTTCTATTCTGAAAATGGCCCGATTTTTTTGTATCGCGAGTAATTTCTCACTCATACACTCCAGTGTTCGTTAAAAATTATGATTTTTAATTCACTTTTGATAATGTAGAAGTTTGCTCTAACTGCTTTTCTTTTTGTTCCATAATTCTACGCTCTTATGTCTCGATACCACTCAAGCAGAAATACAATTCCCATATTAATGACAATAGTGATTCAATGTTAAATGCTAGCATTGTACGATCTATACTTCGTGGCGCGTTACCTCTAATCTTCTGCCCCTTCGTATATTTATTCGAGTAAGTAATAAAAGAATTGCGGAATCAAACTCTTTACCTAACAAATATTTCTGTATAGCTACTTTAGCTGTATTTTATTGGCTTCAATTCGCATTGAAGCCCATCAGACTTCAAAAATAACTACTCAACTCACCCAAGGACTTCTATCGCTGTAAAATTTCGATTGCTGATGCAACTGAATAATCATGTTGCAAAAAACGCCGAGCGCTTTAGTCACTATAGATTCGTACCTTGAAAATATCATCTGTTAATACGCTTTCTTGACTAGTTCAACTTTCGATTCATTCAATGTTATATCCTTACATGTATTTGGAAGTTCCATAATCATTACCTGGTTCTGCAGTGTATATATATTTCTGATAGTACATCGATGTTACTAATTGCTCTACAGCAACTAAAGAGTAGATTTACGAATGAATTCTTTAGTATCAAATGTTAGATACAATTTTTCTCGAAGAAAGTGCTGCTGCGTGTGGCAAGATAGAGAAATTGTTAATAGAATAGAGTTAGCTGTGCTATGATATTTATTATATTGGTTGTTTTAATGTCTCGTATTGTCTTTCTTCTTCTTTTCTTACTAGACTAGGTTGCACGAGTTCTTATGGAGTCCAAGAATAACTCGAGACTATAGTAGTACGATAGGTGGTAGACTCGAGAACACAATATCACAAAGCGTATTAATCACAAGACTAAGAAAGGTCTAAGCTAAACTATCACGAGAGTTCATTAGGGTAACAATGCAAGTCACACGAATTGTAAAGGATGAGAGCAAGTAAAAACGAGAGCGTGGTTAGGCAATCTTGGTTTTGTCCACACTATGGAGATATCAAGCAAAAAATTGAAATCTGGCACGGCAGATGTCTTTGCTAAAAGTTCCAGAACACTCCAGCCCAATGAGGTACAATTTCGCACTTCGATTTTCTTGAGTAAGCATGACCATTCTTTGCACGAGAAAATTAAGCTACGTATGTTCAGTGTTCTATTTGGCGATGGAGTTGCGATTACTAAATTCTTGGACAGGCTTCGGTAATATCTGAATATATAATTGTATAACGTGTATACAATAAAATTATGAAGTACACATCCTAATTTTGCATATTAAACATGACCCTAAAATACGTACATGAATAGCTTCATGAGTGTCACAACGATTTAGCAGCTGATCTGCTACCCTTAGTGAACACTTGACAGGAATTGATCTAACTTCAAACTGTTAAATTATAAAAGCCTTGAAGCTGATTCGAAAACCTGTCTTTCCTCGATTACGAAGAATATTCCAAAAACACATCTAGTCTTACTTTTATAGGTAATTAAGTCTCTGCTCTTGTTCAACATGGACTGAAAGCTTGAATTTCTATACGCTTTGGAGCAGAAGTTCATTTTCAATCCTCGTTCCTTCCAATGAATAATTTATTTTTTGTTCTCGACATTATTTTGCGTAATATGTTGTTAATCGGACCTTTGGCACACAATATTTATGCATGCTGTGCCTAGAATTATTACATTTAATAAATTTTCCTACAATTCTCATTGATGCTCCTGAATTGAAATGGTGGGATTAAATAATGAGATGATGAAAAACAATCAAATATATAACATGACGGCATCTATAATTTCACTGAATTACTGCGATATTTTCAGAACCATCAAATTCCGTTAGTTTCTTCGGAGTACTACGCGGAATCAGTACATGTCTTGCTAATCCACATGCCAGAGAGCTACTGTTTCAATTTTCGGAGGGAGGCACGGTATTAGCCAATGGCCGAGACACGGAAGTTAGCATGCCAATTTTCAGGTATTATTTGCTAAAATCGATGAAGCAAAGAGATTAATGTCATGTCGATCTGTAAATGGGTTTGACTGATTTTGAGATTACAATCTTGTTTGGATCTTCTCTGCTATTTTGCATTTTGTGTTAAGTTTTGCTGCATATTTCTGACCAAGATAGACCGGAAAGTTTGGTTACGTGAATTACCAATCAATAGTTGTCGTGTAATTGTTGATAATATAAAATATACTGTTTATGATTAGAATGTGCTGGTGCAATTTAACGGAGCGGGTCTGTGCTACGAAATTGTGGCAATTATGAATTCTGTACGAATTATCTAGCCACACAACACTTTAGATGCGAGGATTACCCAGAATTGTGCTACAAATGTCCAGAGTGGCCGTAAAAATATCACAAATTATGAACGAGAAGCTCATCGATGGTCTCAAATACTGTGATAGTCAATGACTAACGCCAGACTCCCTTCGCGGAATCGAAATACTGAATTGATTAAGAGCGAAAGTCGGAACTTTAAGTGGAAGTTTGAAACCTCGTTTTGTCCAGAAGCACTGTTCTTGCCACTCGCTTGAGAAACATTGCGCTCTCTTTTTTCTGCGTTACTGTCAATGATGAAACTGATGGCTGCTAAAATTCCTTATTTTCTGTTGCAGTATTACTTAAAATGATTGACAATTTGTAAGTTTCCCGGATCTCGCGAAGTACGTGAAATCTAATTCTGCATATATACTTCCGAAACTTCAACATTCTGGACACTCAAAACAGAACCTGTCCATACGGCTTCTATGGAGCTACTGTAAACCTTCGGAAAAGATATCACTTTCCTCTCTGCCAGTTTTTCATGACTAGTAGAAAAGTACACCGTGGACCTGGCTCTCGCTCAAACCTGTAGTCAGATCCCCCTATTCCTCGATACCAAAACTACCACTCTCTGTAGGGAATATTTCCTCCAGTCTGTACATCTGCTGTAGCACATTACATGCTTGTCGCCGTAAGCACTTCTATACAGTCGCCTAATTAACTTTAAGGATCGCAGATCCATAATTTCCCGCCTGGGTTGATAAGATCTCTTTGTTCATGAACAGGAAATAATCGATGCTCCTGTTGAGCTTCGATCGCCTATCTCACTACGATGGCTGTGCAAAATCGCAAATTAGATATTTGCCAACGGAGCGGATCTAGGCCCAATGCGAGAAGAAGTTCGACAGCATTAACTGCAGATTGCACCCGCCGGTGTTCGAGTTTAATCCGCGGAACTCTCCACAAATACGCTCTTCTACAGGCATTTGTTTCACCTTTAAGAATATTGCATCAGCCACTGTTGTTTTTGTGGCCCGCGATAGTGTCCGCGAGCATTGTTACCCTAAATTTGGCCTTTATCTGTGTAGTTCACTCGTATTTGAAGTACATGCACAAGTTGGGGCCGGAGCCGTTGCGCTCATCAGTCGTATTCCCTGCTTCATCCGATCCGTCTTGATTACTTTCAACATCAACTCAGTCGCCTTTTATTCACACGTGAAATTTTTGGGGAATTGAGTTAACTCAAGGGATCTACTCAGTAAACCTTTTGGCAAGTGGTTCTTTTCTTGACTAAAACGTCTTTCTGTTTTGCCCTTTTTCGTTGCTGATGAAGCACAGACCTGGCAGTGCATTATTTGATATTGCTTAGATGTGCACCTCCTTGAGATGAGGGCAAATATAAATATATAAATGGTCATTTATAATTCATATCGTAGCATCACTCGCTTTTAACGGAAATGGTCGTTATAAAAAGAGTCCTCGAGGAAGAGGAAGGTTTGGTTGAAGCAAGTACGACAAGCTAGCCATCTGATGCACAGCCATCGGATGAGTTTACATCGAAGCAGAACAACGAAAGCCTTCGAAACGACTTATTAGAACCCTTTCTGCTAGCTATTACGATCCACCACAAGTGTATTCGAGTACAAAGCAATAAAATATTCCATCCCAATATAGTGGATGAATTTTTTGTTCACGTTGTCAACCAAATAAACGCCTGGAAAACGAAGTCGATTTCCGGGGTGTGCACACTAAGGCAGTACAAATTGTTTATTCAATGTCATCCATGTGGCTACTGAGGCATGCAATTATTACTGTTTCAGAAAGACTCTAGTCGCAAGTTATCAATTAATCCGTAAAATTGCTTGGTATTTAGTCAGTTCCAGAATTCTGTGAGACTCTTGAAGTCGACTGCTTACAGTTAGTCGCGATCTAGAGGGAATGCTATCGAAGAATGTTTTCCTGACATTTGTGATGACATTTCTACGCTGCAAATTATGACGTTGTAGGCGCAAGGTTGATGTTCAAATATTCCGGCCGCTCAACGTGGCCAAGCAGCAGGGATTACGTAGCAAATTGAGCTGTAGAAAAAGCGGCTACACCGAAATCAAAAGCAGGGAATGCAGTGCTCCGATAGACCGCAAACAATAATAATCAGCGGCGCTGCAAAACGGCGTCGGTAGACCGATGACAATAAGACTTGGCGGCGTGGAACAGCGGCGGCGGCAGACCGGTGAAAATAATAATCGGCGGCGCGGTACGGCTGCAGCAGACCGATTTCAGTAATACTGAGCGGCAGGGCACGGCGGCGGCGGCAGACCGAAAATAATTACACTCAGGGGCGCAGCACAAAAACACCACGATCAGATCTCTTACGACACATTTCGCTCGTACGTACGTAATGTCTTTTTTCCGATGCTCTGCTCATGAGAATCATGTGTTCGCATAGACTATTGTGCACGATTCATACCAAGACAGTAGATTAGTTGTCTCGAATGAACATGGATTGTGTGTTTCGGTTGAATTGATTTCAGGAAATCCGATTACGAACTATCTCTATTGAAGTTGTCTCTTTTGCTTTGAATCTGTCGAAAAGCAATACGAGGTCTCTGACAATTGATAGGTCCTAGACACCATCGAGATACTACGCATACCGATCAAATGCCGCATCTTGTTAATCGACGCCGATGATGAACAGGTATTGCCTCGAACGGTGCTGGACTCTAAATCAGTACTACGCTCACATGATAAATTTTATAAGGCATTACACCCTGCTAAAAATGTTTAAAATCAAATCGACAAAGTAATTGGTAAGCCTATAATTAAAGAACAATAACGGAATAGGATGGAATCTCCAAGATCCTGGATAAGCACATTAGTTGTACGTCGATCCGGAAACCGCGCTTAAGTGCCAAGAACTGCATGCCTCGCTAACTGCAATGCGATACGAACGAGTCATGCGATCGACAAGAATAGGTGGAATACAAATTAAAGAAAAGAGGAATGAGTTAAAGACCGTTGTAGAAGTGAAATGAGCCGAAATAGGGGCTCAGAGCGTTCCAAGTATTGGGGGTCCGAACCTGCACTTTCATTTCTGAGTATTTTTGAGTAGGATGAGTGTCCTATACGAATTTATTTTCAATTAAGTACGCATCATTCATGAGTCGTTTCCTACCCTTTCCCATTTTGTCTGTACTATGAGATGTTGAATTGAGTCCTACTTCTCATATGAAACAATACACAGCCACTTTTGTTCTGTTCAGTAGGCGTATCTGTGATCATAGGAATCTTCCAAAATTCAAGATCTCAGTTAGAGTTTGAGATGTAGTGTAAGAGCTCCGAAACTACCTGTATATATCAACAGCATTTTTTGTCTCATTGCAGTGGTCAGTTGTTGCTCTGTTAGATAATCAAAATTCCATTCAGAGGTTAACGATATATTACTGAATTTTGAGTAATTAAATTATTCTCTTTTATTGATCACTGTAAATATGTTTATTTAGACCGAAAAGAGTATGTGCGGTTCGTAACGAATGGTACTTTGAGAATTTCATTTGATAAAATTTAGGGCTGTTCACTGTGATTCGGTACTATGATAATGAGATTAAGATTTGCAAATTTGACAGATAAACCAGTACTAGACACGAATAGGTAACACGGATGAATTATTGAGCAAAAGTGAAAATTTTCATTTTCATTGATCATGATCAAAACGCATTATGTTCAGGTACTTGCTCATAACCATTACTATGGCAAAATTTGAAGCATATTTGAAAAATTAATTTCGAATGATTTAGATCAAATTCACTACAAAAGATTATGCGCATATTCGATTTTACAAATTCTAACGTGCTCACAAAGGTTTCCTCGAATGCTAGAGTTCAAGTAATCATCCGATTATAAATAAAAATTCATCGGTCATATTCGGAGAATCACTTAACTCTTTGTTGAATCGGATTGTATATCGTATTGACACACAAACATTTGCAATCAGTACATTTGAAATTTTTCCTTCTGAAGTTTTATTGGTGAACTCATATATAGTATTTCGAGAAGGAATGCTGAAGATCAAAGGAAACTTGTGCTCCGTTGATTAGCAAACAATGGCTTACAAAAATGTATCTGCTTCCGCAGTGCTCTCATTTGGGTCCTCAAAATCTCTGAATGTAACTAATTTTGGACAGAAGCTACCACCGAACAGTATAGTCCTCCAGTGATGAGTAATGCAGTCATCAAGCATAGTAGGATATGCGATTCCATTTGTCCTCTTGTTAGATTCAATACCAGCACTTTTTCAATATGTAATTTATCGAGAGTTTAAACTTTCAAAACAAGAAACAAGCGCCGTAATAAAGAGCTGCGGTCCCTTATTACGCTTTCTCGACATTTCATATCACTCTGATTAATTAGGTTTTTCTAAATTCGCTGATAAAATCAAAATTTAATATGCAGTGATTTTTTGAAGATGCTTTTGTATTCGTATTTCGAAGCTACCTTAATAGATAGAAAATTTTGAAATACTGTACGTTCAAAAAAATCAATGAAATAAATGTATAGTTCTTACCAAGCATAAGTACTGACTTGACTGACGCTATGTGTATTGGATCAATGCATCGATACTCCCTACCTACATGTACTATGTGGATTTCAAATGGCCACAATTTAGCAAGCTCATTTTTCACATTATTAGCTCTGCCAAGTTCTATTAGGTTTTCCTACATCGTGATCAGTAGGCAATGCAGTTATTCAAAAGAATTCAACGGTGCTCAAATTGAACTAATTAATGCAGCTTTTGTCATCCTCGAATTCGAAGACGCGCGACAGTGGCTAAAATTTTCTGTAGTATAGCAGATTCATGTCTGTATTTGCACGATAATCTCACCGATTCCTTACTATTTAGGCAAACTGCGTTGCTCATCCATCAACTTGTAATGTTTTTGGAAAATATTAGTACGATTATTTATGCAGTAGTACGCTTAGTATTCGCATATTTACATCATCATTAAGTAACATCGCATTGCGTTGTGGACATCATTTTGCAAATGTAGCATCCCCCTATCGTTCTCAATTGTTGAACGAAATTGAATTCAGTAAAGATAAAGATAAATGTTTGACTTTGTGGCAACACATACGCAAAAAGATAGAATGATTCAGCAAGTAGACTGCTTTTCATTTCAAACTCTGTTGTGCTGCATCAGTTCCGCAGCCATTTTGGCCGAAATGCGAAGTCCTAAAATTATTTCAAAATGAGTCTGCTAATTGCCCAACAAATATCCTAACAGGGTCGCATAATAACGAGGAAATTGTTCCAGTATAGATTTTCGAACAGTACGATAATTGAAACTTGTTTCTAATACTCTTCTGATTTAAGAAATAATTTCACGCTCCGGCAAGACTGCGGTTTCCTTACATTCGTTGGTTGCATTAACACAATTGCTATTGGTTATAATAACATTTTTATTTCACGACACAAGTCTGAAGAAAAACAAGAAGAAAATGGTAATATGCGAAATCAGAATCATAAGCACAGGAAAGCAGATTATTGGACTTTACTCTTCGTTCAATATGAAGCACGTTTAAGTTGAAATAAGTTGGAAAGCGAAAGAAAATGGATTACGAAAATATCAATACGAGTCATGAAGAAAACAAAAAGCCTTGTTCAACATCGCTTACCGAAATCAGAAAAATTGGACAACTGAATTTCAAACTAGCTTGATGTTGTCAGGTATGTTAATCGCAAAAATAGGTTCCGAACGTATGATAAAAGAAGTCCTTTTTAAGGTATCTTTGAAGCGAATTTAGTGCGTCTTGTGCTCGCAAAAGCACAGAATACATTAGAAAAAGTTGAATCATGCCGTTTCTGAAGCCAATATCTCATCAGTAATATGAATGTTTAAATTTGCTGCTAGGTCGACCAAAAAACTCATCCTTCCGTTGAACCAAAAAAGGCCAGCTAAAATTCAGTAAACTAAAGTTGTTTTCGATTAAGCGTAGTTTATCTTGTTTGTAATTTGCATTGTTCAGTATGATAACGAAAACCATCATATGAGCGAATAATTGCTGATGCCCATAAACAACAGGCTGTGTCACGAACATTTTCCGTTGTTATATATTAGTAATCTCAGAATACGAGAAGCAGAAGTATATGAGCTTTCTTAAATTCGTAGTCATTTTCTCTTCAACCGAAATAGGACTCACACTGATGGAACTGAGGAGTATTGAACAGAATAGTTGCAGAAATTCTATTACTTTGACATTGAATAAATAGAAATCTGGACCTGAAACTATGGGCGCCCATGCCTTTATTAGAATACAAATTGAAGTTGTTCTTCTCCAACTACGCGCTCCTATCGTAATCAGAAATACGGAAAGTTCTGGGTCAGTCCTTCGATTAGATATTTTCTGACGTAGTGTATCTGTTTCGACTAAAAACTGATTTCAAACGTTTGATCAGTGCCCTTGACATCGTAAAATCTCGAATTGAAGCGTTACTGTTTTTTGCTTCTATGAGTTATTGAGTCTAGATGACTTGCAAACTTGATTAGTATTAATGCGTTAAGGGTCTAGGATTCACGTGGAGCCTTCGCTTATGGAGTCTATTCCACTAGAATACTTGAAAACCTCAAACTCAAAGACAACACTCTTTACTTATGTTCTAGCTTGTTCTAAATCTACCTCTAATTGTTCAGTCGGAGAGGTCTATAAATAGACTGCCGCTGGCAATCGTTAGCTTCCATATAATATTAGATGGTCGTTTTAGTGATTCATGTGTGGTGGCGAATCAAGTCTACTCTTTTGGCTTATGCCTCGCAAAACTTTCTATTACGAAATTTGTGCATACAAGCGTAGCAAAAAAGATTGAAATATCTTAAAATGAGCTGAACTATCCATACATACAGAAGGGGAACATTGTGAAAGTGGCATGAATATTAACACGAAGGTCACTGAAAAGAATGGAACGTCTTACTGAAACAAATCCGTCATGGAGTCTACCCAAGACATCATAATCTCCTGATAGTTGTATTTGTTAAATGTGGAAAAGTGCCTAACCCAGTATTGGAGCTTCCCTTCATAATATTGCCAGTATATCGAAAATCGCTCGAAATTCGTTAGAATCAAATTGTTTTAATGAGATGAGCATGCAGCAAACGATTCAAATAAAGATTTCCGGTGATGAGCTAATTGCTGAGAAACGATGCATTTTCCATAAACAATCAATTTACTAGTTTTTTTGCCGAATGGAATCCGGCATTCGCGAAGAAGTATGATTTTCTTACCATTATTTCAGAAAGTTTAAGAAGCTGTAGAAAGTTGTTGATCGTCTACAATGTAGGACAGAACTAAATTATGCTTTGCGCTGAGTTGTTCTCGAAAATAATTAAGTTTGGGTGCTGCAACAATATGAATTTAGAGCCATGAGATCTTTGAGAAAACGTGTCTTTACTATGATTTTTACGTTAAAAAATTCGAAGGAAATCAAGACTGGATTATTTCTGCTATAAATTCAAATTTTGCCGACTGTTCGTGCCATTTTTGAATGGTCGAAAAATATTTTCCGGCATAGAGACTTCCATGACGCTATCATTGCTAACTCCAAATTAAAATTAAAGCTTTAGTTACAAAGATGGTCTTTGTGCTACAATTTCTTAAACCAACAGTTTGTTCAGGGTTAACTTACTGAAAAACATTCCGACAAGACACATTTCTGAAGATAAGCAATTGGTAAATTAGAGTGTGATTCTATTTATTTGAATCAAATCTATGGTGACCCAGCCGATCCCAACATTTACCATACAGCAACTAATTTGAGCCTGATTTGAAAAAAATCCAATTCTAAATAGCGGTGACTTGTTCGCCATAATATTAAGACCCAGTAATATAACAAAGATAAGATTAGCGTCATAGTAATTAAGAAGCACAAAAACGTAGAAATGGCAATATTAGTCTTGGAGCAGTAATGATGCTAGTGCGATTATGAGCCCATTGTAAAATCAATTTCAAGTATAATCGCATCTTCGGGTTGTTCAGAGAATATTAAATTAATCCATAACCTGCACTGTAACTGTTTCGCATATATCTTTTTGAAAAAGGCACGAACTAAAAATGTGTTGATTTAGTAATCGCAAGTCTTCTGAATAGTTTTTCGAAAATCGGGACAATCGAGATTACGCATATTATCCTTCAAAGAGCGCTGTATATCAAATTGGTTGTGAGGTATTTTGATTCTGATTCTAAATTTGAGTGGCAACGTGAGTTTTTGGGAATTTTAAGCAATTTGTAGCCGCACTGCAAATTCTAGTGGATGTTTCATAGATCAATAGGAAATTCATTGAAAACTGCCGTTTCCAGAAAAACTTCATCAAATTCGTTTTCGCTGGAATGGCACATATTATTCATCCTTTTGGGAGGTATAGAGAACAATCCAGCTACTCGTGTAGGGCTAAGTTTCAATCGAAGATCCCAATTATGCTTGGCTATCCCATTCATGAAATCCTAATGCGCTGTTTCGGGCGACCATTTGTACCCTTTTTTCCCTTCATCGTGCATCACTTTTAATCTTAGAGCAACTGCTTGTGGAATAGAGCTTTGCGCTGTTTTTGTAATCTTCATCCTTCTGTGTGAGTGAAAAAAAGAATAATCAGTGCTTTGATCACACAGCCTGGTTGGAATTCTAACTCGATCATCTCTGTTTACTAGATCCAGAGCTTGTATCAATGCTTTGTCGACTTCCTCATCTTTTCGTTTTCGAATTGGCAGTTTTCTTGATTGTACACTCTGAGCCAGAGGT
>JAAUYH010161816.1_pt1 | contig 18735 bp, 17 predicted proteins | sample 7278061 | NCBI WGS metagenome assembly JAAUYH01 (sample SAMN14350203, study PRJNA611818) | marine sediment metagenome | isolation source: surface marine sediment (0.6m) | place: French Polynesia: Moorea | collected 2018-08 | reverse complement strand
CGTTAATGGATGCTTTATGGTATAAATATCCTGCCATTGTGGAATATTTATTAGAAAAAGGAGCCGGCTTGAATCTTTACACTCATTACGGCTTTTCCTTACAGCAACATTTTGAATACGAACTTAACGTCAATCAAATTGGAAGAGAGCGGTTACTTCAAGCTGAAAAAATGCTTCAAGAGCGTCGGGAATCGGATCGAAAGAAGAGCGAGAGTCAAAAGCTAATGGCCGCAGTAAATAACGATGATACTAAAACCGTTAAGCAATTAATTAAATCAGGGGTAGAGATTGATGAAAGATATCCCATGGTTAATGGCTTTAACGACTATCATACCCCCTTGCTCGTGGCTTGTCGTGATGGCCGCCACATCGAGATTGTTATCGAACTGCTTAAAGCTGGGGCCGATGTTAATGCAGTTGAGCCAACCTTTGGAGCGGTTCCCTTGCATAAATCAGTCTACAACGGTCATGCTGACATCACCCAAATCTTAGTAAAACAATCTGGGATCGATCTTAATTTCCAAGGAGCGACTAATGGTTATACGCCCCTTCATGATTCTTTGTGGCATGGATACGATCGATGCGCTGAAATTTTGATTAATGTAGGGGCGCGGCTCGATTTGAAGGGACACGATGGTAAAACACCATTGGATATTGCCGCAGAGGTCTTTGGTGCCAATCATCAGATTGTTAAACTAATCCAGTCCAAACTGGAGACAAATTAGGTTTTGATTATAGCAACAAAATAGAAGTAAGGTATTAACTTATGCTGTTTTACGTTCAAATGCGCTGGAATATTGAAGGAAGACTAAACTTTGACGAACTATGGGATTTAGAGTGGCAAGAAATACAGAACTCTAGGGCTCTTCAGGAATCTGGTGCAGTACCGGCCCAACTATACAAAGTTGCAGCTCAGAAGCGCGTTATCGGTATCGTAGATGTTGAGTCGATCGATGAGTTAGATCGAACAGCAATGGGTCGTTTACCAATGCGCGAATATCTCGAGTTTGAGGTAGTTTGGCCTTTAAGAGATTATGAGAGCTTTGCTGAAGATGTTAAGAAACACTACAAAGTTTAAGATCTAGCTGCTCGAGTGCCAATAATCTGCAGACTTATTCAGATCCTTCTCCGAGGTCAGACACTGTTGCGGAGCGGATAAGTAAGTTGGCTTTATCCTTAGACGAATGCTGCTTGACTTTTGAAGAAACCTCCTTTGTAGCAAGGGGGCAGGGCTGGTAGGGGAGAACAAACAGATAATTGAATGGATTTAATCGCAATATGAGGAACTCGTTTCAAAATGAATCCCCCTGCACCCTGCTCCCCTGCAAGCAGGATAAATATGGGGTTTCAACATTAAGTCAGTGGCATTCATCCTTAGACAAATATCTAGGAAAAGAAAATCATGAAATACACGACACTGGGCAAATCTGGTTTAGTAGTTTCTAGACTGTCCTTTGGAGCCATGACCTTTGGAGAAGGGCAATTAGTACCTGGAGTTACAAATCAAATCGGACAGCAGGTTGCTAATGATATGGTAGCCAAAGTTCTCGATGCAGGTATTAATCTATTTGATACGGCTGATGTTTACACGGGTGGAGAGTCTGAAATTATTCTAGGCAAGGCGTTAGCTGGAAAGCGAAATGATGTAATTATTGCGACTAAGTGTGGGTTTCGTTTTAGCAATAATCTTATTGATACGGGTTTATCATATCGACATATTATTGCTTCGGTACAAGGAAGCCTAAAACGATTAGGTACAGATTATATCGATCTCTATCAAATACATATTCCAGATCCTGTAACTCCTTATGAAGAAACCTTACGTGCTTTGGAGGATATGGTGCGCCGAGGTTACGTTCGCTATGTTGGTTTTTGTAATTTACCCGCTTGGAAAGCTGCTAAGACGATCGGAATTCAGGAAAAACTACAATATACTCCCTTTATCTCCGCACAAATGTACTATTCTTTGCTGGGCAGAGATCTCGAATGCGAAGTTGTACCCTTTGTCCAAGACCAAGGATTAGGAATTCTTGCCTGGAGTCCCTTAGCCAGTGGTTTCTTAACCGGAAAGTATACTCGAGAGCATCCAGCACCTGAAGGTACTCGTAGAAGCAAGTTTCAGTTTCCACCAGTAGATCTCGAGACAGGATATACCGCGATTGACAAATTAAAGTCAATCGCCGAAAAATATCAAGTGTCTGTTGCGCGAGTCGCCCTAGCTTGGATTCTGACCAAGCCTTTTATAAGCTCCATAATTATTGGAGCCAAAAAAATTAGTCAATTAGAAGACAATTTGAAGGCTGTCGAAGTTAACTTGACATCAGAAGAGATCGGGATTCTCGATGCAATAAGCGCACCCCCATCTATCTATCCAGGATGGATGCAGGGAATGGGAAATGACGCGAAAATCACTGAAGTTCTAAGTTAAAACCTTGGCACACTGCTGTATCAAAGCCAAAGCAAATTGAGCCTCAGTTTTAGACAGTATAACAAAACAGCTTGAAATATAGCAATTGGAGACAAGATATGGGCAAGAATATACGTCGTGTAGTAACTCGCTGCACCAAGAAAGGCACATCAGAGTTAGTAAGCGATGGCCCCCCTACTCAGATTGTGAACTTAGAAGATTTTCCCGAGTTAGAAATTATCAATCTTTGGGCTACTGAAGATTTACCTATTATACCAGTCGATCGCAACGATCCAACTGTAGAAACATCTTCTTTCTTGCCCAATCCGGGAGGTACGCGGTTCCGAATCGTTAGAATTTCTCCGACAGATACCCATGACGGTGAAGATAATGGATTGCATAGTAGCAACACGGTTGAATACTCGATCATTTGTTCCGGCGAGGTTTGGTTGAAATTAGATGATGGCACCGAAATTCATTTACGATCGGGCGATTGTATGATACAAAACGGCACTCGACACGCCTTGGCAAATCGAGGCACAGAGACCTGTGTAATAGCTTTTGTCTTGATTGGAGCCCAACATCATTCCATATTCTGATCAGTTTTTTATCGATTTATCAATTTCTTTTTTTGGAGATAACTCAAAATGTCCAATTCTATAGACTTTACTTTCTCAGACCTAATTGCAGGTTATGTCACTTCTTATGACAAAAGTAAGGATAGCTTTATTCTAAAAACATCCGACGATCGCCAATACACAGTATATTTAACTCCCGATAAGGACAATCCCAATGGACTGCTAACTAATGCAGAACTATTGCGTAATTTAGGAGAAGGATATCAAGACGCACAAGGTCAACTACGAAGTATGCTAGTTCCTGGACGATTGTTGCTAGCATACGGTGTTTTTTACCCCTCCAACGGCACCCATCTCTTTGAAGCAAAAAGCATTATTTTCCCAGGGCGTTTTGAAAACAAATATTTATTTGAAAAGCAAGACTGGTGGATCCATCAAATTAAGCAATTAGCTGATTTCTACCTTAATGCTAACTTCGATGTCGATAAGGGTGGTGAAATTAACTATGGGAAATACCGCACTAAACTTACTATTGAAGGTCAAAGACAAAAAAGTGGTCGTCAAGAAACCGACACTATTTCTCGTTTAGTTTATGGTTTTGCTTCTGCTTATTTGCTCACAGGAGACGATCGCTACTTAGAAGCTGCCGAAAAAGGAACCGAGTATTTGCGCGAGCACATGCGGTTTAAAGATAAGAGTGAAGGAATTGTCTACTGGTATCACGCAGTTGATATCGAAGAAGATGGTAGCGAGAAAAAAGTCTTTGCTTCAGAATTTGGCGATGACTACGATGCTATTCCTTGCTACGAACAAATTTATGCTTTAGCAGGGCCAATTCAGACCTATCGCATTAATGGAGATCCTCGAATTCTCAAAGATGCGAAGTGGACAATTTCTTTATTCGATCGCTTTTTCAAAGACCATACAGAAAAAGGTGGCTACTTTTCTCACATCGATCCAATTACCCTTAGTCCTCACAGCGATTCCTTAGGCAGAAATAAAGCCAGAAAAAATTGGAATTCCGTCGGAGACCACGCTCCTGCTTATCTGATCAATCTCTGGTTGGCGACTGGCGATTCAGAATACGCCGATTTCTTAGAATATACCTTTGACACGATTGCTGAGCATTTCCCCGATTACGAGAACAGTCCTTTCGTGCAAGAAAAGTTTTTCGAGGATTGGTCTAAAGATCAGGAGTGGGGATGGCAGCAAAACCGAGCAGTTGTAGGTCACAACCTCAAAATTGCCTGGAACTTGACGCGGATGTACGGTTTAAATGCCAAACCAGAATACAAAGAGTTAGCCGAAAAGATCGGTAAAATTATTGCTGAAGCTGGAACAGATCGACAGCGCGGTGGTTGGTATGACGTTGTTGCACGGGAAGAAAAATTTGGCAAATTCTACAAATATGCCTGGCACGATCGTAAAGCCTGGTGGCAACAAGAACAAGGAATTTTGGCTTACTACATCATGGCTGGCATCTATGAAGGGGAGAACTACAATCGCTTTATTAACCTTGCTAGAGAAGGTACTGCTTTCTACAATGCTTACTTCTTAGATCACTATGCTGGCGGAGTATACTTCAATGTTTTAGCAAATGGACTCCCTTACGCACTAGGCACCGAAAGGGATAAAGGCAGCCACTCCATGGCAGGTTATCACTCTTTTGAGCTGTGTTACCTAGCGGCAATATATACTAACTTGCTAGTTATTAAAGAACCGATGGATTTCTATTTCAAACCGCATCCAGATGGATTTCCAGATAATATCCTGCGAGTGGCCCCAGATATCCTACCAGAGGGTAAAGTTTATATTAAGCAAGTCTGGATCGATGGTTCTCCACACAACGATTTCGATGCCAAAGATCTAACTATCAAATTACCTGCTGACTACGGTAACAAACAAGTAAGAGTTCGCCTCTATCCTAGTGAAATTGACTTTGAAGCGGCATTGTTAGAATCAAGCAACGGTACTGTGAAAGTCGATCTATCTGGAGCCTTTGAAGGACCAGTTGCTCTTAACGAACTTGAAGACGAATTCGATCGTCCAGAAATTCAGCAGGCACAAAATCTTGTCCTGGAAATGAAGGATTTAAAATCGATTTCTTCTCAGTCTTTGCGCTACATTGCTTCTTACATTACCAAAAAGAATCGCGAGAATAATAAGTTTAGTATCTCTGCAAAGGGAGTCAAAGCAGAAGTGAAAAAAGCTCTCGAACAAAGTCAATTAAGCGATCAAATTAAGTTGGTTTAGAGGTTAATTAAAGTCTGCTCCCATTTTTACGCTTCAAAAAGATATTTGAGTGGTAGGTGTGGGGAGAAGGAGTAAAACAGACAGTTAAATTAACTTTTCCCCTCTTCCCACACCTTTTTATCCAACAAAACTCGATATAAGAGTTTAATTTCAGAATTTACCAACAATTAGTTTGAATTAAGATAGCCATGGAAAATCGTTTTAGGCAAATAATTCTGGGTTCGATAGCTGCTTGTTTTCTTACCTTATCTACTTGGGTTATTGTGCCATCAGCTCGGGCTATGGGCGATCGAGAGTTATTATCCAGATCCCAACTAGCCAATCAAGAAACCTACGGAAGTGCTATTCCAGTACTTTGTAACCCTGAAATTTCCGAATGTAGTGAAAGTGCCCAATTATTGGGAACGGTCAATAACAATCGAGGTCGCTGGAACCCATTTTTACCTGAAAATAACATGATTAGCGACGGCCAAACCTATTATAAAGAGGTAGAACTCGAAGCCAATGGCGGCCGTCAAGGTGATGGAATATATGCATTGCGTTTTGTAACTAATCACGATTTGCGACAAAGTTTTAAGGCTGATCGGGAAACTGATAGTACAGGTAAGCCAGAATTAGTTACAGGCGAGCGAGCCGAGCGAGCGCAGAACGTTATGATTAAAGTCGATCGCGACAGTGTTTATAAAATTAGCTTTAATCCTTCAACTCTAGAATACAATATCGCACCTAAATCAACCTATCTCACCGAAATTGGATCGGTACAACTCAATGGATTTGTCTGGGACGATGAAGATATGTTCCAAAAATTTGATGAAACCCGTAACAATCATGAAATGACAAAAAACGGGAATTGGTGGGAGAAAACTGTACCTTTAAAAACAGATGGCGGTATTGACTTTAGAGCAGATGGAGTATATCAGTTTTTATTCTCTGCTAATAACAACGAGGACTGGGGTTTTGGTGGTTACAACAACGGCAAAGCAAGTCTTACAGGGGGTACTGGCTTTGGTAGCAGCGGCGGCAAAAGCAACAATTCCGCTATTACGATTCAAGTTTTAAAAGATGGCGATTACACTATTCGGGTGAATCCAAAGCAATATAAGTTTGAAGTCAAACCTGCTGAAGGCTTACCACCAGTGAAGATTTGGAATGACGTGACATCTTTTCAATTGCTCGGCACCATTTACCAAGAAAATAGATTCGATCCTACCAATAAAGAACGCAATATGAAAAACGTTGGTGACAATATCTGGACTAAAACTGTGCAACTCGCTCCTGGTAACTATGCTGCTAATTTTGCCATCAGTAAAGAACTTTTCTTAGATACTATGGCTCTCGGTGCTTGGCTAGAATTAGATGAATCAAACAAACTTATTGGCAAAGCTTGGCACGGCAAACCTAACGAACCTAATATTTTCTTTGAAGTAGCTCAAAGTGGGGATTACAAATTTACCTATGATGCCGATCGAGATCTTTTCTCAATCGAGTCATTAAATAACGCTCCTTTGCAACCTGCCACAAAAATTGAAACTTTGCAGTTGGTTGGTAGTTTCGAGAATCCAATGGAAGCTTGGCAGCCAACTAGTGAAACTAACAATATGCAAAGAACTGATAAAAGTATGTTCGTTAAAGACGTACAGCTTGAAGCCGACCGCTCGTACCAATATAAATATACTGCTAATAATTGGGATTGGCTTTGGGTATTTGCCGATTACGAATTGGATGGTTACGGTCAAGACTTCTTGGGTAGAAATCCCCATGCTGATAACTCGACAATTGAAGACTTGAAAGAGTACGGTCAGCTAACTACTCACGGCGCCCCCCCATCATTGGAGTTTACCCCGAAAACCAATGGTTGCTATACCTTCGCGGCTAATTTGGAAACAGGAGCTTATTCAGTGCAACCAAGCAAAAACAATACTTGCGACTAAAAGCATTTAACTCCTTTAAAATCTCAATTCGATGCAAAGTCGCCGATCGCCTTTACTTATTGCTACTAAACACATTCTATTTAAATCAAAAGAGATCCGATCATGAGTAAAGTTCAGTTTAAGTATTTAACCGGATTAAAAAAAGACCTTTTTCGCAATGTACGCCTGACAGGAAGTTGGGATGAAAATGGTCGCTACTCTAACCAATGGATATCCATACCAATGCAGCACGCGATCGCAGAGGATGGTTGTCCTTGCTTCGAGGCAACAGTCGAACTCGATGACTCTCAGGTCGGCTGGCAATTTCATTGGAGTGTTGTCTTAGATGGTCCGGGAGGTAGCGACCTTTGGGGAATTCCGAGTGAAATTAACAATGGTGCTTCTCAAGAACGTTATCTAACTTTTACCCTGCATAGTCCTTCTGAAAACGACCAACTCGAAAAATACTACCTAACTAATTGTCGACACTTAGGCGCTCAAAAATACTATCTTCCCAATCAACAAAATCCTGGGGTGCAATTCTCCGTCTGGGCACCTAATGCACAAAAAGTAGAAGTAGTGTTTGGCGGTGCAAGTGGATATATTGCAGATAACGGTCGTGGAATCGATCCTTCTCTTGGTGAGTTTAGTTTGTTTCGTCAAAAAAATGGCGTATGGCAAACAGATCCTAACGAATCTAGATTCTTAAATTTCTCCGAATACAACCACAAACCTTATATGTTTAGAATCACCAAAGAAGAAGGAGAAGTTAGATACAGAACAGATTTATATTCTCGCTGTCAAATAGGTCAAGGTAATTTTAATCCTGAAGGGCAAGAGTACAACGGTAGTTATCAAGACTTAGATGGGACAAAAAGCTGCTCGGTTGTTGTCGATCCGGAGTTAGTAGCTCAAGATTTCTACAACCAAATATGGCCTCAAGATAAATTCATTTCCGACGAGGAGTTTTGGAGATACGAATTTAACCCCAATAAACCAGTCCCGAATAAAGTTGAAGATCTAGTTATCTACGAACTTCATCTGGGAGCTTTAGGATACAGCCAAAATAGGCCTGGCAACTTTGACGATGCTATGAAGTTAATGGATTATTTTGAAGATCTAGGCATTAACGCCATCGAACTTTTACCCTTGGCTGAATTCAGGGACGAGACTAATTGGGGGTATGAAACATCTCACTACTTTACCATGGAGTATAGTGCTGGGGGCAGAGACCAACTTAAACATTTTGTTAGAGAGTGCCATCGTCGCGGCATTGCTGTCATTTTAGATGTAGTTTACAATCACTATTCCCCAGATGGAGAAAGGGCGCAATGGGGCTATGACTCAGATGCTCCCGAACGCAATATGTATTATTGGTACGAAGGGGACTCTAACAATTATTTCTATTCCGACGGAAGGCCTTTTCCAGAAGGAGGATATATTGACAATATGTCCACTGGCTATTCGCCACGTTTTCACGAGCAGATAGTGCGAAAGATGTTTATTTCTTCAGCAGCCGCACTCTTAACGGAGTTTCACATCGACGGCTTCCGAGTCGATCAAACTACTTCTATGCATTCCTACAATGTGCTTCATGCTGATGGAAGACCAATGGGCAATGTCAATACGTTTGGGGCTAAGTTTATTAGGGAATGGACTAGGACTTTAAAGTTAATTAAACCTTCTGTTATGTTAATGGCAGAAGATCATTCCGATTGGGAGTTGGTAACTGTATCTTCAAACGATGGCGGTCTGGGATTCGATGCTGCTTGGTATTCCGAATTTTACCACCATCTAATCGGTGATGCTCGACAAGGAACCGAATATGCTAAATTAATTCCTACTGCTGGATTCGGCGACGATCGGCCTTTAGCAATCGATTATTTTGCTGGAGCCTTAGCAGAATCGAGGGATCGCAAAGTTGTTTATCACGAATCTCACGATGAAGCGGGTAACGCTTCTTACGAACAAGGAGGTAATAGAATTGAATCTCGGCGTACTATTGTCTCCGCAGTAAATGGAGCGCCTCTAGTCGGGATAACCCGTAGTTTTGCAGAAGCTCGTACCCACTTTGCTTGCGGTATGACTATGCTTTCAGCTGGTACGCCGATGTTTTTCATGGGCGAAGAAATCGGGGCTGAAAAACAATACCGATACAAGGATTTTCTCGATAACAGAGAGGATTTACTGGGAGAAAGACAAAATAATGGTCGGCGATTGTTCAAATTTTATCAGGACTTGATTCGGTTTAGACTCAATCATTCAGGACTTCGTTCCCATAATATCGATATTATTTATGTTCACAATGCAAATCGAGTAATTGCTTTCAAGCGCTGGGATGAAACTGAAGAATTTTTAGTTGTAGGGAGTTTAAACAATTCTCCCTTTGGTGATGGGTATGCGATCCAAAATGATCGAATTCCAGATGGCACTTGGAAGGAAATGTTTAATAGCGATCTCGAATCATATGGGGGCAACAATGTGGGGAACTTGAGAGCAAATATTACTTCTAGCAACGGTCATATTTATGTTGTAATACCAGCCAATGGATTTGTAGTATTGCAGAAGGTTTAACTGTTTGATTGAAGCTATTTTGTCCTGGAGTTTAGACTCGAACTTTAAAAGCTACTAACCTAACTCAGATTTCCGAAATATAATCACGCAGAAATGAATACTACTTTAACTGGCTGTTTTCTGGAGTTGAGACAAAAAAGAGGTTTTTATGTCTGCTAATCTAAACAAGCGACTAGAGGTAGTGGCGGAATTGCCTCTTGCCCCTGGCAATATTACTTTAACACCAGAAGGTGAAATCTTCGTTAGTCTACACCAGTTTTACACTCCCGAAATGCGAGTAGTGGAAATTACCACCGACGGTAAAATGACAGCATTTCCTAATCGAAAATGGAGTGAGGGAGGACAAGTCGAACAAATTGCTCTCGATTCCGTCTTAGGCATTCAGTCAGATGTTAATGGGATCGTCTGGATGCTAGATAACGGCATTAGAGGTAAATCTACCCCAAAACTAGTAGGGTGGGATACCCGCGATCGCAAACTGGCAAAGTTAATTTACTTACCTCCGCCGATCGTCCCAGATAATGCTTTTGTCAATGATTTGGCCGTAGATTTAACCCATAATACTATATACATTGCCGATCCAGCAGAGGGAAAAAATGCAGCTCTGATTGTGGTCGATCTGAACACAGGATGGGCACGCCGGCTCCTCCAAGGACACCAGAGTGTACTCCCAGAGGAAATTGATTTGACGATCGATGGTGTTCCAGTAAGAGTTAAGCAGTCTAATGGAACTGTAATTCGACCCCGTGAGGGTGTAAATCCGATCGCCCTCGACGTACAAAATGAATGGCTCTACTTTGGCCCGATGCACGGTACTAGTATTTATCGCGTGCAAACTGTAGACCTCTGTAACGCTAATTTGAGTGCAGCAGAACTAGCAAGCCGAGTAGAACGATACAGCGACAAGCCAATTTCTGACGGAATTTCGATCGATCGAGAGGGGAATATTTATATTTCGGAATTGGCAGCTAATGCGATTGGGGCGATTACTACTGACCGGTGTTATCAAAGACTTATTAGTGACGAACGACTTTCTTGGCCTGACGCTTTTAGCTTTGGCCCAGATGGTTATTTATATGTAACATCCAATCAATTACATCGTTCAGCCAATCTTAATGCTGGAGAAGAAATTTCTACCCCTCCCTATTATATTTTTCGTTTTAAGCCGTTAGCTTCAGGTATTGTGGGACGTTGAACCCAAATAGAGAGCTGATTTTCCTCTTGATAAATATTTAAGGGATTTGAGGATAAACAAGTCGTGGTTAATCAACTAGAAGTATTAATTAAATCACAAGCACATTTAGGAGAATGTCCCTGTTGGCATCAAGAAAAACAATTATTATATTGGGTTGACACGAACAAGAAACAACTTCACGTTTATCAGCCTGAAACTAAAACCGATCGGACAATGCAACTAGAAAAATTAGTTGGTTGCGTTGTCCCTAGAAAATCAGGTGGTGTTGTTTTAGGTTTAGAAGACGGCTTTGCTGCTTTGGATCTAAAAACAGAAAAATTGACATATCTTGCTCGAGATCCCGAAAGCCATCTGCTATCAAATAGATTTAACGATGGTAAATGCGATCCTGCTGGACGTTTTTTGGCAGGAACAATGGATAGGAATGGAAAGAAGGGAGCCGGATCGTTATACTCTATCGATAGCAATTTAACAGTTCGACAATTATTGGACGATCTTACCGTTTCTAATGGCATAGGATGGAGTCCGGATTATTCCACAATGTATCTCGTCGATTCTCCTACTAAAAAAGTTTTTGCTTTTGACTACGATCTAAATACAGGAAATATCAGTAACCGCAAAGTGATAGTTACTATAGCAGAAGGATTTCCCGATGGAATGACCACAGACACTGAAGGCACTATCTGGGTGGCATTGTGGGCTGGATTCAAAGTAACCCGTTGGAATCCTAAAACCGGACAATTGCTACAAAACATTGATATTCCTGCTCCTCATGTTACATCATGCACATTTGGGGGAGCTGGTATGAACGAACTTTATATAACAACCGCCAGACAAGACATGAATCCAGCTCAATTAGACAAGTATCCCCAAGCAGGCAGCGTATTTCGATTTAAAACAGATACGATCGGCATGAACAATTTTGAATTTGGAGGTTAGATGATTCTTTTATGACATATTTCAGATTAGATCTTTTCCACAGAGAAAAACTAATAGTTCCAATGTTAATTAATACACAATAAAAAACTTTAGTTATCATGGAAAACTTTTTACCCATTTTAAATAATAGTTGGCTGGGATATTTGCTGGTTTTTGTTCTCTCTACTTTTCTCCCCTTAACCACAATAATTTACTATAATATTCGCCGTGATCGTCGAAAAATCGAGATTCAAGAAACTTTAGATAGCCTTAATTTTACATTCAATTCAAATGAAAACGGTGATATTTACGATCTTTATAACGATCCTTTCTCTTTCATTTTGGCAGTTCTTTATCTATTCATTATTACCTTGATTGGACTAGGAATATTATTTGTCGCTCCTGGGATCGGTTTTGAAAATTTTCCAGTTACAAAACTGGGAGATTGGGAGTTTCCGCAACCCGGTTCGAGATTGATAACTGGCATGGCATTTCTGGGTGCATACGTGTGGGGAGTACAATATGTCATGCGAAGATATTCATTAAACGATCTAATTCCAGCTGTTTATTTTAACCTGAATATTAGAACGATCGTAGCTTCTTTAATTGCTTTAGTCCTATACAATGGTACTCAAGTTTTCATTAATGAAACTAATACTAATAGCCAGTTTGCCATCAGGGTTTGGCCAGCTTTAGCTTTCATAATTGGGTTTTATCCAGAGGAAGGATTGCGTTGGCTCACTAAAAAATTGCCCATCTTTTCAGAAACAAATCTCTTGAGCCGCAAAGCACCACTGAACATAATTGAAGGGATTGGAAATTACGATGTTATGCGTTTACAAGAACTGGGGATAGATAGTTGTTACGATCTGGCCTTAGTAGATTTTATTCCGCTTTTGTTGAAAACACCTTACACAACACGCCAGTTAGCAGATTGGATTTTGCAAGCCAAATTATGTAGCCATTTCGGTTCTGCTGCTGAAGAGCTTCGGAAAGTTGGTATTAGAACTATTAAAGATTTAACAAACTTAAAAGAAGAAGAAATTGATGAGCTGGCTAAAGAAACATCCTTAAGCGTCAATATTTTGAAACGAACTATCAATGAAGTTAGAGGAAGAAAAGATATTGACTTTTTATATCAAATTTTACAGACATCAGGTGTATTTCCCAAACCTAGTGCTGAATATACAGGAATGTTGGCAAAGCCAGTTTTAGAAATATCTAAAAATATTCAGTCTAGTCCCAATTCAGCTGACTAAGCCACTCGAACAAAATATTCCAAATTTTTGAGGTCATGTATATGTGCAATAAAATACGATTTTTCCTAAAAGTATGCTTTCAACTGGCGATCGCCTTTTGTATAGCACTGATTATCTCTTACCCAACTCCAGCAAAAGCTGACGTTATTTATCAAGCCTTTAACGAGACTTTTCAGCAAGTAAGAGATGAACTTCCCGAACTAACAGAGCAAGGTTATACTCACATTCAAATTTCACCTCCGCAATTGAGCAACTCGTCTCAGGAATGGTGGGGTAGATATCAGCCTATCGATTTTACCGTACTCGAAAGTCCTCTAGGCAACGAAAACGACTTAAAGGAACTCATTGATGCAGCTCACCAACAAGGACAAAAGATTGTGATTGATGTGGTTCTCAATCACATGGCTAATGAATCTCCTTATTCTGACAATCTTCAATATCCTCGCTTTTCCCGCCAAGATTTTCACCCACAAGCTTGCATTAGAGACGACGATCGCTACTTAGTTACTCATGGATGGCTAGGTGGGAACTGCGATCTTCCAGACTTAAATACTGAATCTGAATATGTCAGAGAACAAGGAAAACAATATTTGCAAAAACTTCTCTCACTAGGGGCTGACGGCTTCCGCTTTGATGCTATCAAGCACATAGAACCTGAATATTTCCAAGATGTTCTTCAAGTTGTACCTTCGGATAAATATTTATATGGAGAACTAATCGAAGGAAGAGCCAATGACAGTTTTTTGTATACGGGAATACGCGATATTGATATTAGTGATTACCCTTTGCTAGCAACAATGAAACAAGCGTTTGGTTTTGGGGGCGATCTTCGATCGCTGATCGAGCCTCAACGTTCCAACGGTGCATTACCTGGGGTTAACGCTGTTACTTTTGCTCAAACCCACGACACTGTTGAGGGTCGCGACCTTTATAATGCTTTTGGTCTTGAAGAACGAGACGTAATGTTAGCCAACGCTTACGTTCTTGCTCGCCAAGATGGATTTCCTCTTATCTATAACGAAGATGCTAACTATCCCATTGTTCAAGCAGGCATTTCCTTTCACGAGCAAATGCTCGATGAGCCTCAATATTTCCGCAATGGCAATGAAATTGCACGAGGGGCGGATAGTCCTAATTTACTATTTATTGAGCGGGGCAGTAATGGGCTTGCCATTATTAATAAAGCAGGTGAATCTTTTGATGTTGAAACTGCCTTAATCCCTGGTTTAGATTTAGGCTGCTATCGGGAACTGCGATCTGGGTTGACTTTTTCAGTTACTGCGGATCGGAACGGACAAAAATCTATAACACGTTGGGGCACTTCAGACAGGGGCGGGATTCAAATCGATCCGCGAAACGCACTCTTTTTTGTTCAGACTGACTGCCAAAACTAGATTACTGAATTAACGCTTCCTGTAAATATTTCGTTGATGGCGGATTTACGTTAGCGATCTCGCAGAGATGATACTGTTGGCGAAAGTAATCTAAAAGTATTTCAAGATGAAGTGCAAAAAGAATTTTTAGGCAAACAATCGGGGCTGACCAAATAATCTAGTACCGACCCCATGTTACACTTTTGCCAAGTAATACCCGGCAAAAGAGATGAAACATAAGCGAGATATTCAAGGTAAGTTTTCCCTCAAAAATGAGGATTACCGTCAAGTCCGCTCTCTGAGACTGACTGATAGAACATGGCGAGCATTGGGAGTTGCCTCGGAGTGTCGGGGATGGACGAGGGCTGACTTACTCGAAAATTTAGTCGAATATAATCAAGGAAATTTCCCTTATTTTCCCTTGAGAGAAGAATTTTCAGGAGATTTTGACTCTAGAACTTCGGAAAAACCGATCGATCGAGACAATTTAGCAGTTTTAGCCGAAAAAGTTTTAAGAGAATTGAAATATGGGAAAGAGTCTTCTCATTATCAAGTAGCGAAAAAAGCTTTAAAACAATTAATTGCACTTTCTTCCACTTTGTAATACATGGAAGGGTCGCTCGATAACACAGAGCAAAAACTAACCTTTTTTGAATTTAAGAGCAGAAAAACGAGAATAACGAGTAGATGCTAGGGGAATATTATTTAACCAATTATCTAAACGAGATAAATTCAAAGCTGCTGCCGTTAAAATATGTTGTAAGTGGGTTTTTGCCAAACCCAGGTAACGAGATTGACGTAAACCTGACTTGCGGAGGGCTTGAGACAAAGTTCCTTCTATTCCGGCTCTTTTATGATAAATTTTGAGAAATTCTGGGTTATCTTGCTCTTTACGCCGATTTTTCAAGGCCATATATCCCTCTTTGGCGCGAATGGTTAATTTCCTGGGGTCGGTTTTAGCACGAGTGCATTGAGTTCGGGTCGCACAATTTTTACAAGCGGCAGAAGGAAATTGGATTTGAATCACCCCTTCTCCTCCTCGATCTAGGGTTGGTTTCCAACTTCTACTCTGATGACCTTGTGGACAAATTGTTACTTGTTGATTCCAATCGATCTGAAAATTTTGAGCGGCAAATTGAGGATGATTTCTCGCTTGCCATGATGGCTCACTTCTTACTGGCCCAATTACCCTCACCCGATAGTCACTTTGAGATGAAATTAAGTTATCAGAGCTAGTATAACCCATGTCCATCAGATGTTCATCTGGCAATAAATTCTTCTGCTCTAAAGATTGATGGATCGGTTTAACTACTTCTTCATCGGTTTGGGTTGCGATTGTTGTTTGCACTTGAGTAATCAAATGAGGTGAATCTTCATCACAAATTTCGGTTAAATGAACTTTATAACCTACCCAATTGACAGTTCTTTTGGAAGAATAACGCGCCTCTAGACCGCACATGGGAATGAATCGCTAGTTTTGCTGGAGGTAAATCTTTTTGCGTTCTCCATTGTACGATTCCATCGAGAGGGGCATAAAATTGTTGAATCCAAACTTGTCGTAAAGTTTCTACAGCAGGAAGCAAACGTAACCACTGGGGCGTTTCAACTGCATAAATTTGTTCTAGTAAATAAAAACCATCTGCTCCGATTTGACTCCCCAATTTTTCTTGCTCAGACTTAAGTCTCAGCAGACGGTAACTTTCTATTCTTTTTCCGTAACGGTCAAACCAATCTTGTAAGAGATTAGCGTTTAACCAATCTGGTGCTGCTACAGCTAAACTATTCAAGGCAGCCCTCATCCCGATCGCCCAAGCATTCTAGACGATTGAGAGGCCGAATCGCAGCTACTATATGGGTAGAGTCAGTTCTTTGTCGTTTCGGTTTTTTCAGCAGTCCGATCTTTTCTATTTTTTCAAGCATTTTATTTAATACAAATTCCTCTTTTCCGCCTTCAATTAAACGTTTACGGAATTCACTTAACGATGAAAAATCAAAACCCGGATCTTCTAAAGTTAAAGACAGAGCATATTTCCAGTCAATTCGTCCTTGTACTGCAACGGCAGCTTGACGGTCTAATAAATTTTCCATGTACTGCATGATACAAATTAAGGCTAATCGCCAAGGAGATAAGGCTGATTGTCCTTTAACTGAGAATAAATCTGCGAAATCTTCGTCAATATAGATGCTACCCAAGATATCTCGAAGTTGTAAATAAATATTCCCTTTCGCAAAGGCAGCACGGGCAACTCTCAATGTCTCTTCTGGTACTGGGGGAATTGGTTGAGGATGTAGGGACATTTCCGCAATTTCTCCAATTTTTATTAATATATTAGACCCTTCCAAGTAATACATGGAGAAGAGAAAATTTCTTTCTTTCCCCATGTATTACTTGGTTGAACTGTCCCGATTATTCTTCTAAAAATTTTCTTTGTACTTCATCTTGAAATGCTTTTAGATTACTTTCGCCAACAGTAACAGAGATCGCTTATTCCTACGATCAAGCTGAAACCCCCAACAGTAATAAATCGTGTCTTCGATAGATTTTCGGATCTTCAAATCCCTTATAAACTGGGCCTTCTGCCATCAACGAAATATTTACACCTGGAATTAACGTGAGTTCGACGAAGTTAGAAAGCTTGAAATTAAAGCTATTTGGAGATATACCGATACGCAGGCTCATCGGTATATCTCCCCCTCTCGCCGCTACTTAACCATTCCACCCCCGCTAAGTGATCCTTCTGCCCTCTGCCCTCTGCCCTCTGCCTTCTGCCTTCTTCAATGGAAGTTCAATCGCCTTGGCGGAGTTAGCGATCGCAGCCAATTTCTGCATTTTTAAGTTTTTATTAGGTTAATATTTCTCAGTTATTAACTTTAACTTAAAACTTAATAATAGCATATTTTAATATGCGTTTACCCTGGTTGGTTTATATCAGTGGGTCTTTGAGTATTTATGGCTTTATGGTTTGGTAGAACCTAAAACAGGAGATTCATTCTTTTATGAATTTAGTCATTTAGATACGGTCTGTTTTGAGAAATTTCTCGAACTTTTTTCCCAAAAATATCCAGATGAAATTCATATTATTCAGTTAGATAATGGACGTGCACATCTAGGTTTAGATTTAGCTTTACCCGATAATATTATTCTCTTATTCCAACCACCATATTGCCCCGAACTTAACCCTATCGAAAGATTATGGAAGGAAATCAAAAAACCTTTTAAAAATGAAGTCTTCGATTCATTGGATTTTTTACGGAAAACAATAGACAATATTTTAGCTAAATTCGTGCCGAAAGATATTGCTTCTATTACCGGATATGGTTTTATTCTTGAGGCATTATTTGCCGCGGGAATTTAGTAGACTAAGAGCAATAATTTTTCAAGAAAACAGCGTATTTTTTACGCTAACAATTTTTGCATTTCATTTTTCAATGATTTTAGTTCAAGCAGGGCAAAAAAATAAAAATTAAGTTCCGTAATACTTGATTGATGAATTGAGCAGCTATTATTAAGAGAGTTGTATTGAACTAATAGACATTTGTAGTGAAACTTTAGGGAATTGGTATTACCTCAATTGTGCGATCGCCAACGGCGATGCTGCTGAGGATACCGTCAAAACTTATCGTTACGAATTGAAACAATATTTGCGCTGGTGTCAGTACAAGCGTATCGATCCCCTGGTTGTCACAGAAGATGAAATATTGTTGTATCGGCGTTATTTAGTCAATAAACGTTACAAGGAGAAAACTATTGCCCTCAAATTGACGGTCGTCAGGCGTTTTTATGCTCTGGCTCTAAAAAAGAGGTTAATCGTAAGTAATCCTGCTATTGACGTAAAACCGCCAACGAAAAGGGTCGATCCCGCCGAAAGAAATAATTATTTAGAGTTAGAAGAAGCACAAAAGTTGATCGACGCTCTTCCGGTGGAAAATACGCTCGTGGGTTTGCGCGATCGCTTGTTAGTTTGCTTGATGGTCGTCCAGGGTTGTCGGCAAATCGGCCTTTATCGCTTGAACGTCGGCGATATTATTCGCAGGAAAGGTAAAGTTGGGCTGAGAGTAGAAGCTAAAGGAAGCGTTAGAGTCGTACCTTTAACTGATGATGTGGCGAAAATTCTCGATCTATATTTAAAAGCTAGAAGGGCAACTGGAGAAAAATTAATTGAAGAAGGCAGAAGGCAGAGGGCAGAGGGCAGAAGGATCACTTAGCGGGGGATTCTGACCCGCCGCTAAGTGTAGACCGCCAAAAATTTCAAATTTGGCGGGGGTCT
>JAAUYH010134716.1_pt1 | contig 18737 bp, 15 predicted proteins | sample 7278061 | NCBI WGS metagenome assembly JAAUYH01 (sample SAMN14350203, study PRJNA611818) | marine sediment metagenome | isolation source: surface marine sediment (0.6m) | place: French Polynesia: Moorea | collected 2018-08 | reverse complement strand
GGAAGTCTCCAACAGACCTCGCACAATGGATCGCAGGAGCCCCTCTCACGCATCTCCGCACACCTAACGCCGACGTGAGACCAATCGCGGTAGGTGAGACGCTAAGGAGTCTGGTCTGCTCTCTCCTGATCCGCCGACACACCCTAGCGATCCAAAAACACCTCGCTCCATACTAACCTGGGGTAGCCATTAAGCATGGTGCTGAAGCTATTATTCACACAACCCGTGAAATCTTGCGACGTTACCGTAACGACCCATTCCTTGCTATCCTACAACTCGATTTCCGTAACGCATTTAACCTGATCTCTCGTAACGCATTCCGCAAAGAAATTGCTACACATTTACCAGACCTCCGACGATGGTTGGACTATTGCTACGGCCCAAAAGTGATCCCCACCCTCTGGTGCGACTCATATCAACTACAAAGCGTCGCAGCGCTCCACCCCGTCGTAAAACAGCTACACCGGACAATAGCCCAATCAAGGCGAGACCACAACCTTTACACCTTCCCTATAGCCATCGAGTTCTACCTAGACGACGGCATCATTATCGCCCACCACCAAACAGTAGCCGTGGTAACCCGCTTACTCCAGTCGACATCTGCAACTGGGTGCGGGCTCCTCCTCAAACCAGCTGGCACAAAAATATGGTGGTCGTCCATAACACGAGCCCCGAGCACTTATTCGACATACACCCCGCGCCTTTCAGACCGACTCTCACCGCGAACTGCGACGGCCTAACGATCCTCGGCGCATCCGTTGGCACGGGCCACTACATGACACGAAATACAAGTGCGAAGTCAAACACAGTCAAGAGAAGTCTGGAGATCCTGGGGAAAATGCCAGACGCACATGTCGCGTATACCCTGGCAACAGCGTGTTTCGGAGCATGCAGCATCAATCACGCCCTACGCACCACGCCGAACTACAACACGCAAGAGAGAGCGGAAATATTCGATACGGCCATGGAGAACCTTGCCAGATTGCAGGCTGGGGGCGTGCTGAGCGAACAGAATTCCACGAACTGCAGCTACCCGTCAAAATTGAAAAGCTGAACATCCGCACCACGGCACAGGTCTAACCTCTGCCCAAACCATCTCCCCGGCCGCATTCCTCGCGTCTTTTGCAGTGTCAGCTGAACTCTCACAGCGCCTCCTCGTTACGGAAGGTAGCACAACCGACAATCTGCGTTTGCTGGATCTCAATAACCCCTATGCCAGAGACGCCTAGAATCAGTTTCTAACAGATAACGGTGCACGAGTAGAACTGAATGCGCAAAGTGCCAATGGCACTCCGCAGCAACTGAACACAGCCAGTAACAGCACCACTACAAACCACATCCCGTCGCTCGGCGAAATTCTCCAATGCTCACCTGGAACCACTCAAATAGACCTGGCAACAGCCCTGCACAACCATATTGCAGCATCCCTCCCTTCGCCCGACCGACGAACAACTATATTCCGCACGGCACAAAACCTCCCAAGAGCTAAGGATTGGCTGTGAACCACACCATCGCCGGGCTTCCGTACTCATATCAGCAACACAGCGCTCACAACATGGTTCGGTTTTTACGCCAGCTCCCCTAAACTATTGGGCGACCGAGGTTTCCGCCGATGTTGCAGCCACCCACTTGACCACTATGGATACCACCTCATCATGTGCCGAAACGGGACTCACCGCACCCTAGCCCGGCGCATCCGTAGACACGACCAAATCTTACGCTACATTGCTTCGGTGATGAAACAAGCCTGCCGTACTCCAATCATTGGACCACGCACTGACCACAATTCCAACAGCAACCTCAACTCCAGGCCAGACATCCGGGCATTAGGAATTGCCGGGGGCGAAGACCTCTTGGACGTTGTAATATCACACCCAATGCAAGCAAGTGCCAATACACCCCACACCGCCAAACTGCTGAACCACCGCTACACACCCAAATTTCGACAGCACGCTACATACGCCGCGACCATACCGGGCAGTTTCATCAGGCCAATTGCAATCGCCTCAACAAAAGGATGGCACCCTGAATCCTACGCATACATGCTCAACACTGCCAACTCTATCTCGGACCGCGACCGAGGCCCATCATCCGACACATCGGCTCTCATCTTCAGCCGAATCGCGACACAACTGTTCCACCTGAATGCGATATGCTTACCAGACGGCCACAGCTCGCGCAATAACACTGAAATGGCCACATGAGTGACCTACTTCGGACGACCAACCCAACCCGAACAACACCCGAACACGCCACCATCCCCCCCCCCCCGCTTAGTGCTATAGCACCCGGTCAGCAGAGCTGACCTGACATTGTAAGCAGAAATGCCTTGTGGGCGCGCCTGTAGCCCAAAATAAAACGATTCCATTAGTATACGTAACAGCGCGATTTTCAAGTTCTTTGGAAGTGTCGCTTGTTGGTAATTCAATGTCCCGCAATTGAATATTCTTGGGCCGCTTGATGCAAATTGTACCCATTTCACTAATATTCACACACCTGGAAGGTTTTGGATCTATTACGGTTCATGTATTCGGCTCGGCTTGAGTTAGCGGGATATAGTATGACCTCCGCGATGAACAATTCATTGAACGGGTTTTAAGCTTCTTCTGTCGTAGTTTAAATTCATAAAATTTAACCAGTTGGACAACACATATGTGCGGCAATAACCTCGTTACGACCCCACGGACCTTACTTCAGCGGAACATTGCCATCGTCATGCGCTGGTATGCTGATTCTTTTCTGTTTGGATTTTATTCGTACATGCGACCCAGATCAGGCACCACCACAGCATTGTCTGACGGTGAGAATCTAAGGTAAGACAAAAACCTACAGAGATTTGAAGGAGCGCAAGTAGGTAGGGGTGGATGTGGATACGTCAACGAATCAGTTCAGTCTGGTATACGCGCTACCAAACCATTTCTACAAGAAGCCATTGTCTCAGTGCATTTGCAATAGTTGCAAGGGAAGTTTGCAGTAGGAAAATTCCCAAGTACTGACCGCAGTCAGCACGAGACACTTCATTATCAACAAGACGCAGATAGAGCAGGAATAAAAGACGATACGGAAGAATTACACGAGCGCCAAGATGCTGTAATCGGTCAACTTGAATAAGAAGTACATGATCCTTCTGCTAGCTCACATCAAACGCGCAGCAAATGGCTTCGCAGAGAGCGCATCAGCCACCTTGACATCGTCGAAAAAGAAGAAATTCGGAGGCACCAAACGAAAAAGACAATATCGAAATCATGAAAAAACAAGGCCGAGAACCAGTTCGAAAGCAGAGAATGTGCCATGAAGGATCAAAAATAACGGCTGCAAAGAATAGAATGTAGCTCTCAATGCAAGGAAGGAGTGGAAAAATGCGAAAGATGAAAAAGACGTAGCGAGAGACGCGCAGAAGCGACATAAAACTAACTGCATTCTAGTCCGAATCAAAAGTCGCCTCACTTTGTGATTCTATCTCGAAAAAACTTGCAATTTACTTGAATAAATTTTGTTAAACAGAACTCTTTCACTTTTTTACTTAGAAATATCGGTTTAAATTGTGTTTCGCTTACTACTTGCATCTTCGGTGCCATACTTTCCTCATATTTAGCAAAATACGTGGCATTTTTACGTTTCGGATCTATACACAACGATCGATGACAAATTTTCGCACGTCCGTGAGTTCTCTAACTCCCCCGGTCGAAAACCGGAAAATTTTAGGGAATACTATTACCTAAAGTTATCGGTCGCACCACATTTCGAGCCGTAACGATTGTTCATAGCAGTTGATTATACGAAAATTTGTGATCCCGATTACTGTATTTCTACATTTCGTCTCCAACAGTTTATTTGCTTTCAATTATTGATACCATAGTTGTGAGCTGTCCGTCCGTCGTTGGCTATATTTTATAATTTGTACATTTTATATGGCGCGCTTAAGCCCGAAATTCTTCAAAAATTATTTGCCCTATTCACATCATTGAAAGTCAAATTAGATTCTCATCCTTATTTTCTTAAATCGTAATTGAAATCCAACCTATCTTATTTTAACTTCAATTATTTTATTAAACTGAATATGGCTCGATGAAATTCAACAGTACTCATTTCAAAAAGAATACACGAAATATTGATCAAACTGAGCAGACTCTATCACTAACTAAATTATCAAACGATTGGAATCTATTTTCCATCCTTAAACGTTAATTTGCCTATTCTCCTACTAATTTTCGGTACTCCTAGTATACTATTGATATTACTCTGACCAATTCACAATGTTCTTGTAATTATGGAATTAATGTATAGCGTATATATCATATATACTCCTCACGTAATATGCCGACTTTCTTGTCACATATTTGAACTACAAGCTTTCTAGGTTTTGATATATAGGTAAACAAATGTGTGTGACTGTGTTTGTATTCTTTGTACGTTGGCATTGATCACCATTGTAGCAAGAAAGCTATTCAGAAAACGGAAAATATTAAATATGTTCAGTGATAGTTAAACAACGAACAACCTTATTACGGAAATGATGTCTTACCTACCGCTTTAGGCAGTATAACAGAATATGAATTTATCGCTGGAGAACAATAGTCGACCACACCAGAAACAGGAAAATCCAGAATCTTCCATACCACATAAAAACAGAAATTGGATCTCTAAAGCAGCATTTCTAATTACCGAAAATGTCGGGCAAAGATTTTTGCCGTGACGGTGCCATGTAAAGAAGCAAAAAGCACCAAATTGACTTCTAAAATTAAAGTGCCATTCAATCTTTGTCTTTTATAATTTAAAAAGTCGTCTGCATCGTTTAAAACCCATTATCAGACATTCAAATTTGATTATATGGTACCTTGTACCGTTCATGAACAACCGCCGACCCTACATCATCAAGTATACCTCAAATTTCCTATGAGGGTAACGATTTCCTCTTTTGGCTTACATTATAACAATCTAAACTCTAATTATTCTAATATGCCCCTCATGGTCCTTGTTTCATCTAAAGCATCACAAGGAGTCAGTAATTTTATAGCAATGACATTTTAAAATCTTGTGCTGATGTAATTAATTCCTACCATTAAAATTTTTATTCACATCAAAATCAAGATAGCATAGTGCCTTACTACAATGATTAGCATATACTACCTTACAATCAAAATAATATAAAAAGCTAAAGCTGGGAACAACCGAGGCAGGCAATTCTCTGCACTGGTAGCATCGGCACACCGACCAAGACTGCCAAGGCACTTGCCCCATCCTCCTCCTCCGGGAGTAGAACCAATTAAGCACGTCTCGCGGGAGTGCTCACAGAGTAGCCAGTACTCCAGGCTGTCACATCTACCGTGGGCCGAGTTGGGGAACTTGGAAATCATTGGAATCGTTTCTGCAAGTGACCTGCAGGAACATGGCGTCTCTCAAACCAAACAAGCCTCAAAATTTTAATGGCAGGAGAGACGAGTTCAATGTCCGAACATTGGTGTATCACGTTCAGCAGCACTTGACCTTAGTACAAGTGGGAAATGAACTTAATTTAGATGAGCCTACACAAATCTCCTTCCCCACAACATTTTTGTCCAGAATGGCAGAAGCTTGGTGGTATACTCGCGTAGGCTCTAACACTGTTCCAAATACATAAGCAGAATTTGAGGCAGCAGTATACCAGTAACTCGTGCCATTCGACAGCGTGCAAAGGTGAAGAGAAATGCTTCGTCGACGTGTTCAAAAAACTTCTGTTTCGAGCTATTTGTCGGAGTTTCGAAATATCGTTTTGGCGCTACCAAACATGAGTGCAGGCGAACAAGTCGATAGGTTCTGTCAGGATTTAGAGGTGCAGGCGGGCATGGGAGTCATAAAGTCAGGGGCCCGAACAATCAACGACGCTTCAAGAATAGCTCTCAACGTAGGCGCGGCTTTATTTGATGCAGGAATGTTCTCATGCGGTGGTTTCATGCGTTTGAACGCTCCGACGCCAGTGGAAATCGGCAACTTTCTTCAGAAATCGAAAGACAGGAAAAGAAATCGTGCAATAAGTGTCATAAAGTTGGTTGCAGGCCATGGAAATGTCTGAATAATTCCAATGGGCCTAGAATTGGGAACGCTAATGCAGAACGGAATACGGAATTCGTTGAGACAGAATCAAAAACTAGGTGGTTCGCCAAAAGAAATAAACAGTACTCTGGTTGGACCAAATTTGAGAGCGATAAACGAACTGGTTCAGAGCTTGAAGAAAATTTTGGATAGCGTAGGACTTGAATTGGAAAGAGTCTTTTCCCTATGAATTGAATCTAATGTGACGAACGCTGAGAGAAAGAAGGAAAATTCCATTAATGAACCTATATCAACGTGCCACCTACTTCTTCTTGAAGGTTCATTAGATGTATGCAGAGTTCGAACACTCAAAGATTAAGCATGAGACATCAATGTTGTTTTACACGAATTTTTCCAAACGCACTATGGAAAATTCAAATGGAAAAATTGTGACGCTGAAGTTAGCCATGCGAAGAAAGATTCGAATGAAAGTGCACATGAAATTATTGTCGGAGTCACCTTGGAAATTGGCAAACATTCCTATAATTCTCATTGGCTTGTTGCATAATGTCGGTATGGTGTTCTCTTAGTAATTCCATGGCATGTCACATTTAATTCTTCAATTGACGGTGGGAAGAAAATTGTTTCTGTAGGCAGAGAGATTCTATCGGCGGTCGAATCGAGGAAAAACTTGATAGAAGTAACAATTTTAAGTGTGAAGAAGTTCAAAATATGAGTCGCAAGAAGAAAGCTGAAATTGAGGTTTTTCAACTGGTTACAAATATATCAGCTGAGTGCGTGCAGCAGTCGAGCAGTCTTAATCGCTCAAATCTTCTACTACGGAATATTCTTGATAAGCGTAAGAATGCCTTTCAAGAGTCTTTACCGCAAGTATTACCACCCCAAAGACCATTGGATCATGAGATTGGAACAGAAAAAGAGGCACAATCACCGCACAGGCCATTGTATCAGCTTTCTGCTGTTGAACTGGAAGCGATGAAGGATCATGCCCGAAATCTCTTGGAAATTGGGCAAATAAGTCCAAGGTAATCCCCGGACGGTGCTCCACTTTTTTTGAAAGAAAAAGATAGTAAATCGAGAGGTGTTGTGGACTACCGAGCACTCAATAGGATAATCAAGCGGAATAACACGGCTTTATCTCGCTAAGACTAAATGTTCGACATGCTGGAAAATGCTGAAGTATTCTCAAAAATGGTTTTCAAGACAGGATTTCATCAGATTACAGTAAAACCGCAATGTATTAAGAAGACAGCCTTCAACACGAAGTATGGTCAACATGAAAACCTGATCATGCCAATGGGCTTGTGCAATGCACCTGCAAAATTCCTGTCGCTACTGAACCAAATCTTCAAAGATTGAATTGATGTGTTTATGGTTGTATACATGGATGATCTTCTCATCTTCAGCAAAGATGAAAAGTCTCATATCCAACACCTGTACACCGTTTTATCTCGCTTAGAGGAGCATAACTAGTATGTGTCGCCAAAGAAATGTGAATTTATGAAATCTGAAATTCCTTTCCTCGGCATGATAATCGGGAAGGGAGGAATTAATGTTGACCCGAAGAAGGTTGAAGTATTACAGAACTGGCCTAGGCCGAAGACTTTGACAGATGTTAGGAGCTTTATTGGACTTCTCCAGTTCTTCCGATAATTCATAAAAGATTTCTGCACGATAGATACACCACTTACTAATCTTACCAGAAAAGGGGATGGTATTGAAAATGGGACATGAAATGTGACAAGGCTTTTGAATCTCTAAAGAAAACCATGACAAGTGCTCCAATACTTGTATCACCTGACTAGAAGAAATCTTTCCGTGGACATATCGACGCTTCAAATACTGCCGTAGGAGGTACCTTGGCATAACTTGATGAAGCAGGGAAAGATCGAGTAATTGCTTTCTACTCTAAGAAGTTGAGTTCAGCAGAATGCAATTATACCACGAATGACTGTGAACTGCTTGGACTTATCTATTTCCTAATGAGATTCAGATGTTACCTCAAGGGATCTGATTTTGAGATATTTACGGGTAACCAAGTTTTGAAAAGTTTCTTCACCAAGGCTAAGCGAAGCCGGAGGGAGGCACGATGGCTTGACAATTTTGGAAATTTTGGAATCTTCCCAATTACCTTGTAGCCTGTAAAGATCCAGGTTCTCGGAGATACATTTTCTAGAGCTCCTCATGCGTCTGTAAATGTTATGGAAGTGTTGAAACTCGATTCTGAAGATTTAACCAATAGTTACTCAGAGGATAAGTTTGACAGAGCTGTTTTGAAGAAGATGAATGGCGATCAAATGCCAGATCAAGTTCTGAGCAAAAAGATCGATAAATTTTTGCCATTGTTTCATAATGACGGAGACAAGCTATTGTACGACGGAAAGCTTTGTGTCCCAAAGAATTCCACATCAACTGTCATGCAGCTTGCCTATGATGCGAAAACTTCAGGTCACTTCGAATATCTTAAGATGCTTTCAAGATTGAAGAACTATCATAGAAAGCACAAGTCTCAGGATGTGAAACAGTATGCGAAAGGCTGCATGGTATGCCAGCAGAAGAAGGACTACTTGGGTAAGAAGTTGACATATCCAACGTCATTGGAAGTTCCTGAGAGACAATGAGGCTCACTGTCAACTGATTTCATAGTAAAGCTCCCTAAGACTATGAATGGATTTGACTGTATTACCACGTACGTTGATCGGCTATCAAGACGAGTCAAGTTTATTCCATTAATGTGATCTGATAATGCCGTTGACGTCGCAAATACATTCTTCAGTAATATCTCCAAGAATCACAGTATGCCGGATAGTATCGTGTCTGATAGAGATCCTAAGTTTACTTCAAAGTTCTGGAAATGTCTGATGGAACTATGCGGATTAAAATTGAAAATGTCGTCGAATAGGCACCCTCAAACTGATGGATCCTCTGAGATTATGAATCGAATATCGAAGACTATCTACGATTCTATTGCAATTACCATCAAAATGGTTGAGATGAATTTCTTCCAGGAACTGGATTCGCCTATACTTCTGCGACTAGTGAAGATCTTGGTATGTCTCCGTTCGAAGTCGACCTTGGATGGAAGCCAAAATCTCCATTAGATCTTCTTAATAAAACTCTAGATTACAGTGAATCTGTGGAGGGGTTCAAAATCAGATTGAATTCGTCATTGGACGAAGCGAAGTATGCGTTTGGATTGGCCAAGGCAGAAAAAGTACCAAACCAGCTTTAAGTATAAGCCTCATTCATATAAAACTAGAGATAAGCTGTGGATCATATTCGAAGTCTCAAGAGTCAGACAAGCTATTTGCTAAACGATTCAGTCCTTTCACAATAATTGCACTCGTTGGCAAGAATGCAGTAAAGCTAGAACTGCCGAGCCATGAAAAGATGCATGACATTGTAAATTTGATGCATACTGTTCCTCATAAATCTCAAGCTCAAGATATGTCTGCTCCATTCATGCCTCGAACAGACCCAAAACCAAGATTTGAAGGAGAGGAATATGAAGTAGAGCGTATCTTGAATAATAGAAAGCGAGAACGACGATTCCAGTTTCTGACGTTGATGAAAGGTTTTCCAACACATGATGCAGAATGACAACCTACGAAAGACTTCATTGACGTGGATGGAACTATAAATGAACCATTTTTCAAGTACGTTAAATCGACGAATATACTAAGAAATCTGTGGACTAATGATGTTGCCGTGGACGACAACAGAGAGAAGGTTGGAATAGTGTGACAATCTAAACCTTAATTATTCCAATATGCCCCTTATGGTCCTTATTGCATCTAAAGCATCACAATGAGTCAGTAATTCTATAGCAATGACATTTAAAACCTTATCCTGATGTAATTAATTCCTAACAGTTGGGATTTTATTTATATCAGTATTAAGATAGCTTAGCGCCTTACAACAATAATTAGAATATCCTGCCTTACAATTAAAACAATATAAAAAGCTAACGTTGGGAACAACTGAGACAGGCAATTCTCTACATACATCGCCACCACTCTGATCCTCTCCATTTCTCTTTCCATCTACGACTCATCACAGGAGATGAATAAAGAAGCTTCTCTCGAAGATGGTCTCCGGGTTTTCCACTACATTCAATGAAGCCTACGAGAATGGAGTAGTAGGAACGAAAGTTAGTGGATAGTTTTTAGAGGGTAGGGCCTCTTGATTTGTAACTAATATAGTGACAGTTTTAGAACAAACAAATACAGTTGATTATTCCCGTACTTCGTGATACTAAGATTCACATTGGCTTTTCTTCCTTGAAAGAGTTAATGTTTTAGCAATTGAAGATTATTCGGTGTGGCGCATGACCTAGATCTAGTCAATAAACTAAAATGTAGAATAATGTAGTTGCAAAGAATTTAGCACTATCGGAATAAAGAATTCAGTTTCAAATCGAAGTAGGGTAAATTATTTTGTGTCAAAAAGTCAAAAAGTAAGTATAATACAGAGTAATTTAAATAATTCAAGTACGCTACACCAGTCCCAGCAATTAATGCAGCGATTCCTCTTCGACGTCTCTTAAGGGTTTAGGAGGCCTGGAGTCCGAAATGAAAATTTGCATTCACACTGGGGACTCGCGACATTACTTTCAGCTGATTTTAATTTTGTGATTCACAACCATCATGGAACTAATGCAACACACAATTGCTGTATCGTTGAAAGGCTTGGGGCAGTCTTCATTGCAACAGCGAACAATGCCAATTGAATAGAGCACCGCTCGATGCGGCACGTACCTTACCCGCCTCTCCTCCAAGAATAGCACACGTAATTAGCTTGTTTTGCCCACCGTGCCGTTAAGCATCCACCCTAAGCTACTAAACGCAAGCGGTAGCTCAGGTGGTCGAGCATTTTACTGCCAGGGTACTGCTCTGATACGTGGTCGGATGTTTCTTCAGGCGTAAGGTGTCTGTTGCAGATTAGGACAAGTACAAAGGTTCGACATAAATGCATCTAGCAAGTCAGCTTTGGGTGATCGATAATGCAGCCAACACTTGGGCGTTCTGAACTGACAGCATGACAAAAAGAGTGAGTCAAATCCATACTGATAATGGCCGATAACAATCATTTTTAAATAGCAAGCAAACGGATAGGCCTAGACTAGTCTCCGTAGCCCATTCTTTCAAGGTAATGCTTTAGTCGGACTTCATTCTAATGAATTAGAAGTTATTCATACTGATAATTCAAACAAGCGTTCAAAGATAGGCTATGTACTAGAGCTGCACCAACGGTATTATACTGGCCCCTATCAAAATGTACTGGAGCGTGTTTTGGCATTGCTACTCCGTAACTACTAATTTCGAGAAATGGCTGTAGATTCTGACAACTCAAGATGCACGAGGCGGCAGTACCTTACAATTTATTTTGCAATAATTTTTGTGAGTGCCAATTGGAGGAAATCCAATTCCAGGTGTCTATGAGTGCTCAAGAGACGATACTTTCCAAGAACTGAAACGCTTCATAATTTGAAGTTAAGAGTACTGTAATCTCCAAACTTATCTCCGTACTTGCTGACACGAGTTCGTTTGTGACCGAATGCTGTGACACTGCTCCTTATGCTGAAAATAGGCGTTCTGTTTTTTTCAAAACTGAAATTGATGTTGACCTTCAGAGTCAAGCACGTCTACCTCCTGCAGACAAGCTTCGCTGCGCACACGAGCAGGGAAGCTATGCATTTCGCTCGTTTTTAGCAGGGACGATGACTGGATCGAATTGCGGCTCAGCGTTGAGCTGCTAAGAAAGAGAAGGTGCTACTGGGCAGCTAAATTCAGTATCATAACTATAGAGTCCAATTGTAATTGGTACAAAAAGGATATCCTGTAATCCCCGATGTTTCGTCATTGGAGGGTGTTCACATCCTAGATAATCAGCGCGTTGTCCGCGCAGATGCTGAGCATGATGAGAACGAAGAAGAGCAAAAGATTAGCCGATCCCGCCGGGAATTGAACCCGGGTCTGCCCGGTGACAGCGGGCTATACTTGGTGATTTCAACACCACTATACTACGGGAACCTGGCTCTGCTTATAGGGAGGAGCTGGGAAATAGGCTAGATAGAACATATAATTATTAACGAATAGGATCGCAGGCCCACGTTGGGGCACAAAGTTTTACCCAATAAAATCACACATTCCAGAATATCCACTTGCGTGGTTGCGCTGGAAATACAGAGAAAAATACTCGTACATTATGTTTATTCCAGCTCAAACAATAGCATCGGTTTTAACGCTTGTATAACCCTGAATTTGTATACACGCTTCGCACATTGACATTGAGGCATCACCGACGATCGGTGTAGATACAGTCCGAGCTGGAAGATCACATACACTCAGCTGCATGGTCATGCCAGATATTAACCGAATTGCTTCTAGTGGGTGGAGACATGAAGAAATGCAGAACGGTCGTGGTGGTGTATCAATCGTGCGCGCTGTACAGTTCGACATTGACCTCAGATTCCAAAAAACAGGCGACATACGGCGACATGCCTGTACACAGCACGAACACGGTGCCACAGCGACACGGGGAGATTTGACGAGCGCGGTGAGTTGTGATGGTGCTGAGTGCCTGGCTAGTCGCAAGAAAATGGCGGAATGCACGGCCACCAGCGCATTCACCAGGTCAATGCAGCCCAGGCGGCTGCGCAAAGAGAAATCCACAACACAAGCGGAACAGCATACGCATGCGAGTGGGCTCTGCCGGCAACACGCGGTGCTGTTCACTGTCGCGTGCTGGTTGACTACAGTGGCAATACTGTACCTGGAAGCGCTGATTCATGCGCGCGATGGGAGCAGGCGGCGAGCTGAAAGTGATGTGCAAGCATTTGTTGGGAAAAACGCTATTGGACGAGGCGTAGGCGCCTTGCATGCGCCATGCAAAAATCACATCCAGCAAGTATGCAGCATGCCCTGTATTCTATAAAGGGCATGCCCGACTTCCCGCACACCGCCATACCCCAGCAACCACAATGAAACGTGACGGTCCCGCAGCTCGCGCGGTGCCGGTCCTCCTGCTCGCGATGTTCGCGATCGGCGCCGAGGCCAGGCGCCGCAAGCTCTTCGATGTCGCCGTGCATCGCGAATTGCTGCTCTCCGTCACTGAGTCTTGGAACAGTGGCGCCGTCACCCCCGAATCGAAGGCGGGTAAGCCAAGCGCGTTTCACGTCAATATGAATGACAATTGGACTCGCATCTTTCCCAAGGACACCACCGCAGTCTCGCAGGCACGCGGTGTCTACCTCAACGTTGAGGCGTATCTCGCGGCCAAGGCCGTGAATGATAGCCGTGCACCCAACTTCATGCAAGCCGTCAAGTATGGCGTGCAAGCTATGGACGAGCTCTTCATGAAGCTCGGTCGTGGGGGCGGTGTGGTGTACTTGGTGAACGAAACATCGATGACGGCCCAGGATGCGATGCTCGATGGGTACGCAAATGTGCATACACTATTCGCGTTCTCGCACGCGGCGTCGATTTTCACCGGCCTCGAGAAGGCCAATGCCATCAACTCGGCGATGCGGGTGTACGCGTTCATCTGCCGCGAACTGAAAGACGGAACGGGCGGGTTGTACGCGCGCGCGGGGGAAAGCCCCGATTCGTTCCGTAGCTTCGACCCGGTGCTGCACTACTTCGAGGCGTTGCTCGCGTTCTGGGACGTGCTGCCGGACGGGTGGATGCGCACCCATGTCGGGCAGGAGATTGGCACACTGGGCAACTTCATGCTCGACCGGTGCGGCATCCCCGAGCCGGGCGACCCCACGTCCCTGACGTTCGCATTCAACTACAAGTCGGACTGGACTACCACGGGCGTGCCGTACACGCGCGAGAACCAGTGGACGACGGGTGAGTGGGCGGCAGTGGGGCACAATCCCGAGTTTGCCTGGCTGCTGTCGCGCGCGGAGCAGCGTGGGTTGATGCCGCAGGGTTCGGACTGGATAGGGGCGAGCGACAGACTAATCCGGTACACGGAGAAGTACGCGATGGACAAGCACGGGCTGCTGCGCTACGACGAGGTGGACCTCGATGGCCAGCCGTTCCCCAACAACCCGGACAACGACCTGTACGAGTGGTGGCCGAATTCCGAGGCCGCGCGCACGTACATCCACTACGCAGTGACACGGGGAAGGACCGACATGGGCAGGAAGTGGATCCCGCTTCGCGACTTGCTGAACGGGCCCATGGTCGACAAGAAGTACGGCGGCTGGTTCCGCTTCGTAACTGTGAAGAACCGGACGCGCGAGGACTCGCCGAAATGGGATCGCTGGAAAGTGGCGTACCACTTCGCTATGCTGCAGGCCGAGGTGCTGCGCCTGGACGCGTTGTGAGCGAGATATGGCTAGCCGAGGTACAGCAATGTAGAATAAGCGCATATGGTAGCGCATGTTGTGACAACCGTAAATATCCGCGCATTCACCTCAATCGATCAACACGTTGCACGAGCGCGGCGCTATGGAAGGCGGCTGGAGAAATAGCATGTTCGACTTGATACGTCCATCACGTTGGCGCGGTGTGCCCGAGCAATGCTCGGAGACTGCCCGACCGCCGTCTGTCATCCTCGAGATTCGCGCTCCTACCGACCGCTCCACGTTGGCGTTGCCATTTCTCTCCGAGTAGCGTGGTTCATATCGGCACATTACAACGGCGATGCAGTGCGATACGGTGCCAGCAATGTACGCGTCGAATCTCCGCTGTCATCACCCACCTCAACATGAATGTACTGGCAACGGTTGTTCGCCTTATTTTGATCCGATTCCGCTTGTGCTGACCGCTGTCAGCCTTGTTAGCTGCAATGCAGGTGTACCGACAACCAATGCAATCTACCCAGCTCGCGTCTATCAAGCCTTATCCGCGCGGCATGACTCGTCGGATCAGGCACTGCCCAATTTGCACCGTTCAACATTACAATTCACTCGAGCGAGCACGTACTGTACTGGTATTGTGCCGCAGATAACAGCACACTTTACTCTCTTCCAGACGGCTCGCCGCTTTGGGGCATCTCCCTTTCTCCCGGTTTGTGTCGTCAATTAACGTTGCTCGTGAAATTTCATGGAAGGGGTGGACCAAAGAGGTGGACTTCCCCTTGCAACGAGATACAATTTTGCAGATTTTTCGCTACAGTAAATTTACAATATTGCTACTCGTTCCACTGTGCCCTTCGTAAATTTGACTGCTGAATAGACACTTGGACAACCGTTTACTAACAGCAAAAAATAGAATTGTAAGCAGTAGCGCTTGCTCGATGCCTTTACAATCGATAAATAGGATGACCGCCTCGTTTTTGAGAGCGGCGTGGGCAGAAAAGTATTTCTCTCGATTACGAACATTCCGTCATCCAACACAACTCATAGACACCTGGAAGAATGCCAACTTGGCACTCGGGCGGCTGTGCAGGCGTTTTCAAAGTTGATTCAACAGACTACAAAAAATCCGTTGAGTATCTCGCTTTCAACCTAAATATTTTGAGTTCTGTGAGAAAATAGTCTGGGACTTGCTCGAAATGATCCACTTACGGTTTACTAAGGGTAATTCGGCGAAAAGAAAATTAAATTTTAAATTGAGTTAGTTCAAAGTTATTTAAGGGACTACATAAAATTCTGCCCTAGCAGAGTGTGCTATTGCTTCTGATTTGTTCTGTTGAATCTGAACGCAATACATGTGAGAACAGCCATGACTGCGGATGCAATAGCGAAAACTTCCAAGTTACCAGTGATTAATACTAGCAAAAACATGAGTGACGTAATAAGTCCGCCTCCGAGGAAAGGTTCTGAGAACAGTTGTTTTGACCCGAAACAATTGGCCACAGGGGTTTCTAATTCCGGATCTATCGATCGTAGTAGTATAAGGCCAATGGAAGTTGTCCCGGTAGCAAGCCCGAATTCAGTGCTAGCTCTTTCCACCCAGAAGTCGGGAAGCATCCGAGGCGCGAGGAGCATGAAGCATATCACTTGAAAGACGACGAGAACAGAACAAAGTATGATCAGTGGAGCGATCTGTGTCGCCACCGCTGAAATATTGGTCGTTGCCAGCGCTGACAAAACCAGAACGTCTATGGCGGTTCCAGAGATTCGATCCATGATCCCCTTGTCTAGAGGTGAGTCTTTGCACGTTTTTTGAATCGTGTATTGAATTACAATACTCCAAATTTGTGCCAATGGAAATACCGGGAATCCGGTGAAGAAGGAAAACCTTGTCAGCCAAGGACTTTGCTTCTCGATCGCAACCAAACCACGTTTGGTCCAGTATGCTAGGAAAACCGCCAAGGATATATACGCCAAGTGAAGTGATAAGGTCTCAATGGAATCTGCGGACACAGTCAGCATACCAGCTTTCTTCCGTTGGTCCTTTGGAAGTACCGATTTCATTTTCCAGGAATCTCGGCGACAATTTGCCATTTCCTCATCAGTCTTTCTTCTCTCTGATCTAAATGTCCAACCTGCTCTATCTGAAACGTTCACTAGAAATGTTCCGACGAATAATCCGGATAGAATACCAAATGTAGCTGACGTAAGAGCCAAATCCCCACCAGCTGTAAATCCATAAATTTCGTATGAATTTCTGAAACCACCAGCTGTACCATGCCCACCTGTGAAACCAACGGGTCCTAGAGTGCTGAATAATCTGTCTGTTTTCCACACGGGCACAAATAATACTCCGGTAAGCAGGCAAGATATCGCCCAGTTCCCAAATGCTAGGAACCAACCGTAGCATATTTGTGGAGACGCTGCTGAAAAGATATCCCGTATACTCGGTAGATCCTCGCCCAAGAAAAGGGATGCGAAGACTATGTTCATCAAGAATTCTGGCAATTCTTCCCAACCCTTTATGAAGTCATGTGAAACTACAGTATGGAAGTTCGTGTTCAATCTGCTCAGTTGCACGAACGCGAGAGCAATGATGCCACCGATCATGGAGGCTGGAAGCATGATTCTTCGACATACGCTAAGATTTTCACGCAACAGATGCCCAATGTATAGAAAAAAGAAGATCGTACAAAACGAGCTTAATATTCTCATAGAAACATCATTTTCTAGAAATAAGGGCGACATAGATGCATAAAAGACAACAGAGTGGGTAAATACCAAATTTCACTGTTAGATTAGGATTAGCGCTAACATCATTTGGCGGATACAAGTATATAATTCTGGGAGGAAGTTTCTACGAAACCGCCTATCATTTGTTTGGCCCTTTTCTTTTCCTCATAAAACCGCGGGCAGCGAAACATTCGAGATTGCTTCCTAAAGGCTTGCAGACATTTTTTACGGGTCAATTTATAGTTATTTTTTGATATTTTAATCACCATAAATCGGTTCATATAATAGTCAGCACAATCGTATTCTATCGCACGTATAAAGGCCGTCCGCGTTACCGATTGACTAATGCTAGATTCTGTAGATTACGTTTTAATGTCCTCAAGTACACCCAAGCATTCATAAATCAAACTTCTGAGCTTGAATAACGTCCAATAAAGAAAGACAGTAAAAAGATTGAAATCTTACTTTTGATAATTTGATTGTAATTTGCAGTAGCCACCTATGCCCCCCAACTCGTGCTCCGGTAATGCTGACCAAATGATTCTTGATTGATTTAGCTTGTAGTCTATATACACGGCAATGGGTTCACATAATTTTAAGTTGGTCTATTGAATAATTATTGGTGAGTAATGAAGTAAAAAGTCATTCTACAATGCGTAAAGCAAGTACCGTTGTATTTTCTTCAAGATTTCCAGTAAAGATCGAAGAATCAGGCCAGTACTACTAAGAAGGTGAAAATAGAACTACGTCCATCGAAGAAAATTATCAAACATGCCGAAAATAGGTTCTCGGACAACCCTACATACTTTTACCTACACTTATGCTATGGGTCGTAAGCTACTAACAGATTCTTTTTAATATTTGCTAGTTCTTCTATCTATCGGAAATAGGAGTTTTTGGTTTTCTAGACTCATCACCGGCATCAGCTGATTGGCCAGATCTAAATGAATTTAACAGTGAAGAGGAGCACGAATCTAATTCAACATTTATCATAAACAGAAATGGCCTTTCCATAAATGGAAACAAGTCAATATGAATTTGTATTACGCCATACTTTTGTTCATGGCCCTACCGATAGTTCACTGGGCTCAGAAAATTCGAAAGTTTCTTCTGAACACATAAGTTATCTCGCCCCAGAATAATCAGCGATCCTCACTGATGGAGTAGCGGACATCTGAATCTACTGCGTTCAATGTACCAGAAATGTACCGGAAACTTAAACCCGCGGCAACTCACTATTGATTGCATTTACCGTTGTACAGTTTCAAAACTTGTTCTAGAAACTAACAGAAAACGTTGCTTCTTTTTACAGTTCCCAATCATGATGCAAACAATTCCAACAAGAAGAAGCAGAGTGGGTTAGTGATATAAATCTCCCTTCTTATTAAATTTTTGACTTGGCTGATGTGTCAGATATGTTCTAATACACTAGAAGTACTGCAAATGAATTGAGAGGTATCTTTTCTTCCAGCGATTGAATATTGATTTCTTTAAGAAAATTCATTTAACAGGAGCAACATGACAATCTTGTCGGAAAAAACGGGATATTAATGATCTCAGTTTGATCTCTCTCAAACATAACCTTCCGTTTTTTACTTACGATAAGGTAATTATTTCATGAATTTCAAATACAGGTTCTTCGATATTATATGATTTGCGAGTT
>JAAUYH010059477.1_pt1 | contig 18748 bp, 14 predicted proteins | sample 7278061 | NCBI WGS metagenome assembly JAAUYH01 (sample SAMN14350203, study PRJNA611818) | marine sediment metagenome | isolation source: surface marine sediment (0.6m) | place: French Polynesia: Moorea | collected 2018-08 | reverse complement strand
CCAACCGCTTCAAAAAGGCGCTCGACACGCTCGACAACTGACGATGCGGCGCGGGCGACCGGCGTCCGGCGCCGTTCGCCCGCAAGGCAGCGTCCGGCCGGGCCCCAGTCGAGAAGGACACGAGCATGGCGGACGAGAGCGGGTACAAGCGCGAAGGCAGCCTGGAGGCACCGACCCGTCACCCGCTCGACTGGAAAAACCCCGCCTTCTACGACGAAGAAGCGCTGTTTGCGGAGCTCGAGCGCATCGCCGACATCTGCCACGGGTGCCGGCGCTGCTTCAGCCTGTGCAACGCCTTTCCAACACTGTTCGATGCCATCGACGAGTCGGACACCATGGAGGTGGACGGCATCGGCCGCGAGGTGTACTGGGATGTCGTCGATCACTGCTACCTGTGCGACATGTGCTACATGTCCAAGTGCCCCTACGTGCCGCCGCACGAGTGGAACGTCGACTTCCCCCACCTGATGTTGCGCGCCAAGGCCAAGCGTTTTCGCGACCAGGGCGCGAGCCGCCGCGACCGCATCCTGTCGGCCACCGTCAAGGTCGGCAACCTCGCCGGCATCCCTGTCGTGTCGCAGGCCGTCAATGCCGTGAACCGCAGCAAGACCGGTCGGCGCCTGCTGGACAAGGCGCTGGGCGTGCATCCCGAGGCGCCGGTGCCCGAGTACCACAGCCGCAGCCTGCGCAAGCGCCTCGGCGCGGGCGACGACGGTAGTTCGGCCAAAGCCACCGAGTCCACCAGCGGCAAGGTGGTGCTGTTCGCGACGTGCTACGGCAACCGCAACGAGCCGGGCATCGGCGAGGACCTGGTGGCGGTGTTCCGTCACAACGGGCTGGCGGTACGGCTGACGCCGCGCGAGACCTGTTGTGGAATGCCCAAGCTGGAGCTGGGCGACCTCGAATCGGTTGCCGAGTACAAGGCGCAGAACGTGCCGATGCTTGCCGCACTCGTGGACGAGGGCTGGGACATCGTTGCGCCGATACCCTCGTGCGTGCTGATGTTCAAGCAGGAACTGCCGCTGATGTTCCCGGACGACGAGCAGGTGGCGCGGGTGGCGGCTGCCTTCTACGACCCCTTCGAATACCTGATGCTCAGATACAAGGCGGGGGAGCTGCGCACGGATTTCCGGGAGTCGCTGGGCAAGGTGTCCTACCATGTCGCCTGCCACCTGCGTGTACAGAACATCGGGCTCAAGACCCGCGACGTGCTCTCGCTGGTACCCGATACACAGGTGGAACCCATCGAACGCTGCAGCGGTCACAACGGCACCTACGCAGTGAAACGCGAGTTCCGCGAGCATTCGGTGAAGATCGGGCGACCGGTCGTACGCAAGGTCGCCTCGTCCGGGGCGGATCATTACGGCAGCGACTGCCCCATGGCGGGCCGGCAGATCGCCTCCGGGCTGGAGGGCGACACGGCTCCGGAGCACCCGTTGACGCTGCTGGCCAAAGCCTACGGGCTGCGCTGACATTACGGAGTAACGATGGACAAGCTGAAACGGAGCGATCTGATGTCGCTCGAGGACTACGCCGGGGAACGCCAGGCGTTTCGTGACCGGGTCATGGCGCACAAGCGACCACGCCAGCTGGCGCTGGGGCCGAACGTGACGCTGTACTTCGAAGACCGCCTGACGATGCAATACCAGGTGCAGGAGATGCTGCGTACCGAACGCATCTTCGAGGCCGACGGCATCCAGGAAGAACTGGACGCCTACAATCCGCTGATTCCCGACGGCAGCAACTTCAAGGCGACGATGATGATCGAGTTTGCCGACGAGTCGGAACGCCGCGAGGCCCTGGCCCGGCTGGTCGGCATCGAGAACCGGGTGTGGGTGCGCGTTGGCGATACGGAACACGCGTGGGCCATCGCCGACGAAGATCTCGATCGCGCCGACGAGGCGAAAACCTCGGCGGTGCACTTCCTGCGCTTCGAGCTGGACGAGGCGTCGGCGCAGGCCGCGCGCGACGGCGCCGCGATCGCCTTCGGTGTCGATCACGAGCGCTACAAGGCCTCGGCCAGCCCCGTGTCCGAGGCGACGCGCGCCTCCCTGGCGGCGGATCTTGCCTGACGCCTGACGGGCGCCTGAGCCGCACCCATGGCGCGGTACCGTGCCGTGGGTGACGGCCTGTAACCTGCCGTTGGCGGATGGTCTGTCGCCGCGCGCCCCGACCGGCTACAATGCCGCGCAACCCAACCGACCACGCACCTCATGAGCCGATCCTACGACGCCGCTGACATCGAAGTCCTGAGCGGCCTCGACCCCGTGCGCCGCCGGCCGGGGATGTACACCGACACCGCACGGCCGGACCACATCGCGCGCGAAGTCATCGACAACAGCGTCGACGAGGCGCTGGCGGGCGAATGCCGCAAGATCGACGTCACCGTGCACAAGGACGGGTCTATGACCGTGGCCGACGACGGGCGCGGCATGCCGGTGGACAAGCATCCGAAAGAGAAGATTCCCGGCGTCGAACTGATCCTCACGCGCCTGCACGCGGGGGGCAAGTTCTCCGGCAAGAATTACGAGTACAGCGGCGGTCTGCACGGTGTGGGCGTGTCGGTGGTGAACGCGCTGTCGAAGCAGCTGGAGGTGTGGATCCGGCGCGGCGGCAAGGAGTACAACCAGTCCTACCGCGGCGGCAAGAAGGCTTCGCCGCTGGAGGTGGTGGGCAAGGTCGGCGCCCGCAATACGGGTACCACGATTCGCTTCTGGCCCGATCCGAAATACTTCGATTCCGCAAAGTTCTCCGTCGCGAGGCTGAAGCACCTGTTGCGCGCGAAGGCCGTGCTGTGCCCGGGCCTGCGGGTGCGTCTCACGGTCGAGAAGCCGGCCGAGACGGTCAAATGGCAGTACGACGGCGGCCTGGGCGACTACCTGGTCGAGGCAACCGGGGACGCAGAGCGGCTGCCGGCGGAACCGTTCACCGGCAACGTGGCCGGCAACGAAGAGGCGGCCGAGTGGGCCATCGCCTGGCTGCCGGACGGCGGTGAGCAGGTCACGGAGAGCTACGTCAACCTGATTCCCACCGCCCAGGGCGGCACCCATGTCAACGGGCTGCGTGCCGGCCTCACCGAAGCGGTGCGGGAGTTCTGCGAGTTTCGCAGCCTGGTGCCGCGTGGCGTGCGAATAGCGCCCGATGACGTGTGGGAGGGCCTGAGCTACATCCTCGCCGTCAAGGTGCGCGACCCGCAGTTCTCGGGCCAGACCAAGGAACGGCTGTCGTCGCGCGAGTGCGCCGCCTTCGTGTCGGGCGTGGTCAAGGACAGCTTCGGCCTGTGGCTCAACCAGCACGCCGAGACCGGCGAGCAGATCGCGCAGGCCGCCATCCGCAACGCGCAGCGGCGGATGAAGGCCAGCCGAAAGGTCGTGCGCAAGCGCATCGTGTCGGGTCCCGCGCTGCCCGGCAAGCTGGCCGACTGCACGAGCCAGGAGCCGGAGCTCACCGAGCTGTTTCTGGTTGAGGGCGACTCCGCCGGCGGCTCCGCCAAGCAGGCACGCGACCGCGAAACGCAGGCGGTGATGCCGCTGCGGGGCAAGATCCTGAACACCTGGGAGGTGGACGCCGCCGAGGTGCTGGCCTCCCAGGAAGTGCACGACATCAGCGTGGCGCTGGGCGTCGAGCCGGGGTCGGAGAAGCTCTCGCAGCTGCGCTACCACAAGATCTGCATCCTGGCCGATGCCGACTCCGACGGGTTGCACATCGCCACCCTCCTGTGCGCGCTGTTCGTACGCCACTTCCGCCCGCTGGTGCTGGCCGGCCACGTGTACGTGGCCATGCCGCCGCTCTATCGCGTCGACGTCGGCAAGAAGGTGTTCTACGCGCTGGACGATGCGGAGAAGCAGGGGCTGCTGGATCGCATCGACGCCGAGAAGCTGCCCGGCAAGGTGGAGGTCAAGCGCTTCAAGGGACTCGGCGAGATGAACCCCATGCAGCTGCGCGAGACGACCATGGCGCGCGAGACGCGCCGCCTGGTGCGACTGACCCTGTCGGCCGGCGACAGCACCGACAGGATCATGGACATGCTGCTCGCCAGGAAGCGTTCCGCCGACCGGCGCACCTGGCTGCAGAAGAAGGGCAACCTGGCCGAAGTGTCCTGATCGCAACGCCACCGCGGCGGCCCGGGCGGTCGCTCGACCGACCAAGCGCGGGCATCGGACCCGGCCCGATCAACTGAAACACCCGAGGCATCGACTGGCATGGAAAATCAGGAACTGGACCTGGAAGGCGTCGAGCGCCTGCCGCTGCGCGAATTCACCGAGAAGGCCTACCTGGACTATTCCATGTACGTCATTCTCGACCGCGCGCTGCCGCAGCTGAGCGACGGTCTCAAGCCGGTTCAGCGTCGCATCGTCTATGCGATGAGCGAGCTGGGGCTGTCCGCCGGTTCCAAGCACAAGAAGTCGGCCCGGACCGTCGGCGACGTCATCGGCAAGTTCCATCCGCATGGCGACAGCGCGTGCTACGAAGCGATGGTGCACATGGCGCAGCCGTTCACGTACCGCTATCCGATCGTCGACGGCCAGGGCAACTGGGGCGCGCCCGACGACCCGAAGTCCTTCGCGGCGATGCGCTACACCGAGGCCAGGCTGACGCCGTATGCCGCCGTTCTGCTGTCAGAGCTGGGGCAGGGCACGGTCGACTGGCAGCCCAACTTCGACGCCAGCCTCGACGAGCCGGTCAACCTGCCGGCGCGTCTGCCGAACGTGCTGCTGAACGGCGGCATGGGCATCGCCGTCGGCATGTCCACCGACATACCGCCGCACAACCTGCGCGAAGTGGTGAGCGCGTGCATCCACCTGCTGGAGAAGCCGAAGGCCACCGTCCAGGACCTGTGCCGTCACATCGCCGGGCCGGACCTGCCAACGGGCGCCGAGATCATCACCCCGAAGGACGACATTGCCGCCATCTACGAAACGGGCAACGGCACGCTGCGCCTGCGGGCGCGCTTCGAGGAGGAGAACGGCGAGATCGTCGTTACCGAGCTGCCGTACCAGACCTCGGGCGCCCGGGTGCTCGAGCAGATCGCCACGCAGATGCGCGCGCGCAAGCTGCCCATGGTGGACGACCTGCGCGACGAATCGGATCACGAGAGCCCGACGCGGCTGGTCATCGTTCCGCGCTCCAACCGCGTGGACACCGAGGCGCTCATCGCGCACCTTTGCGCGACCACGGACTTGGAGCGCACGCAGCGGGTCAATCTGAACGTCATCGCGCTGGACGGCCGGCCGGCCACGATGGACCTGAAGGCGCTGCTCGCGCAGTGGCTCAAGTTCCGCACAGGCACGGTAACCCGGCGGCTCCAGTTCCGGCTGGACAAGGTGCTCGCCCGCCTGCACAAGCTGGAAGGCCTGCTGGTGGCGTACCTGAACATCGACGAGGTGATTGCCATCATCCGCAGCGAGGACAAGCCGAAGCCCGTGCTCATGGAACGCTTCGGCCTGTCGGACCTGCAGGCCGAGGCGATCCTCGAGCTGAAGCTGCGGCACCTGGCCAAACTCGAGGAAATGCGCATCCGCGGCGAGCAGGAGACGCTGGAGGCCGAGCGGGCGGACATCCAGAAGACGCTCAAGAGCAAGGCCCGGCTCAAGCGCCTCGTTCGCGACGAGCTGCTGGCCGATGCCGAGACCTTCGGCGATGACCGGCGCACGCGTATCGTCGAACGGGCCTCGGCCCAGGCCATGGACGAAGCGGCGCTCATGCCGAGCGAGCCGGTGACCGTGGTGCTGTCGGAACGCGGCTGGGCCAGGGCCGCCAAAGGCCACGAGATCGATGCGGCGGCGCTGTCGTACAAGGCGGGCGATGCCTACCTGCAGAGCGCGCGCGGCCGCAGCAACCAGCAGGCCGTGTTCCTGGACAGCACCGGGCGCGCCTACAGTCTGCTCGCCCACTCGCTGCCGTCGGCGCGGGGGCAGGGCGAGCCGCTGACAGGCAGGCTCAATCCGCCCGAGGGCAGCCGTTTCGCCGGCGTCGCGCTCGGTGACCCGGATGCCCGATACCTGCTGGCGAGCAGCGCCGGCTACGGCTTCGTGGCTCGCCTCGGTGACATGCAGTCGCGCAACCGGGCCGGCAAGACGGTGCTGAACGTGCCCAGGGGCTTCGACGTCGTGGCGCCGCAGCCCGCGCCCGACAGCGCCGATGCGCGGGTCGTTGCCGTCAGCAACGAGGGACGCCTGCTCGCCTTCGCGTTGGAGGACCTGCCGCAGATGACGCGCGGCAAGGGCAACAAGATCCTGGCGCTCAACCCGAAGCGCGCGAAGGCCGGCGAGGAGTGGTTGCTGGCGGTAGCGGTCGTGGCGCCCGGGCAGAGCCTCAAGGTGCGCGCGGGTCAGCGTACGATGACGCTCAGGTTTGTCGATCTGGCCCAGTACGAGGGCGCGCGGGGCCGGCGGGGCAACCTGTTGCCGCGCGGCTGGCGCAAGGTGGACGGGCTGGCGGTGGAGTGACGACGCGGTCGAAACGACGCGCGCCCGGTCCTGCGCCGTAGAGCGGCATCAGTGTGGGAGCGGCTTTAGCCGCGATCGCGACCCTTATCGCGGCTAAAGCCGCTCCCACAGGTGGCGCCGATCGCGGCTGGAAGCCGCTCCGGCCTTTTCAACTAGTCGCGGCCCCGGAAGGCGACGACCTTGGAGCCGTCCTTGTCGTCTTCCTCGAGGTTCAGCTCCAGCGGCTCGTCGTCGGCCGCATCACCGGTCGGCGCGGTTTCCTCGTCGAGTTCGAAGGCCAGCGGTTCGCTGTCGGCATCGTCCTCGGCCTCCAGGTGATAGAAGGCTTCCGGGTCATCCACCGTTTCGGCCTCGACGGTGTCGTCGATGCCGTCCAGCGCCGCATCGACGGCCAGCGACACGGTATCGTCGGCGGCCGGCTCCTCGAGCATCAGCTCTGTCGACAGCATGTCGCCGTCGTCGTCGGTTTCGATGGCGGGCATGACGTCCGTGGCATCGTCGACCGACGGCACCGGCATTTCTTCGGTCGGGTCGTTGCCGTCGTCGGCGGTCGGCTCATCCTGGTGGGTGGCTTCGAACTGGCGCGAGTAGTCGAGCGCCAGCAACTCGGCGTCGATCTGAAGTTCCTGGCTGTCGTCGTCAGCAAGGTCGTCGCCGGGGGCCGCCAGCCGGGCCGTCTGCTCGTCGTTGAGCGACAGCTGCATCGTCTCGTCGGAGATGAGCGCCGGGTCGGACAGGTTTGCCGGCAGTTCCAGGTCCAGTCCGCCTTCGCTTTGCGGGCCGGCCATTTCCACCGTCGACTCGACTTCTTCTTCGCCGCCGTTGAGGGGGCTCAGCTCGGGAAAGGCGAGGTTCAGCGGGTCGGCGTCGGCCGTCAGCGCCGGGTCAGCCGGTGCGTCGGGGTCGCCGACGTCGACGATGGGCGCCGGCATGATGACCGTGGGATTGTGGGTGTCGCCACCGTCGTCGTCCGCGTCGAAATCGGTTGCCGCGGCGAGTTCGTCGGCCGCCTCGTCGAAGGCAACGGCCGTGTCGGTTTTTTGCGCGGTCGCGGTTTCCTGCACCACGATCGCGTCGTCCGTCGATTCGTAGCCTTCGCGCGATTCCCGCAGTTGCTCGGCATAGCGGCGGCGTCGCAGCGCTTCGCGCATGTCGCGGACGTAGGCGATCCGCAGCTGTCGACGCATCAGGTACATGGCGCCGAGCAGGGCCGCCAGTACCACGGCGAGCAGCCCGAGCAGGGTGGTCCAGCCGACGCGGACGCCATCGGCGCGCTTGGGCGCAGGGGCGGCCTCGCGGCTCGCCGCCACCGTGGCGGCCGGTGCCTTGTCAGGGCTTTCGCCGTCGCGTTGCGGAGCTTGCGGGGCCTGTGCGGCGGGCGCCGGGGCCGTGGCGGGAGCCACTTCCAGCACGCCCGTCCGGCGCAGGTGCAGCCGGTTCACGGACAGCGCCGACAGGCTGGTGGACAGGGTCATCGTTTCCAGGGGGCGCACCAGCGCCCGCGAGCGAGCGGTCGCGGCGAGGGCGGCGGCGGCCACCGTCGGCACGTCCGTCGGCTCCGGTGCCGGCGCGACGGGTATCGTGAGCGAATTGCGCGTCGCACTCACCGGTGCACTGACCGGATCGTCGTCGTCCCAGGCAATCGCCCGCGGCGCGGCCACCGGATCGGCGGCGATATTCGTCGCCACGCTCGCCGAGGGCAGCGGCACGAGGGCATCGGTGCCCAGGCTCTGTTCGAGCGTCGGGATGTAGATCAGGGCTCCGCTGGTGATCACGTTCGGGTCACCCAGAAGGAAGGCGCCCGGGTTGGCACGATGAATGGCCCGGGCGATGGGCCACACGGAATTGGCGGGCCGACCCTGCACACGGGCGGCAATGACCGACAGCGAGTCGCCGTTGCGAACCGTGTACTCGGAACCCGGCGCGATGGGGCTGCCGTCGCCGGCAACCGCACGGCGAATGCGCGGCCGACCATCGCCGGAGCCCGGCTGACGGGGGCGCTCCGCCTGCGCCGCGTTGGACGCCGCCGCATAGCGGGCGACGCTGGATATGACCGGGCTGGGCCGGTCCAGAGTGGGCCGGCGCAACGCCTGGGAGACCACCGGCGCACTCGGCTCGTCGGCCGCCGGCGGGTCCAGCATCACCATGAACGTGCGCGTGACGTTGGGAGTGCCCGGGCAGTCCACGGTGAGCACGATCTGGCCGAGCGGTTCGCGGACAGCCTGGCTCGTGCGCAGCCGTATCGTGCCGGGACTCAGGTTGCGGGTCAGCGACAGGCGTATGCCCGTGATGGCGGGCAGGTCGCCGGCGCCGGAACCGGCGGTGGTGATGCAATTCGCGGCGAGTTGCTCGCCGGGCAGTGCTTCCACGACGATGGTCGCGTCCAGCGGTTCACCCAGGCGCGACGTGACGCGGAAGTCGTGGATCGACAGCGCCTGCGCATAGCCGCTGGAAACGGCGGCCGCAAAGAACAACGCCCAGCCGGCCTCGGCCGCGCGATGAGAGAGCCAGCGTTGCCACGCGCGCCGAAATGCCCCAGCCGTGCGGGTGGACGTGCGGTTTCGGCGAGCGTGCGGGACGGACATCATCGCGGTTCCTAAACGGCGGTGCCTGCTGTTTCCAGGACCACCTCTTCCGGGCCCTGGACGTAATACCCCTGGATGAACTCGACGCCGAGCTGCCACAGCACGGCCATCGTGTTGGCGTCCTCGACCCGCTCGGCGATGGTGGCGATGGTCTTGGACTTGGCCGATTCGATGTAGGCCCGCACCTGGGCCTGCAGCTGCTTGCTGCCCACCAGCCCTTCCATGAGCGAGCCGTCGACCTTGATGTAGTCGATGGGCGAGACGTGCTCCAGCACCTGCAGCGGCCGGTTGCCGACACCGAAGTGCTCGATGGCGAGGCGGCACCCGGCCTGGGTGAGCTCGTCGGCGAGCATCTTGGTCTCGCGCAGGTGTTCCTCGGCGTTGATCTCGGTGACCTGGAACACCAGGCGGTTGGCGTCCACACGCGCCGCCTGCATCTGTCGCTGGATCCAGGCCGCCAGCGTGCGGTCCGGAATCGACTCGTCGGACAAGCGGATGAACAGCTGCGCCCCGGGCTGCGTCGTCGCGAACGCGATGGCGTTGGCGATGACCCAGCGGTCGATGTTCTTCATCAGTCCGTTGCGTTGCGCAGCGGGCAGGAACTTGCCCGGCATGATCTCGCGACCGCCGTCGTCGAGCATTCGCAACAGCACGTCGAACATGGGCAGGCTCTTGCCCTGCAGGCTGGCCACGGGCTGGTAAACCAGGCGGAAGGCGTCGGTCATCAGCGCCTTCTTGATGCGCTTGACCAGCACCTCGTCCGATTCCTCGGGGTCCTGTCCCGCCTTGCGCGCCTGCTTGCGGTAGATACGGTCGCCGCCCTTGTCGCGGGCGACGATGTGCGCTTTCTGCGCCTTGAGGACGACGCCCTCGATGTCCTCGTTGCCGGCCTCGACGACGGCCAGGCCGATACTCGTCGTGATCGACAGCGATTTGTCGGCGACCTCGAACACGTGCGCGGCGACCGAGCTGCGCAGGTTCTCCGCCCAGGCGTCGCAATCGCGCACCGTGCCGCGTGAGAGCAGCACCATGAACATGTCGCCCCCGAACTGGCCGTACAGGTCGTTCGATTTGACGGTGTCTTCGAGCATGCGCGCGAAGCGCAGCAGGATGTCGTCGCTGACGATGGGGCCGACCTGGTCGCGGATGTTCGCGAAGTTGTCGGGCTTGATGTAGGCCAGGGCGCGCACGCCGGCGCGCTGCGAGTCGGCGAGCTGTTCGCCCATGCGCTCGAGGAAGCGCTGGCGCTGCAGGAAGCCCGTCAGCGGGTGGCGCTCGGACAGCTGCACGATCTGTTCTTCGAGTTCCCGCGAGCGATCGGCCGCCGGGCTCATCGATATGCGCACGCACGGCTCGTCATCGAGCAACGCGGTTTCGAGATCGGCCTCGACGGTGAGCGGCGTACCGTCGCTGCCGAGCACCTTGGTACGGAGCGTGTGGCCCGTCCACTTGCCCTCGGCGCAGGCGACCAGCGCGCCCTTGACCGCGCTGCGGCTGCCGTCACTGAAGATGTCCATGACCGGGGTGCCGATGAGGTCGTCGGCCTCCGCGTAACCGAACAGCTCCAGCCAGGCCGGGTTCAGGCTGACGATGATGCCCTCGCTGGTGTAGACCATGGCGTCGGTGGCCTCGTTGACCATCGCCTCGATCTGTTCCTGGAACGCACCGGCTGACGCCAGCGCCTCGTCCAGCGCCCGGGTCGTGCGACAGGCCAGCACTTCGCGCTGCGCAACGGCCTGCAGGTGCTCGGGCCCGTCCAGGGTGACCAGGTCCTGGGCCCCGGCCTGCATGGCCGCGGAAACGGCCTGCTCGTGGAATTCGGCGGCAACGACAACCACCGGCACTTCCGAGTGCACCTCGTCGCGCACGGCAACGACCGCCTCCGGATTCAAAGCGTCGGCCGGAAACACCACCATCAGCTCGGGCCGGACGGCCCGCACGTTCGCCTCGAGATCGGCTACAGACCGGATCCAGCTGCAATGGGCGGCCAGCCCGGCGTTGCGCAGGGCGCTGCTGACCGCTTCTGCGTCGTCTTCCCGCAGGCTGACTACGATGACTGGAACGGCGGAATTGTCGCTCAAGTTGTCCTCCAATGGGGGCTCGAACCCGGTGCCCCTGCGGCTGCGCGCGGCCGGGAACCGGTGCCGGGCAGGCCACGGGATATCCCGTCGTCCGCCGACAGGTCGTCAGACTAGCTCAGAAGCCCTCGCCAAAACTGTGACTTGCATTCAACTCTGGCCAGATTAAGTAATGTCGGGGTGCCAAAACGGCAGGCACGACACATTATATTGACGGAACCGGGCCAGGCAGGCGCCATGTCGCTGTGCAGCGACACGGGTTGACGGTATCATACCGGCCGCGCCGCCCCGGGAGCGGCGACCCAACCACAGAGACATCCATGGCGAGCTACAGCACCAACGAATTCAAGTCGGGCCTGAAGATCATGATGGACGGGGATCCCTGCGCCATCGTCGAGAACGAGTTCGTAAAGCCCGGCAAGGGCCAGGCCTTCAACCGGGTCAAGATCCGCAATCTCAAGACCGGCCGGGTCGTGGACAAGACCTTCAAGTCGGGCGATTCGGTGGAAGCCGCCGATGTCATGGACACCGAGATGCAGTATCTGTACGCCGACGGTGAATTCTGGCACTTCATGGTGCCGGACACCTTCGAGCAGTTCGCCGCCGACAAGAACGCCGTCGGCGACGCGGCGCAGTGGCTCAAGGAAGAGGACGTGTGCCAGGTGACGCTGTGGAACAACGCACCGCTGTCCGTATCGGCGCCCAACTTCGTCGAGCTGAAAATCGTCGAGACCGACCCCGGCGTACGCGGAGATACGGCCCAGGGCGGCGTCAAGCCGGCCCGCCTGGAAACCGGTGCCAGCGTGCGCGTGCCGCTGTTCGTCGAGGAAGGCGAGGTCATCAAGGTCGATACGCGCACCGGCGAGTACGTTTCCCGCGTCAAAGACTGACGACCCATGACCGCAGCCTGGCGGCCGTCGGCCACGCGCGCCACGCTCGAGCTGCGGGCCCGTCTCAAGCGCCGCGCGCGCCGCTTCTTCGAGGACCGCGGCCTGCTGGAGGTCGACACGCCGGCGCTGTCGGCGGCCGGCACCACCGATCCCGCCATCGCCAGCCTGTCGACGCGACCGCAGGTCGCCGGGGGCGACCGGCGATGGCTGCACACGTCGCCGGAATTCGCCATGAAGCGACTGCTGGCCGCGGGCAGCGGCGACATCTGGCAGATGTGCACGGTGTTTCGCGACGGTGAGGCGGGCGATCGGCACAACCCGGAATTCACCATGGTCGAGTGGTATCGCACGGGCTGGGACCACCACCGCATGGCGGCCGAGACGGCGGCTTTCACAAGCCACGTTCTCGGTGATGCGGTGCCTCTCGGCGAGGTGCTCCACGTCACGTACCGCGACGCCTTCCTGGCGCACGCGGGGGTCGACCCCTTCGACGCCGATGCCGCCACGCTGGCCGCCGCCCTGGAGCGCCACGGCGTCGCGCGGCCCGACGGACCCGTGAGCCCCGATGCGCTGCTCGATCTCGTGATGGGCACGGTGGTCGCGCCGGCGCTGGGCCGTGGCCCGGCGCGCGCCGTTGTCGTGCGAGACTACCCACCCGGGCAGGCGGCGCTGGCGCGCATCGCGCCGGGCGAGGTGCCGGTGGCCGAACGCTTCGAGCTGTTCGTCGACGGCATCGAGATCGCCAACGGGTTTCACGAGCTGTGCGATGCGGGCGAGCAGCGGCGGCGCTTCGAGGGTGATCGCGCCGTGCGAGCCGAGACCGGTGCGTGCGCCGTGCCCGTGGACGAACGCCTGCTCGCCGCGCTCGAGCACGGCTTGCCGGCCTGTGCCGGGGTCGCCGTCGGTTTCGATAGACTGGTGATGCTGGCGGCGGGCGAGCCGTCTATCCGGCGGGTGCTCGCGTTCCCGCATGACCTGGCCTGACACGGAAACGACCATGGACAAAGCCCGATTCTATGCCGATCTTCAAAACCAGGCCGAAGCGCTGCTTGCAGGCGAACACGATCCCATTGCCAATGCCGCCAACCTGGCGGCGCTGCTCTACGATGCGCTGGACGATGTCAACTGGGTCGGATTCTACCGACTGATCGACGGCGGACTGGTGGTCGGTCCGTTCCAGGGCAAGGCGGCCTGCGTGCGCATCGCCATCGGCGACGGCGTGTGCGGAACCGCCGCCGAGCGTCGCGAGACGGTGGTGGTCGAGGATGTCCACGCCTTCGACGGCCACATCGCCTGCGATCCCGTCTCCCGGTCCGAGATCGTGATACCCCTCGACGACGCGGGTCGCCTGTTGGGGGTGCTGGACGTGGACAGCCCGTCGATCGGGCGTTTCGGCGAGGCCGACCGTGTCGGGCTGGAGGCGATCGCCGCGGTCTACGTCCGCAGCCTCGAGGAGTGAACCGGCGCCCCGCATGCGCCGCACGATCGGATTCGAGCCGTGAATGGGTATCCTGTGGGAGCGGATTCAGCCGCGATTGCGAGCCGTATCGCGGCTGAAGCCGCTCCCACAGTCGAGCTGCTCGACCCTTCAACAGGCTCCCAACATCGCCAGGCGCTCACCGACGCGCACGGTGTGGCCGGGTTCGAGCTGCGTCGACCAGGTCGCCGCGCCCGGTGCCATCAGCAGGATCACCGTGGAGCCCATGTTGAAGCGCCCCATCTCGGCGCCCCGCGCCAGCGCTACGGCGTCGGGGCCGGCGTCGGGGTAGGTCCAGAGGCGGGGCTTGCGACCGCCCCCCGGCGTGACTTCCCCGGCCCACACGGTCTCGATGCTGCCCACGTTGAGCGCACCGACGAGCACCATGGCCATGGGCCCGACATCGGTGTCGAAGCGGCACACGACGCGTTCGTTGCGGGCGAAAAGCCTGTCCACGCCGCGGGCGGTGGCGGCGTTGACGCTGAACAGGCGCCCGGGCACCAGCCGCATCGACGTCAACCGGCCACCCACCGGCATGTGGATGCGGTGGTAGTTGTAGGGTGCCAGGTACAGCGTGGCGAAGTCGCCGCCCGTGAGCGCCTGCGTCAGCTCGGCATCGTCACCGAGCAGCGCGGACAGTGCGTAGTCACGGCCCTTGGCCTGGTAGATCCGACCGTCGGCGATGTGCCCGCACTGGCTGACAGTGCCGTCCACCGGACACAGCAGGGCGTCGGGTGCCGGGTCTGCCGGACGCGCGCCGTCGCGCAACGCGCGGGTGAAAAACGCGTTGAAGGTGGCGTAGTGCTCCGGCCGGGCGTGCTCGGCGTCGCTCAGGTCCACGCGAAACGCTCGAACGAAGCCGCGGATCGCGGCGTTCTTCATCCACGCCCAGCGACGGCGGGTCAGCCAGTGCACCAGGCGGGAGATGGCGTGGTGGGGCAGAAGATGCTGCAGAAAGACGAACACGAGCGGTCCGGGCTAGCGGTCCGAGCGCACGATGGCCAGGACACCGACGCTGCGACCGTCGGCGAGGGTCAGCGTCAGGGGCACTTCCATGCCTTCCTCGATGGGGCGGTCCGGCGCCATCAGCATGAGATGGCGGCCGCCTGGTGCCAGCGTCGCCGATGCGCCGGCATCCACCGTCAGCGACGATTCGTGAACCATGCGGGCCACGCCGTCGGCGATGACGGTCGCGTGGATCATCGCGTGGCCGAAATACGGGCTGGAGACGTCGGTGATCGTGATCGCTGCGTCGGTGCGGTTGTCGACGACGAGGTAGGCGGCGAGCGATGCGGCGCCCGGGGGCGCGGCCCGTATCCAGGCGTCCTCGACGAGCAGCTCGTTGCGTGCACACGCGGCGAGCCACAGGCTCGCGACAGCCAGTGCGGCGCGTCTCATCCCTGCCCCGAGCGCGCGGCGCGGATCACGGCCAGGTCCGAACCGATGACGCTCGCGGTGTGCGGCGCCGAGAACACCGCCGCCAGCCGCGCTTGCGGATCGAGCAGGAACAGTGCCGCGGAGTGGTCGACGGTGTAGCCGCCGGCCTCGTTCGGGGTGTGCATGAAGACCGCGCCCACGCTGGTGGCAAATGCCTCGATGGCCGGCAGCCCGCCGGTGGCGCCGAGGAACGCCGGATCGAAGTAGGCCAGGTAGGTATCGAGCTTGTCCGGTGTGTCCCGCTCCGGGTCGACGGACACGAGCAGCACCTGCGGTCGCTGCCCGCTCGGCAGACTGTCAATGGCGCGCGCGACCGTTGCCAGCGTCGTCGGGCAGATGTCGGGGCAATGGGTGAAGCCGAAGAACACCAGGGTCCAGTTGCCCTTGAGCCGTTCGGCGTCGAGCACCCCGCCATCGTTCGCCACGAGAGAAAAGGCCGGCAGGGTGCGCGGTGTGTCCAGCACGGTTGCGTGCTCGGTGGTCGGCGCCGCCGGTGCCCGCGTGTCGAGCAGGCGCCCGGCGAACAGGCCGGCGGCGAGGGCGCCGAGGCTGGCCAGGGCAATGAGCAGAGCGCGGTTCATGGCGGCGGATTATTCCACATCACGCGACCGGCGCACACGGCTTGCAAAAGCCTGTCCGGTGCCGCCGGCACGGGCCGGCTTCGCCGTGCGTCTCGACCCGCGAACAGGCGGCCGGTCGGGTCGGCGCAATCGCTGCCCGGTCGCCACGGCGCAACGGTCCGGGCCGGTAGACTTTTTCCCCCGTCCCCCCTATGGTTGCGGCTTGTCGCGGCCTGGGCCGGCGACGATCCGCCGGCGGGCGGGCAGTACCCCAAGAACGATTAGTGCAACGACACCGGATCAGGCCCAGGCCGGTGCGGTTCGATCCGGACGGCGGCGACAGTGGCAACGGGCGACGACAATCTCGATACGCTGAGAAGCGTCGCGGACTTCATCCGCTGGGGCTCGAGCAAGCTGGCGCGCAAGGGTGTGCACTTCGGGCACGGCACAGACAGCGCGGCCGACGAGGCGCGCATGCTCGTGTTCCATGCGCTGGCCCTCGACCCGATGGTGCCGGACTATTTCTACGATGCGGCGCTGACACCGTCCGAGCGTGCGCTGGTCGTGCGCCTGGTCAACGCCAGGATTCGCGACCGCCGCCCGGTGCCCTACATCATCAACGAGGCGTGGTTCGCCGGTCTGCGCTTTTACGTGGACAAGCGCGTGATCATTCCGCGGTCGCCGCTCGCGGAGCTGATCGAACGCGGTTTCGAGCCGTGGATCGATCCGGAGCGCATCGACCGCGTGCTCGACCTGTGCACGGGCAGCGGCTGCATCGCCATCGCCATTGCCCACTATCTGCCGGCGGCTTCGGTGGATGCCGTCGACCTGTCTGCGAAGGCGCTGGAAGTCGCCCGGCGCAACGTGCGCGAGTACGGCCTGGAACACCGGGTGACGCTGGAAACCTCCGACCTGTTCGACGCGCTCGACGGGCGTCGCTACGACGTCATCGTCAGCAATCCGCCGTACGTGGCCGAGGCCGAGCTGGCGGTCCTGCCGGAGGAGTATCGCCACGAACCGCGCATGGCGCTGGTATCGGGCGACGACGGCCTCGACGCGGTACGCGATATCCTGCGTGGGGCCGGCGAGCACCTGATGGATGACGGTGTGCTCATCGTCGAAGTCGGTGCGACGGCCCACGCCGTGGCCCGCGAATGGCCGGACGTGCCGTTCACCTGGCTGCAGTTCGAGCGCGGCGGCGAGGGCGTCTTCCTGCTGACCGCGGGCGAGCTGGCGGCCTTCGCGCATCACTTTTCGGCCCCGGGAGACTCGAGCTGATGTCCGGCAACACCATAGGTCGGCTGTTTACCGTAACGTCGTGCGGCGAAAGCCACGGCCCGGCCCTGGCGTGCATCGTCGACGGTTGCCCGCCGGGACTTGCCCTGACCGAGGCGGACATGATGGACGACATCGAGCGTCGTCGCTCCGGCAAGTCGCGGCACACGAGCCAGCGCCGCGAGCCGGACCAGGTCAGCATCCTGTCGGGTGTGTTCGAGGGCGTAACGACCGGCGCACCCATAGGGCTGGTCGTTCAGAACACCGACCAGCGGTCGAAGGACTACACGAAGATTCGCGATCGCTTCCGGCCGGGCCATGCCGACTACACCTATCAACAGAAGTACGGTTTTCGGGATTATCGGGGCGGCGGGCGCTCGTCGGCGCGCGAGACCGTGATGCGCGTCGCGGCCGGGGCCATCGCGCGCAAGTATCTTCACGAGCGCTATGGCATCGTCATCCGCGGCTGGCTGGCTCAGCTCGGGCCCATCAGCCTGGACCCGGTGGCGCCGGACACGGTGGACGACAACCCGTTTTTCTGCCCGGATCCGGCCCGGGTGCCGGAACTGGAGGCGTACATGGACGCCCTTCGAACGGAAGGGGACTCGATCGGGGCACGGGTGACCGTGGCCGCGTCCGGCGTGCCGCCGGGTCTGGGCGAGCCGGTCTTCGACAAGCTCGACGCCGACCTCGCTCACGCGATGATGGGTATCAACGCCGTCAAGGGCGTGGAGATCGGCGCGGGTTTCCGCAGTGTCGAGCAGAAGGGCACCGAGCACCGGGACGAGATTACCCCGGAGGGTTTCCTGAGCAATCACGCGGGCGGCACGCTCGGGGGCATTTCCTCCGGCCAGGACGTGGTGGTCAGCATGGCGCTGAAGCCCACGTCGAGCATTCGTCTCGACGGGCGCACCGTCAATGTGGACGGCGAGCCGGTCGGGGTCGTGACGCACGGACGCCACGATCCGTGCGTGGGTATCCGCGCGACGCCCATCGCCGAAGCGATGCTGGCCATCGTGCTCATGGACCACGTGCTGAGGCACAGGGCCCAGAATCTGGACGTGCGCAGCCGCACGCCCGTCATTCCCGCCGGCCGCGGGTCGTTCCCGGCCGACGGCGGTGCGGCATCCGCGGACGAAGGAGATCAGGCATGAGCGGTCGATTCAACGTCGCGGTCGTGGGCGCCACCGGCCTGGTGGGCGAGACCATGATCTCGATCCTCGAGGAACGCGATTTCCCCGTGGACACGCTGTTCCCGCTGGCGAGCGAGCGCTCCCTGGGCAAGACCGTGCGCTTCCGCGGGCGCGAGGTGCCGGTGGAGAATCTGGCCGATTTCGACTTCACGCGGGCCCACGTCGGCCTGTTTTCGGCGGGCGGATCCGTATCGGCGGCCTATGCGCCGCGCGCGGCCGACAGCGGCTGCGTGGTCATCGACAACACCTCCCACTTCCGCTACGACGACGACATCCCGCTGGTGGTGCCGGAGGTCAATCCCGACGCGATCGGCGACTATCGCGAACGCAATATCATCGCGAATCCCAACTGCTCGACCATCCAGATGCTGGTGGCGATCAAGCCCCTGCACGATGCCGCCGGCGTCACGCGAATCAACGTGTGCACCTATCAGGCGGTGTCCGGTGCCGGTCGGTCGGCGGTGGAAACCCTGGCCCGTCAGACAGCCACGCTGCTGAACGGCAAACCCCTGGAACTGGCGGACGGCGAACCCCGATTCGGCTTCAACGCCGTGCCGCACATCGATGAATTTCAGGAAAACGGGTTTACAAAGGAAGAGATGAAAATGTTATGGGAGTCACAAAAAATTCTCGGCGACCCGACTATTATGGTAAACCCTACGGCGGTGCGCGTGCCGGTGTTTTTCGGCCACTCTGAGGCGGTGCATCTGGAGACGCGCCGCAAGATCGGGGCCGACGAGGCACGACAGGTGCTTTCCGAGGCGCCGGGAGTGATCGTGGTGGACGAACGCCGCTTCGGCGGCT
>JAAUYH010070687.1_pt1 | contig 18749 bp, 16 predicted proteins | sample 7278061 | NCBI WGS metagenome assembly JAAUYH01 (sample SAMN14350203, study PRJNA611818) | marine sediment metagenome | isolation source: surface marine sediment (0.6m) | place: French Polynesia: Moorea | collected 2018-08 | reverse complement strand
GTTAGGTACCAGGAAATGACAGGAGCAGTGTGAAGCGCAGCAAACTGGGAGTGACAGTGCCGATACCGAATTTCACAGTCAATCGGTCCATACAGGTAGGTGATGTAGTGTTTCGGGTGTCAAAGGTCCGATTTACACTAATTCGTGTTCAAACTCACGCAGGCTGATGGATTTGAATGGAGAGCAAATATCGTAGGTCAGATTGTCGGAGTCTTGAATTTGCTCAAGTACTGAGGTTCTACGAGTGAGTTTTACAATTAAAGTGCTGCTGTAGTCACGCTCTCAAGTACCGGCGAGTAAAATAGTAGACATCGCTCGAGAAATGGTGAAGTTTTATTCAAAATTCCAAGATGTTAAACGACACCTTAATTGCACAATCCATGCACATGAAATGAAGTAAAAACGGGCTTCATCAAGCAATAATTGTATACAATACGGGACATGATCCATACAGTCTGACATGTTGGTCGACAATTAGGTGGCGCTCGTATGAGATAGAGATGATGCCACAAATTGTTCGAATCGGCTCGAATATTTGTTGGATCTTTACACCCAGCTGGAGATTTAGAGAAACGCTTCCAATTCTCCATTTCTATGCATTATACGAAGCGGATTCCAAGAAGCAAACACGGTGACCGTGCTGTAACTAGATTTGAAGCGCTTTGTTCAGAAAATGATGTAATATTTACACACGCTCAATCTATTTCCCAAATGATTCCCCGCTTCGTTATGTGGTTTGACACGAACTGTATTGGAGTTGTAAACACGATCGGGAAAACCTCACCACGAAGAAAGCAGAACGTTGAGGTGTAGTGACTCGGGACCCGTGGAAACACGTGGCCAGATATTTGTGAAAACCTCAAAATCGACAGTCTCCTCTTCGTGTGCGCAGCAGCCACCCAGCCGCATCCAGCGCAACAATGTTTGAGCTCCGCAAAAGCTTCCCGTTCGAAGCCTGCCATCAGCTCGTGCATCACGACGGGAAGTGCCGCAACATGCACGGCCACTCGTATCTGCTCACGGTCGAGCTGCGCTCGCCGCATCTCATCACCCATGGCTCGAAGCGCAACATGGTCACCGACTTCTCCGATATCTCGCGCCCCGTGCGCAAGCTGGTGCGCTCGCATCTCGACCACCACCATCTCAATGAAACGCTCGGCAATGATAGTCCCACCGCGGAATTCATCGCTCATTGGTGCTACTATCGCCTCAAACCCGAAATCCCCAACCTCACCGCCATCGAGATACGTGAAACGGCCACCTCTTCCGCGACTTATCGCCCGTCCCCCAATTGTGCGCACTGTGCGCTTTGTCCGGCGTGTCATGCGCCTACGTTGCCGAGTCGAACCAATGGCGTATCGAATGGTAATGGTATTGAGCAGGCTAGTAACGGCGTGGTAAATTGTGAGATGAATGCGCAGCATAATGGTGAAGCCAATGGCGTCACCGCTGGCGAAAACGGGACAATACAACACTCAACTAATGCTCATCTGATAGACCGGTAATACATAGTGTAGCTAGATAAAGAGACTGTCTAATTCTGATTTTGCGTGCGCTTCTTCATCCCGTTCCGTTCAGTTCAGATGTGTACTTCAATATTTGAGTTTCTTGTGACCTAAATAATTTTAGTGGCGAATATTTCTCCAACAGATTGACTGCCTGGAAACAAACCGAACGGCAGAGGTCTTTTGAACCATATTTAAATCTTCATTTACTTGAAAGAATTTTGAAGACGATGATTCGAACGATTGAGAAATCAGTCAAAAAGTTATTGCAGGTATGTCCCACTTCGAATTAGTCATCACAGTTTAATACCCCTCACATCGAGTTGAATAATGTCTGCACGGCAACCTAACAGTGAACCAACATTTGGGAATGTTCGCCCATTATCACCATGAACGAATTCCTTGACGTAGGTACCTGCCTGCGCTTCGACATCGAGGATAAAAAATTGGGGTGAGAGCTTGCGAACGATTTTCGCCGTGTAGATGGCTCGCTGCCGGTCGAGTAACGAGCGTCTGTGTAGCACTCGCAGCGGAGTCTTCTGATTCAGCACGAAACCGTCGGGTTCTTCGAGGGCCACCTTCAGCCGATTCTCGTCAATCGCTTGCTCCGTCCACACCACGCATCGGTACCGTTTGCGCTTCGAACTCTCGTACACCTTCATTTCGGCAAAGTGCGAGCGTGGCGCCAACCGTAGATTGCGCACCGTGACTGCGTCGCTGGCTTCCTCAGAAGACGCGACAGCTCGATTCAGCATTTCTAAGGTGACGCGTGTCGGCACCACACATGGGTTCGTTAGTTCGACAACGAATGGGCGCCCGTTGCCGAGACATCGCACATCCACGTCTTCCCGACCACCTGGCACGAAGTTGATACGCTCGGGGCGGAACAACTTTTGTAATCCGGCGGTGACCACGCTCTCGACGTTCGAGTAGGGAGCCTGTTCGTCTTCTGTGATCGTGCTGCCGAGGTCATCCTCGTCGTCGTCGTCGCCACGTCGGCGGACTGCCCATGGAGTTTGCGATAGAACGCGAGAATACTTGTTGTACTCCCCAGCGAGAAGTATACTTCCCGCAGACATAGACACATCGCATTGTACACGCTGTTCGACAGGTGGAGGTGGTATAAATGCGCGAGGCACGATTTGTTCGAAGCGTGAATCATCGAGACTCTCTAGAACACGCATCACTACCCCGGTAGATGCGCCCTTGCTTCGCTTGCGGTTCTTCTTATTCTTCGGATGGTTATCGTTTCGTCGCATTCGTTTCTCTTCCGCCACAGCAAATAATGCCTCTCTTTCTGAGGCGGTGTGCGTGAGTGATACGTCGACGAATAAAGGCGCCTCTGCAGCGTACCGCAGCCCAAGTGTCGAGAGACGGTCGGAAAGTGCCAGCTTGAACGCTTCTCGAAGCGCGTGTGGTCGCTTCGCACGTGGAAAGTCCCGCCGCAATGCAATCCAAAGCGCACGCTCGCGCACATGTGCAGCGCTCATCGGCAGTGCCGCGTTGATTTTATAGCGGCCGTCGTGCATGATATTGTTCAGCGACACTCGCGCTTGGCGGGGTACATCGTCGAGCACGGTGTCCGATAAAACGCCGAGACATCCCGCGCAGAAACACAATTCCTTCAGTTGTGGGGAGTATTTGTGTCGTGAGTGCAGTACGCGAGCACACCCGCCGTAACTACTATTGCCGCCCGGATTCGCGAATCGCAGATAACATCGCACGCACAATTGTGCTCGCTCGCACCATGACCGCAGTTCAGGTGTGAATCTGCTCATGGCACTCGAGCCGAGGGATAGCGCACCTGAAACTTGGGAAAGCAGCGCTTGGAAACGAAGACACCTTTGGGAAGAGAACTTTTCCGTGGAATTAATCGAGTAGAAAGTCATTTGCTGCTTTTTATTATTTAAGATCAAAACCTAAATGCAAATATCGATTTTAAAACAGATACAGTCGCACCCTTAATTTGCACGACACTCGACGGAGGGTATTTTCGGAATTGCTTTCGCTATTTGCAATTTTGGAGTACAATATAGTTTTAGAATTGTAGAGATTCCAATCTTATTCTGTTCGTTTCAAATATCTACTGTAGAGTACTCCTGCGGTTGTACCCGAATTTTCCCCCGCAGGTTCTGTGAAATTTTCCAGTAGCATTTTTTGTTGCACTAATAAAATAGAATGAACGTAGTTTAAAACGTCCGTTTCTCCTCGCATGTTTGAATTTTGAGAATCAATCGTAGACTTAGTTGATGGCTTGACTAAATCTGTTTTTTTTCCAACAATTGTAAATAATTGAAGAATCGAGTTCTTGCCAAAAAATATTCCGGACCCAAGTCATCGCAGAAAGTTGGTCGATATTATAAACAGAATCAATATTCCGCCTAATTTGGTTCAACGCATTTAAAACTTGACATCTTCTATACCTTTTTTTAACAGCAGCAATAATTCCCGCGTCTAAAGGTTGAAGTAAAGAAGTTGTATTCGCTGGCAAAAAAACAACTTCCACATTTCGTAAACTAGGGATTGCTTCATAGTTTCCATGGCATGCAGCATAATCCAGCAATAATGCTGTTTTGCGGTCCTTTGTTTTCCCAACAAATTAATCAAATCGATTTAACCATTCAAATAAAGTTCACAATCCATCCACCCCTTTTTGTTTGAATAGTAATCAAAGCCATGTTTTTTTGCCAGATAAGCCATTGAACCAATGATGCTTTTTAAATTTCCCAACAATCATGAAAGGAAAATTTTCAGTCCCATCAGCATTACCGCAGGCTAAAAGTGTCAGACGATTTTTCACTTTTTTTGTTCCTGATAACCTTTCTGGTCCAATTGTTGAAATAAGAGACATGTTGTAGAACAAACCGAATTCATCTGCATTCCAAATATCATTAATGGCGTAACAAGATAGTTTTTCAACAATACTTGGTAGTTCTTCCACCACGTTTTTAAACAAACATTAAAAGATTCTCTATTAGAATTAAATCTTTTAAAGTTGTTTCGAGCCTTAAATTGACATAAGCACCCGTTACTGAGCTGCATTTGTTTCTTCGCGACACTAGAATTCAGAGATTTTGCTTCGTCTAAAAGAATAAAAGCCTAGCTTCTATCATTTCATCAGAGACAAAAATACTCTGGGTAAACATACTCCAAATCCAATCAACGAGTGCTTTTTCAATTTCTGGATATTTGATTGGTCGACCACGATTTCTATTAATATTTCCAGCTTGTTTTAGAATTTTTGAAATAGTTGAAACATGACGAATTGTTCTCAATTGAAAATTTGCTTTTGCCCAAGATGCTAGCTCTTTCAGTGAAGTGTTTCCGCCCATATTGGCAGGTTTTTGAAACCCCGCCACTAATTCGCACACTTGAGAATTGTTCAGCACTTTCGACGTCATAGTTGATTGAGTGTTGAAGTTTGTCGAGGTAGTCGAGGTTTTTGGATATCGAATCTAGAATCTAGAATCTAGTGTACCATTTATTGTTTAGAATGCATACCAGTTTCTGTCTAGATACCCTACTTTCCACTTCTTGTTCTTGTCGAAACCGGACATATCACGATACAATACTTGCAATAGGAGAGTACGGAAAAGCATCGTGCAAATTAAGGGTGCGTCTGTGCAGAAGAAACGCTCTAACCTGCAACAGAAGAAATTCCGAATCCCCGAAAAAATTTTATAAACCTCCTTATGCAGTAGGTTTATCAAATTGCTAAATTTGGGGTTTACCAAAGTCATTATTATTAAACGGTGCAATTGGCACAAATTTGATGAATCACATTTGGCTACTCCGATCAGGGTTCTCGTATTAACAGGGCTTGTAAATGATTGTTCTTAATTTTTTCTCACGTAGTAGGGTAGACAGTCAGTAAATGTATTCGAATTTCCAGTAAAACAAATTAGTAGCGTTCCAGTATATACTGAAATAAATCAAAATTAGATGAATACTTGAATACAGCATCCTGGATTCGCCATAAATATTCGCTGACGCGTAAGAAGACTTATCGCTCCTAATTAGATGCTAGAATTGATTCGCGGTTGTAGCTCTATGAATTCGTGTTACTGAGAGTAGCCGCCCATATTTATTTTCCAGAGTAAGTAGAAAATCTATAATTTCTATTCGAATTGATTCAAGATTATTCGCACTCAATCTCTGATGTAGTACTTGTTGCGGTTAGAAAAGTTGAATAATTTTTTACTTCTAAGAAATTAGAAAAATAGGTTGATAAGTAACGCAATAGCAATAATTGTTATACGAATTAATTGTTCCGTACCGCTGCTTACTAGATTTTCCCAAACAAGCAGTTGTAAAATATGGAGGAATATATTGATCAATGGTTCCGTTGTCCTCCTGATCCGAAAAAAACTAGTCAATTCTGTACTATTCAATTAAATAATAGGTTCAAAAGATAAACTTTGGTGAAAGCGATATTTCAGTAAAAGGTGCAAATAATTATTCTGAAATGCATGAAATAGGCTTTGCTGCTCTATCGTAGTGGAAGACTGACTTGTCTTTCAGGGAAGCATCTGATTCTCCTTCATCCTTCTACCGAACAATATCAAATCCTCATCAATAGCTCTTGAAAATATCCAATTTCGTACAAAGACGACATCAATTGATATTGAAATATCAGATCGAAAGCGAATGTACTGTCAAAGAATCAGTTTCCACTGAAATTCTGCTTACAGAAGACGAAGAATTTGAGTATAATGGATCTAAAGCAGGATATATCGTGAAATGATAAGTACTTTTCCGAACTGATGAAGAACGTGGTCGATAGGTTGACGCAAAGTATATGAGTAAAAGAAAAATATTCTCTATAATTCATGTTTCATTTAGTGAAATCAAAGTATTTTTTACGAGTAGTCGGAACGATTTGAACTACTACTTCATAAGTACCAATGATTATTTTCAATGAGAAATGCAGAAATCCAAATTTCCGTGCACTTTCATTCTCGGATTCAACATTTACCGAATTCGTAAGAACTTCTGTCATTATTTGATTATTACATTTCCGTTTTATCAATTCTTTTTCATTCTACTAAATGACCTTGCTTGAAATCGAAATATTATTTACATCTTTTGCAAGTTCATTATTTCTTCTCCATATATTCGTCGGAAAAGCTGCGTTTTCATTCTTCTACTGCTAGCGATGGATTATAGCACATTTATTTGGAGTATCACTGCTTTCATGAATGTACTTGAAGTTAGCAGCGAAGAAAAAACTTGAGATTTTTTTGGCCACAGAAAAATTTCTCGTAAGTGTTGCACAGGTTCAACTGAAGTACAAGAAAAGCTAATTATCTTGCGGGTTCGTACTGCCGAAGCCCCGGTACGTAATTTGTTATCCTCTAGCTATACAAAACAGAATTATCTATTCTAATGACTCTAGATGAGAATAAATTAACCCACAGATTTCCCACGAATTTTTTGAATTTTTCGAAAGCAGTTCCTGTTTATCACTTTGACTTATTCTGAACTTTTTTCTTGAAAGGGTAAATCTTAAACATGAGTACGATTTTCAAAATCAGGCTATCCATGCAATTTATCTATTTCTAGTGTGTACAAAATTCTGTAGCATGTATACGTACCAGTACGGGTACGTAGAGAAAGGTACTAGATTGAACCGGTTCATAGTTTTACCTATTCATAGAAACCGATATGGAACTGTACCCGTTATATTTAGTGCAGTATTGGACCGTGTCCGGACCGCTTGTTAATATTTCCATTCATAAACCGTAGATTACCGCTCAATGAAAATGTTCCGTAGTTCAATACTCGGCCGATCCCTTTGTTTCTCTTTCTATTGCCGTGCAGACCGGTCGTGAACCGATCGCACATTCGAAATACAGTTGTCCCTGCCCTATCCTTGACAAACACCGAAACAAAAGAAACAACGGTCAAGCGAAAGCAAACTCGCCCAGTTTATTCACGCGAGACGTCCAATTACTCAAAAAGAATGCATACGCATGCTAAGAATGTAGTCCATCTAAGTTTCATCTGGACTATGTAACTCTGCACTTTCGGATGCATTTGCCACTCAAGCCAAAACAGCGGCGCTATCCGTTACCATTGTGATGCTTTTCAGAAAATGGTTCAGAGAAGTGTGGTACTTCCGAAGTAGAGCAACTACTATTTTCTAGCGAATGTTGCTTGCTGTTGGAACTTCTGGCCTTTCGACCAACATCAAGCACTTGTTTGGAATTTGGAAAGTTGGCTCATCATGTGGATTTTCGCGTTTGACGAGCATGAAATGTACCGTGAAGTCATAATAGTGTTTCCTATCTGCTTTCAAATGAACCCCATCGTGTTTAAGACAGCCGTCCGTCATTCCTTTCAAAAACTGTTTTCACATAGAATGGGCCAATTTTTTGACTGCTGTCGTCACTGCAGTTTGACCAGGCAAATGAGAAATGGGTTTAACCTTTTGGTGTACCGCAACGGTTCGATCTGATTCAAAAAGTGCCTTCGCGAACTTAATCATGCCGAAATGTCCATCGCAAAATGATAATGGGCGCAAATCAAGAGCTGCATCGTAAGCAGCCGGTTTTGCGAAGCTTTCTTAGCGGCCGACGTTAATTTAGAATGAAGCATAAAAGCGTGGATCTTGTTTGCGTGTGTAGTCTAGTATGACGATCCAATTTGGAAGTACTGCCTTGAATGGTACTAAGTGAGATGAAGGCTTATCTGATCGGCATCATCCATTCATCAAATAGCGACAGACCAAAAATTCCGATGATCTTGTGATGTTCTTGAAACACAGTATGAAATATGGGCGATAATCTTTCGAGCGAAGAGGAGCCGTCTTGTTGAACATTTCAAGTCCACAAGTTCGTAGACGCTTTCTTGCTTTTTTAATATTGCTTGGAGAACAGATACTGCTTCTTCCCTGGACTCAACTAATCGTCTAAAACTTGAAGAACTCATTTCGATCGATTTGTTGCATAGTTTCACTCGAAATTCGAAGAGTTTTGAGGAATAGCAGTTTGTTTGCACCATTCACAAAATAGTAATTGACAAGACCGGACCGTCACCGCTTCCGCTATACGCCTGAACCGTAGATGCATGTTTCGTAGGTAAAATGTGACCGGTCATTGTTCGTGTACGAAAGGAAAATTTCAAAAAAACAGCGTCTGAATTTTATTAAAAAATTTCCGGACGGTCCGTCTATAAATTCAACCCGTTTGCAAGCATCCCTACGTACCAGACTTTCTTCAAAGTAAGAGAGAGGCAAAATTTGCTATTTTCAATGTAATGTTGTTTCCGCTTTGTTCAGTACGATATGACGAAGGTTCCTGTAACATTCATTTTTTGGGTTTATAGACTTTCGTTGTTTATTATCAACCGCTACGTCGATTTTCTACAACTAAAAGACGTCAAGGAATGCGGTCTTAAGCATTATCTGCTACGGTTGATAAGATGTCGTATTAGTACTAGCGCAAAAGATCAACTTCGAAAAGAGTTTTTGAACTCAAATGACGACAACGACCGAACCTGATTCATCAAAATGTAAATGTTTGTCCGCACTCGAACAGGTCGGTAGCGTCGTTCCGAATACTACACTACATTAGTGAAGTTTCCAATTGCATTTCGGAAATATACGTACAAATGACTACACAATTGAATTATCATTCGTAATTAAAAAATTACTTATCAAAAAAGGTTTCTGAATGTGACTGAGACAAGCAATATTTCTGTGGTGCAACAGATGTTTACTGTAGGTATGCTACTCACTTCCGATGGCATGATTCAAACATAATATTGGTAATGTCACCTTCCTACTTCCTCGATCTATGTTTGTTGCAAACTCCGTGACCTCTGCTAACTTCTCTGATTTTAGATCACCATCACCGCGGTTGAAACACTATTTCCCCCTTTTCCCATTTTCTAACCCAATTCCTCTTAATTGTTTTCTTTCTCCATTCAATCCTTCTATTTAGTACCTTTTTATTTCCTTTTATCAATTTCCTTTTCTTTTATTTCTACATTTTAGGATAGAAGCAAACCGTTTCCTAAAGATGTACTCGAACCTGAAATTTCCGTTATCTATTCTCAAATCGGAGAAATATTATGATTTCACCAGAGATACGACTTCCACGTGCACCATCTGTATTCTTAAAGTTATGCAAGCTTTACTTACACTGTAAGCAGCCAATAGCGTCTCCTGGCGGAGGGCTCGGCTTTCCTGCTAAGGGGCCACAAGCGTGTGGGAGCAAGGTCGTTCTGCCAGCAAGGCTGACACTGTCGACTAGCCGTGAACAGTGTAATTTTTCTATCATTTCTTTTAGCATTATATAAAAATACTCGCTGCCGATTTCTCGGTCACCGCCTTTGCCAGCTTGATTTTCTCCCCGTGTTTCCATCAGCCATGTATGACAAATCCATACGTTGAAAATGTGCTGATATAATTCCTGAACATTCGAGAATTTTGAAATCGTGCTAATTATTCTGCAGTACTGCTTTGTAGTATTTGTCATAAGTTGAAAAAGTGCCGGAGTTCTGTTTTGACTATGATCAGTAAGCAGACTTGACCCGTATCGCTGCTCTGGAAAAAGTAGTTTCAAAGATTTTTGGAAACTCTACACGAAAATGGCTTATTTCTATATGCGATACGGTGTTCTCCCTATTTTCTATTTTCTACCTTCGATTCCTTTTCTTTTATTCCCATTAATCAATTCGTCTCTTTCCAATCAATAATTTTCTTTATTTCCATAGAATTAGTTCTAGTAATCATCTGTTTACGATAAGTGTGTAAACACCCAAGAACCACTTGAAAATCGTAGAAATTTCTTTGTTTTCTGAACATCCTAGGAATTTCTCCTAACTAGATTTTCACTGAGTACTGTAATCCCTGCTTACTCGATAAGCCTACAAGAGCCACCCATTGGATGGTGATATGGCACGTATCTGAAAACTAGACATAAAATAGAATTACATCACCTGAAACAAGTAAAAAAGAAAGCTAATTAAGAGACGTAAGGAAATGAATCGAAAGGAATTGAACACAACAGATAGTAGCGTATCAATTAGCCATTTCTCCAGAATCAACAACTGCTTAATAAGAGCCACTTTCGGGTTTTCAGCGTCACATCTTTTTCTGAATCGATGTAAACGCCTTCTATGTTTCCATTCTATAACGCTTATAGTTTTGACAGTTGTCCTTCTCCGAGTCTTTACCGTAGTTGTGCTATTTGGAGGATTTTATGACACCACGCGTTATAGTATCAAGTTTCCGGAAGCTTGCGCGTTGAATTTCATCAACGCGAAAAATCTACATGTCAAATGGCTGAAATTCAAGCACTAAAATTAGCACGAGGAAAAATATCATGCTAAACTTTTAATCAAAACGGTACTTGATCTATTTATCCCTTATTTTTGAAATAAATATTGGACATATCGCTTAATCCAACCTGCAAGTCGTGAAAACCTCGCATTTCTATCTATGAGTTGCGGTCATCAGCGTTATGCAGTCTGCAGCCAAAAGCTTATATGTCTATTCTATGCCTACTGAAATGAGTTTCAGTAGTCTGCAGCTCATGAAAGGCAAAAAAATCTTCTGTTGATAATAGTAAAAAGAGCAAAATTATGTGCAGATCTGTATTGATGGCCTGAAGTCTGGGCGCAGTCCACAACCTTTCACCAAGCTAAAGGGACAGATAAAGCGAAAGAATAGCAAACATACCGAGAAACATTTTGCGTAGTTTCCAATTTCGGTTTTACTGCCGACCAGTTACTGAATTATTCCAGTTTCTGCAAAATGATAGTTTGGATTTACTGAAATTTTGCTATAATTTCTTGAGTTCGAATTTTTCCGGCCTGGTGTACGATAGAACGTGTCATGAGGTAAAAAAGAATCCGAATCTTGCCCTAGCACCCAAATTTAAGTTTGAAAGCAGAAGTCGCACGGTTCATCACGTTCTTTTTCCTTTGGTTCATTTACGCTTTTAATTCACATTTCGATGCCACACGCCACTGTTTCTCTACCCATTAAGGTGAGCGAAATAACAATAGGAAAAAGAAGAAAATTAGCCCTAATACCTGATGTACCAACTCCGTGCCGGTCTCGGCAGTCACAAGCACTAGATATACGGTAGATTATACAGTCTACGTCACGTGAAATGAATAGTGTTCCACTAATTGTCCCTAACATCATCTAAAATACAATAGGTAGATTATTTCTCACGAAGAAATATAGGAACACGTACAATTCATGCATCCTGTAGAAGTAGAGGGAGTGTACAAAAGAACGATAATAGCCAGATTAGAATTAGTAGTCTACGCTACAGCTCTACTGACGTCAACATGGGTTGAGGAAAAGCTCTGACAAAAGAACGAGTCGTGATTGTCAAAACACTTTTAAAAGAGGAGAAAAGCTATCGCTACATTGCAAAAGAAATTGGAAAATAAACTACGGCAGTAGCTAATCTTGCTGCGAGGCTGAAGAATGGAGAGAGACCGAAGAAGACTGGGAGACCTCCTACAATAAGTTCACAATTTAAGCGAGCAATACTTCGCACCATCCGAAGATCCCGGGACGAGCGCGTCACGGCAAGTACTTTGATCTCCAAGTATGAGCCTGGAGTTGGAGTTCTCCGGGTGCGGCAACTGCTGCATGACTCTGCACAAGTGTGTTGGGTAAGAATCAGGCCAGTTCCTCGCTTGACTGAAGATCATCGTGGAGATCGCATCGAGTGGGCCGAAAAGCCTCTCTATGAAAATCGCAAGTTGTGGCACCGCACGATCTTCAGCGATGAGAAACGATAATGCTTGGACGGACCTGATTGTAATGCGTATCATTGGTCTTGTGAAGACCTTGACCCAAGGTACTTTTCTAAAAGGCAGCAAGGTGGGCGATCTTTGATGGTGTGGGGATGTTTTAGTTCACGCGGAGCTCCTCAACTCAATTTATTCAAGGCAATCTTAACTCTGAACAGTATTGCGACATATTGTCTAACGTCATGATACCGTTTGCAGAGAGTGCGTAACAAGGAGAGTGGCGTTTTCAAAAAGATAACGCTTCAATGCATTTATCACAGGTGACAAATGAGTTCGTTCATGAGCTGGTCATCAGTTTCTTGGACTGGCCTGCATGCAACCCGGACTTAAATCCTATAGAAAATCTATGGGGCATACTCTTTCGAGCCGTATACGAGGATTCCGTCATTTGACAACTTAGAGGACCTGAAAGAAGCTATAGAAACTGCTTGGGATAATGTGGACAAGAACTTCCTGAAAAAGCTAGTGAATTCTATGCCGAAGCGATGCATTCAAGTTATTAAGAAAGATGGAGGTCCTACAAAGTACTAACTATTGTTGGTCTGTCCTGCATGTTCTATAACTTTAGACCGTACCCAAGTTTCTTCGCACGAAATAATGTACCTATTCCCTTTTATCGGAACTGGACTAGTAATCTACATCGCTTATTCTCTGCTTTAAAGTAAACTTTGTAGCCATGCGAGGTATTTACCAAAACTGAATATTCCCACATTGGGCTTCTCGACCACTCGCACTCGTAGAGAACGAATTATAACTATTTATATTATTATTTCGCCTACTGTACTATGTACTGCTCATCACGTGCTTTTCATCTTACCCCGATGGCACAGGTGGATCGATGACAATCACATTCGTAGTATCTTTGAGCTTGGGCCAGATTCTCACGATTCTGTCCCTCTAGTAGAACCGCACGCAGTAGAGTATCAATCCGAGAAAACCGCAACAGCGCATAGAGTAATGTCAATGTTAAGGATCTTTGGCCAATCGAGTTAAAACGACTGCTACGATTGAATGCATTTGCGTAAATTTTCTGGATATCTGGTATCGATAAGTTCGCATCTTTCTAGGCAGAAAAGTTGATTTACATCTTCAGAAAGAAAACAATTTTGATTTCATTCTGCTCTGCCAGTTAGTGTCATTTTATTGCACTCCCATATCAATTGATCTAGAATAAATGATGTGCTGGTAAATTGTCAACGTTTCCTCGTTTATCTTTCAATACAACAATGAGCAACTTCTAGAACACATATTTCGTATTCAATGCGGCAATATCTAAGAATTCTATCCGTAAATTAAGAATTCAGAACAAAACGTATGCACTACGTTCTGTTTATGACACAAGGGGCAGCAATGGATAGCGGAAGATCATATTCTGGTTCCAGAACGGCCGGCGCAACATATGTAAAAGAGCATCAAACTCGCTTGTGTATATTTGATGTGTACCGTACCATTTTTAAGCTTGCACGCTCAAATGAAAAGGGTTCTGTAATAGAAATTATTTACATTACAATTGAGCGCGTAAATAAGCCGTGATGAAGTACGTGACATGCATTGTGTCCAGAAGTATCATGAGACTAGCTGCATGTACCCTGAAGTTTCACGCAAAACTTGCTATATGCGCCCTTGCGTTGCTCACGAGATTGCCTCTATCTCGGATCATTACTACATAGTCCGCACATATTATTCGATGTAATGGTATTTAAAACGTAGGTCACGTGATGTGAACCTCACCGCCGCTTTGGAACGATGTAGTACCGTGGGTGGCGGTGCGGCCTACTGGCGTTCGTAATGGTGATCAGGCGTTAACCACCCGAGGTGAGACCAGTGAATGTCAAACGACAAACACAGAGCGGACAACAGACGAGTACGGTACGAAACCGAAATAATCACAGGTTCAACACTCACTAGTAACTGCAGTCGACAAAGGCGCAGCGTCCCGAGGCGTGCGCTGATACCTGATCGGCTTGTAGGGCTAAACCGAAAGAGATGCGGACAACTGTCAGTTCTCCCTTCAATCGGGACTGAAAAAAACGAGATCAAATGGCACACCACGACGCAACGTCGTGTGGCGAATGCCGAGGACAGGCCAATTTCTAGATCCACCTGGACAAAGTTCGACTTCCTCTACCGAGCGAGAGACTCCAGTGCGAACACGTTGTGTCTTTAATCTCGTACGACGGCCGAAATATAAACCATCGTCTCCGAAAATATGTAAACCTAACTTAAATAAACTATACTAAAGAAAGCGACAAGTCGTCTTTATAGCCGGTACCTAAACTTAACGAAAACTAAAATGGTAGCGCAACGAAATATGTGCTGGCGCACTAAAGAAAGAATGCACGACTGCATTCTACTACACCACCCCCTCTTCAAGATCGAAGCCGGTCGGCCGAATTTGCTTACAGAGTCAGAATTGACGGGCTCAGCGCTGTGGATGGAATCTTCTGATTGACGGTAGGAGCAGAACGTTTGAGAAGTCACCAAGACACATCCCGATTTCTCTCATTTGCCGTTGAACGTGCTGAACAGCTTCGACCATCTCGTTCATGTCGGCCGTCTCCATATGGGCTTGCAAAACCGGCCACTGTCAAACTGGTATTGGCGTCGGGTGGTGGTATCACGATACTCATACACTGAACTAAGGACCTTCCTGCCACCTGGCTTGCTGAACATGGTCAACATTCGCTACTCACATGAATACCGTACGGTTAATTTTCTTTCCGATCATTACATTGGATGGATTAATAGGTGGTTTGATTCCTTAGCTCCTAGCTCAATTGATGAGAGTAAACTTCATCCAGATCTATTGATTAGGAATGAGCATCGTGTATTGCCAGACGGACGCCCGAAATGGAAGTGGCAAGAACGGTTGCAGACTTCTCAACCAAATCCTGGCGCACGCCCTGCTTGGGATTTGTGTAATTTGAACGTGTTAACTGTCAAAAATTTGGGGTGTTTGTCAGCGCTCACTACCGTGAAATAGCTGGGTACGCAGAAGGTCTGGCGTCGTTGTGCTATACTGCGGTATCGGAGTGGTTCTCTGAGAAATACGAGATACCATATGGTTTTCACCCGGCATCACCAGAGATCATGTTATATCGCAGTTGAAACTTTCGCAGCAATCCATTCACTTCGATGCGGAAGACAATTCGTGCGGAGCACGCAGCCAATGTGTCTGTCGAGTTAGTGTACAGAGGGAAAGGCCACCGCGAATTGCCACCCGGCGGGCACATGACAGACGAACGGCTCTGGCACCCCCGCGTCTATTGGATTCCCCCACATGTCTGCGACGAAATTTACGATATAGACATAAGCCGGTGTGTCGGATACGACCCGAAGGCTACTGCAGAGCTGCGTTCGATATTGTGCGAGATTGAACTGAGAAAATAGCATGAAGTCTGGAATTACAACTGGTCATTGCCGGTGCGCAACCGTGGACAATCGCCACTGTATCAGTCGGGGACTATGTGTCATTTAGTCCAGAAGATAGAGAGACACAATTGCCGGACCACATGTACCTCGAAGAAGCTTTATCTGTAGACAGGGAACCACTGGGATATGCAAAATATGGTCGTGTGCCGAGGGGCACTCGCTTGGTGGGTTCTTTCAGGCGTGACCCCGACCAATTCGAAAATTGGGCGATAGGACAGGCGGAAGTATATTTTTGTACGCCGACCGGGTGCCCGTCAAGAAAAACAGACAAGTATAGTGCTAGCACTCGTATTTGATGTAAAAACAGGCGTTGTCCGCATAGTCAGACCAAAAATGTGCTGTGCAGCTTACAGAAGCAACGCGTTTTTCAGTTAAGCGGGACAGAACGGCCCGGCTGCCATTCATCGGCACCAAATATAGATGTTTCGTGAGCAGTACAGAGAGGATTTTGGTCAGTAAGGCCAGCAGTAGGGTCTCATGCACGTTGACGCTTTCGAGCATCCCGTCACCGTCGCTAGAGAAGCTCGAAGGTATGATTTCGGTACGATAGTTCCAGATTAGCATCGTGTTTTCCAATAAAATTAGATAGGAACTGCGGCCACGCCATTTCGTCTTCCACACTCGAAAACTTATTTTCGATGCCCGATTTTGGAACAAAAGAGGAGCCACAGCCGTCAAAATTTTCAGTAAAAGTCATAGGGAAGAAACTCGGGATAAGGTAGGTATTCTTTGTTTTGTTCTGCGACACCGCTTCGTGGAGTAACAACGTCCCCTGCGATCAGTGACACGCGAGTAGGTTTTTTGGTATTAGTTTCAAGGATGCTACTTTGCGTTGTGGCAAAGTTTCTAGGCCGCATCAAGAGCTTTCCATTGGTCCAAAGTGTGTGTGTTATGGTTCAATAATTGTAGAGCTTCAACTTCAAACGTACAAAAATCGGGAAGTAGATAAAATAAATTGTACATCTTTATCGAGCAGTCGACGCTGTATGTACAGAATACTATACAGTTTCTTATGTGCAATTTAGGTCCCAAATATGTGTATACGGCCATGGCCCTGAAATTATTGCGGATAAAATTTCTTACATGGTTTGTTTGGGCGCCAGATGTGTAGTAAATATGCCTAGATGCCTTCGTGCCCAGGTAATTTCAGAGGAAGTGAAGTATTTCCGACTCGTATCCTTGATTTCTGGACTAAAAGGGAGCATACAGCCATTCGGCAGAAGCCTGGCTACAATGCGAGGGCTGTTGTATGGCGTCTATACCACGCACTTGCTCGGGAAATGTTTGAGCGACTGCGTTAGGTATGCGGGTCTCTCGACGACGGTGATAGCGCAATATCAGATTGAAAGTAATGTTAGATGGAGGTTTCCATGTGTATTACCTTTCGCTGTATCCCGACCAACGTACGCGATAGAGGTTGGATGATGCATTGTAGCTAACAAGTCTGTCGACGAAATACGTATCGCGGTCTTCCGGGGCTATGTGAGCTGTGCTGGCGGTAGGGTTGTCCGCTCGAGGGAATTCCTCAACAGGCTGTCCGTCTGTGTCTATTCTAGACAACTAGATTTCCGTACAGACACGGTTGGGCAAATTTTTGCGAGTCGCCCTCACAATGCGGTCGAGCGACACATCGTCTTCACAGCCGGTACCTAAACTTAACGAACAATAAAGTGGTAGCGCAACGAAATATGTGCTGGCGCACTAAAGAAAGAATGCACGACTGCCTTCTACTACAACTGACATTAAATTTCCTTCCGTTTGCTCTCGGCTCGTCAACTAAGAAGAGTGATCCGAATCACCTCTACATCAGTACAACTCATGACTGCATGGGCTGTTGACTCAAGGCTGAAGCTAGGATCCCTTTATCAACTATGAATCCGTTTGTCCACCCAAAACTAGACTTGATCCAGCCGAAGTCTTGTGTTGGAGGTAGAAATCATGCTTCTACCTCCTCGGACCACGCACTTCAGCGAATTCCCGTATTTCTCGAACAAATCAATGGCTGAAGATCTGACCCTCGTTCCGGTTAATCTAATTGTCCGACGGAGGCTAATTTGCTAGTAAAATGGACGTTATTTCGTGGTACAGAGATAGAGTGTCCAGACGGTAATGATGGTGCGGGTAAGATTCGTCTGTGTAAACTTCCATGAGACTTGTTTCTCGTGATGATTGGCGGTTCTCCATGAGCTTCCGCAAGTACTCATTCCTTGCCGCTGGATGACGAGGGTTAACTCGAACAGTGGCAGTTGAAGATCCACGTAAGAATCCGTTCCGGTGTAGGAATAGCTGTACAGAGCGTTGAGCAGGAGCATAGTCTTTGTCGACGAAATCTCCGTTTGGGTTTCTCCGGACCATCAACATTTCGTTTGCAATGAGAAACTGAAGAGCGTCGACGGCAGTGAATTGTTCTCGATTCAAACGATTCTGGCGTACGAAATCACGCGGGTTATGGACGATACTAGTGCAATCAGGCACTCGTTTTGGTTTCGGCGTTCGATTGCCTTTCCCCGATGTATCGAATACATATGTGCGCACAGGTTCATCGTCCGGAATTCCAGACTGGAATAAATTGTTCCAGCCCGCAGTCACCTTCTGTACAGAACGAAGAGATCGACCTAAAAGTCGTGACGTGCGTTCGCTCCACCTGCGGTAGTGAAACCCGACGCTTGCATCTCGCTCTTCATCGTCATGTTTCAACTGATGTAAGACCCATAAAATCGACCAGCGTTCGAAACCATTGATGTGGGAAGTCTGGCGAAGTGTGTCCAGCCGGCTGATGTGTGACCCAGGCGTTCTCGCCTGCGAGGGAGAATGTTGTGGTTGGGTTGGCATGGTCTTGCTGGTGGTACAAAGTGGCAGTCAATAATAACAATTTTGTAGATCTACTTCGTTTGTCGTACTATATGAATTCTATGTAGTGCTCGAATTCTTCGTTTGCATCGTACAGTATTCCGGGAGCCAAAAATTGAATGCTGAATATTTTTATTATTAGGAGAGATCACCGATTTGAAATATTCTGTATTAATAGATTGT
>JAAUYH010188512.1_pt1 | contig 18750 bp, 15 predicted proteins | sample 7278061 | NCBI WGS metagenome assembly JAAUYH01 (sample SAMN14350203, study PRJNA611818) | marine sediment metagenome | isolation source: surface marine sediment (0.6m) | place: French Polynesia: Moorea | collected 2018-08 | reverse complement strand
GTCACCGACATCGCCTTTCCCCGCGACCGGGAGCGCATTGCGACCAAACTCCTCGGCTACTCCAACGCCGACTTGGAAGCCATCGCGCTCCTGGCCTACAGTTACAGCAGCGAAGATTCCGCCGCAGATGAATCGACCCCGGATTCATCCGCCTCGGGTTTATCCGCGCCGGCCCAGTCTTCTGACGGCACCACTGTGACCGTCGAGGCCTTTGATCGCGCGATTGCCGACTACTTGCCGTCGCGCGATCTGGATATGTTGGAATATATGGAGCTATTGGCGGTGTTTGAAGCCTCGAATCGGCGCATGCTGCCGCGGAAATATGCCGATATGAGCAACGAAGCGCTCGATCGCCGCCTGGACGAATTGCGTGTGAAGTGTGCGGGTCGCAGATAACGATCCCCACTCTAGCGAGCCGAGCCCTCTGTGAATTGTGAAATTGTGAAATGAGGATAAGCCATGACCGAATTTTTCCCCGAGATTGCCATTCGCGAACAGGAAGTCGAAGCCATTGCCCGCGGCCTCTACGCTGTAGCCAAAGCCGATGGCGAAGTGCACCCGCGTGAATTGGCATTGATTAGTGAGTTCTATGTCGCCGATCATGCCAACCCGGCTGACTTTGCCGCGCTAGAACGCATTGATGCGCCTACTCCCGAAGGACTGGCCCAGCTGCTCATCGGCGAAGGTGTGCGCTTATTGTTCGTCAAGACTGCGCTACTCATGGCCCATGCCGATGGCAAATACAGCACAGAGGAAGCCGGACAAATTGCCGCGTACGCGTCGGCCATGGACATTGATGATAAGACCCTCGCAGTTCTCGACGAGCAGGTCCGAGAATATTTGTTGGCCCAGCTCACTCACATTGCAAACGTAGAGGCCGTCGTCGAAGTGGCCAAAGAGCTCAAGAAGTCGTAAGCCGCGAGCGCGATCTGTGCTCAAACAGAGACGACGATCGCCTACATAAGAGCACAATTACGCACGTTAGCTCGCAACGAACACATTTGATAAGCGCGGGGCGAAATATTGCGCTCATTTTCGCTCTGGCCTCCGTCAGGTAAGCAGCGTCGGTGCTTTGCGCCGGCAGCTCGAACACACAACGACGCTGTTCATTGTCACCTACGGAGAATCCTCTATGACTATATGTAAGCGCGCCTTAGCCCTCGGCATAGGCCTTAGCACTGCAGTCGCCGGCTGCGGCGGCGGTAATGATGGAGATCGCTACGACCTCAATGGGCTAGTCCAGAAAGGGCCCTTCATCCAGGGAACGTCGATCACCGTTCAGGAAATGAGCGCGACGTTCGCGCCCACTGGCAACATCTTCAACACCCAGACCACCGACGACTTCGGTGCATTTTCCCTCACCAGCGATCTGAGTTCGCCCTTTGTCGAAATCATCTCAGACGGCTTTTACTTCGACGAAGTGGCCGGCTCGCTATCGACGGCCCAGCTCACGTTGCGCGTCATTGCCGGTGCAGCAGACGGGGCCACGATTAACACCAATCTACTGACCACGCTTGAGAGCGAGCGCATCAAGTATCTCATTGCCGAGGAAGACCGGACCTTTGCCGACGCCCAGGCACAGGCCAAGAACGAGATCTTGGCCGTATTCGGCATTCCCACCGCTGATGCCGAACTGGTATCGAGCTTCGCCGAAATGGATATCTCCAAGGAAGGAGATGAAAACGCGATCTTATTGGCGGTATCGGCGTTGCTGCAGGAGCAGAGAAGCGTCGCCGAGCTATCGGAGCTCATTTCCAAACTGGGTCAAGATCTTCGCGAAGACGGCGACATTGACGATGCGGCATTTATCGAAACCCTGAAAAACAGTGCCGCCACCCTCGACCTAGACCAGGTTCGAGTCAACCTCAGCAGCCGCTACAGCGACTTGGGCCTCGACATCACGGTTCCGGCGTTTGAGGACTTTATCGACAGCGATGGCGACAACGTCATCAACAAACTCGACTACGTGCTTGAGGGCCCCCTCGGCCTGGCATCGAACAGTAAACCGACGCTCACCTGGAGCCCCTCGCGCCTCGAAGGCGTCACCTATCAGGTGCAAATCGCCACTGACGAGGCCTTTAGCAACATCATCGAACGGGCCTCGGAGCTCATCGAGACCTCGTACGCGGTAACGACCACGCTGGAGGACAACGCCGTCTACTACTGGCGGGTATTGGTCACTGGCTCCGGGCAGGACGTTATTGATTGGGCGGGTGCACAAGAATTTCGCGTGGTCCTCGGCTCGGTTCCCGGACTCGACACCCCCGGTGTGTACGACGAAGTGAACGGCGAATACGTCACCAACAACGTGCAGCCCACCTTCACCTGGGAAGTCAACGAAAACGCCGCCACGTATGATTTCATCCTGTCCACTAGCGAGGATTTGAGCGACCCGTTGATCGACGAAACCGGCCTTGTCGAGCCCGAATTCACGGTCAAGACCGCCCTACCAAGCACAGAGTTCAGCAAATACTACTGGGCCATTATTCCTGTGGACGGCAACCAAGTAGCCGGCGAGCAGTCGGATACCGCCGCCTTTGTGCTCGACACCGTAGCCCCCGTCGGGACGGTCGAAATCGCCAATGGCGACGACGTCACAGCCAGCGAGCGGGTTCTCTTGGGCTTGACGGCCACCGACGCCCAACGGGTGGCGCAGGTCGAAATATCGACAGTCAGCGACTTTAATGGCGTACAGCGGGCCGCATTCGCCGACAGCACGGTACTGGAATTCCCGCCCAACCAGGAAATCGGTACCGTTTTGACCGCCTATGTTCGCTTTATCGACGTGGCCGGCAACGTATCCGAGGTCATCACTGACGACATCACCCTGCGCCGGACCCTGGTCTCGGACATTATCAGCGCCGACGAAACTTGGACGCTGGCCGACAGCCCCATCGTGCTCCAGGGCGTGGTCGGTGTGGCGCCCGATGTCACTGTGACCATTCAGGCCGGCGTGCGGGTAGAAGTCCCAGGCGACGCCACCTTGCTCATCAAGGGCTTTATCAATGCCACAGGCACCGCCGAGGCCCCGATCGTGGTTACCGGCCATGCCGGCGAATTCAATGCCACCGCCTTCCTGATTGAAGACACCAATCTTTCCAACTTCACCATGAACGAGCTCCACTTTGAGGGACTTGAGCGCGCCATCTATATCGGCAACGAGACTGAGCACGAGCAAAGCAACGTCAAAGTATCGGGCACCCTCACCATCACCGACTCAACCTTTACCGAGACCGAGGTCCGCACTGGCGGCTATGAAACCGATGCCGTCCTGATCCTCGACAGCCCCGTCATCAGCAAGAGCCACATTATCGGCGAGTATCCGCGCAGCGAAGCCATCGAAATTCGCGCAGCGACAATTACCGACTCGGTCATCGAGTCCGACTCCTACAATGACGGTATCGTTATCGCCGATTCCGTTATGACCGGAGGGGAAATGATCATTGGCTGTTGCGAGGGCAACATTGTTATCGATGGCAGCACGATCACCGACGTCCAATTTCGTGAAGGTGGCGGCTCGCCAGTGAACGGCCCAATAGCCTTCATCGACAGCACCTTGGTCGACGTCGCCATTGATCTACCGTACGCAAGAATAGACATGTCACAAACTGACGTCAGCTATACTGCGGAGCGCCCGAGCCGCCACCGCCTGCGCATTGGCAATGGCACCCTGGACCACGTACGCGTCGCTGGCAACACGGCTGGCGCTGGCGTCGAGGTGACCGGCGATTGGGGCTACAGCTCCTCGGCTGACTTTCAAGTGAGCAACTCGATATTTACCGGCAACCGCATCGGTATCTTGGCCACTGGCGGTAGCCGGGTATTCTCGATTACGGGCAGCAATCTGGACGGCAATAGCGAGCTGGCACTGAAGAACGACCGCCAGCTCGGCATCACGGCCACCGGCAACTACTGGGGCAGCAGCGACAATGCCGCCATCGACGCCGCGATTTACGATGTGCGCGATGATATCCAGTCGGGCACCGTGACGTATGACCCAATCGCGAACGAGCCCGTCGCTGGCGCTGGCCCGCAGCAGCAGAATTAGTCCTGCTGCTCCGAGGATACGTTTGCGACCAGCGCAGAAAGCAGCGCCCCCAGCGCGACATCGAAATCAGCGTCGCGCACAATGGGTTGGCCGCCGATGATGGCGGCATCCACGGCCTGCAATGTCTGCCGTACGGCATCGAGACCGCGCTGGCCTCGACCGACATGGCCCACAGAGGCAGTGAGCGCAACCGGTTTGCGATAGAGCTCGCCCGAGCCAATGACCCAATCGATGGCGTTCTTCAATGCTCCCGGTAAGCTGTGCCCGTACTCGGGTGATGCGATCAGCACCGCGTCGCTATCGCGCAGAGTGCGCCGCCACTCGATAACGCTGGCTGGAGCGCCCGCATTATCAACATCGGGATCGAAATGGGGCAAGCCACGAAGGCTGGAATAGATCACCACATCAATACCTTCGGGCGCGATAGAGGCGGCGCGATGAAGCAGTTCGAGGTTGGTCGATTGTCGCTGCAAGCTGCCACAGACTGCGAGAATGTTCATGGTCTTTGCTATCGTCACCGAAGTAGCACCTGCAACAGGCAGACAATCATTCACTGAAACCTAATGCAAAACCCGCGCGCGCAGGATTTGATCGCTCTCTTCTAACGTATCGACCACGTCCATGCCATCGACGACGCGGGCGAAGATGGTATAGCGGCCGTCGAGATGCAGGTTGGGCGCGTGATTGATAAACCACTGCCCACTGCCGGTGTCTTTGCCCGACGTGGCGATGCCCACGGTTCCGCGGAGATGACGCAGGCGACTGGCCTCGTCGCGAATGAACGTACCGGTGCCTCCCCAGCCGTCTCCGCGAGGATCGCCGCCCTGGGCCACAAAGTTGGGCACAATGCGGTGGAAGGTCAAGCCGTCGTAGAAGCCGTCCTCCACCAGCGACACGAAATTATGGGCCGTCAGCTCTCCCGCTCGCAGCATTTTTAGTACGAAAGCGCCCTTCGTCGTCTCGACGAGCACTCGCGTCCGCACTGCGCGGTCGAGCGCCCGACGCGACGGTGTTTCGCCCTCGACCTGCTGGTTCAGAGGAATCTCATCGACCGCGGGCTGGCCAAAAATCGCCTGGTGGGCCTCGTTGGCCGCACTGATCACCTCGGGATTGCCATCGGCGAGACCGAGCTCGATGATGTCGATAACGTCAGCATCCCCCAGTGCGCCCAGGGCTTGTAGCAGACCAATTTTCGCCGCATATTCATCTTCCAGCCAGCCACGTCGATAAGCGCGCTCCATCGCTGGCACCAAGCCGGCATATTCGAAACGCTGCGCAGATAGCGTGGCAAAATACACCCGCACATAGTCACTGTCAGCGAGCGCGGCGGCCACCGCCTGCTCGACGTCGGCGGTGGCCCTGGCCGGATCCAGACCGGCAATCGCCTGCATGGCTGGCCCCCGACGCGCGTCGTCTCCATTTGCCAGTTCAACGAGCTGGCGCACATACTCATCGCCAGCATAAGACGGTAGACGGCTCACGGCGACACTGGCAACCGATGAAAAGGCATGATCCAATTGCGACATCGCCATCGGCCCAGCTTCCTCTGCCGGCAAGACTGCGAGGAGAGCCGATAGAGCCGCTGCAGCAAACCACGGCGAATCACCATTGAGCATCGCCTCGAGCTCCCCCGTCAATTCACGTCCACATGCGCCCCAGCCCGACACCGATTGCAAGGCGGCAACCACCACCTGGTTGGCGGGATCGACAAACGCCGCCCGTGCGATGGCCAGTGTTGCCGGATTACACGCTTGGCGAGCGAGCGCGCGCGCGGCCTCCACGCGCACGCCTTCATAGCCTGCATCGGTCACATTCGCCGCGAGCGCGTCGACGACGGCATCGCTCTGATATTGGCTGGCACGCCGCCAAAGCAACGCATGGGCCTTGGGATTGCGCGCACGCGCGATGGCGTCGAGATAGTCGGCCTCAGACAGCGACCCCACTGGCGTGCGATAACGGGATAGCGCAAACGCCGCCGATAGCGCCACGTCTCCCCATCCCGGCGCTAACGCCAGCAATCGTTCCTCGACCTCCACCGCGACGCTCCACTCCGATGACTCCGGCTTATTGAAAAGAATCCCCAAGGCTTGCGCCGCCGATGCGCGGACCATAAGCGAACGTGACCATAGCGCATCGGCAATTGTGGCGACAGTGCCCTCGCTACCCACGCGTCCAAGCGCCATCAGCAGCTCTCGCTTGACCAGCCGACGACGCTCGTGCTGCAGACGCTCGAGAAGGGCAGATTCGGCCTCAACTCCACCGATCAGACCGGCAGCGAATGCCGCGGTTGCGCGTATATTAGCCCGTCTATCCGTAAGCAGGCTTAACACTTCATCGAGCAGATCTGGATGGCCAATACGCCCGACGGTGACTAGCGCCTTTTCCACAATCCGCGGGTCACGACTGCGCAGTGCTTGCACTAGATAGGGATCTTCGTGATCTCGGTGATCCTCTATGACGGTGAGCCGATGAAGCTCATTGGCAACATTAGTTTTTGCCTCCGCCCAATTGGGCAATGTAAGTAACGTTAATAATGCCACAGAAAATACGCGTAACATATCCGTCTCTTGTGCCCTAATTTAGAAAACGTGTCAATCGCGATATGACTCAGTCAAACTCGATAACTCGACTCTTTGTCTTTTCGCTGTGCTGAGCGTACCGGTCTGCGAAACCCAGTAAAGGCGCGCTCATTTCGCCTGGCGAGACGGCCGTCGTCGCGCCCGCTGCCCGGGTCGCTACTATCTCATATATAGACGAAAATAGCCGTCACTAATGAGATCTTACGACCAGGAAATACTGGCCGAGTGGCCGGGTCGATCGTGGCATCATGATACCCACCGTGTCTTTAACGACTTCGCTGGCGAGCGTATAACTTCCCGTCATTGACGCAGATGCGCGCAAAACTGTGATGGTATTCTTGCGCACGCCCAGAACACGTACAGCATATTGCACAATTTGCCAGTTTTTAACACATTCAACAGCAAGTGAAAGTCATCGTGGACATGAACTATCAAATCGAACGTATCACGTTAGAGCCCACGCTCTTTCTATGCCAACGGGCCAAAATCGCCCCCGACGCCATCGCCGAGACCCTCGCTGAGATTTTGCCAGCCGTATTTGCCTATGCCACCAAGGCCGGCTTGGCATTTGCCGGCCCGCCGATGAGTCGCTATCTCGCGTTTGGACCCGACCACATCGAACTCGAAGCAGGGCTCCCAATCCAGCCAGGTCCGCGTCCGGCGGATCTGGAAGCGAGCACAATGAGCATCGTTGAACTCCCAAGCGGCCCGGCAGCTAGCACGTTGCACGTCGGCCCGTACGAAGATCTGCAACACGCCCATGGTGCCATCGAGACCTGGATGAAAACCCATCAGCACGTCTCGGCCGGCGCCCCATGGGAGTCGTACATCACTGACCCCGGGGAAATTCCCAACCCCGCCGAGTGGCAAACGCAGGTGGTGCACCCCATTAAGCCGCAGTGACAAACTCTTTTGGCGCGTAGACAACTTTACTGATCGTTTCCAGAAAAGGGAATCATGCCCACGAAGCCTTCCCCACCCCCCCAGAAAAAGCAGACGCGTGCCCGGAGTACGAAACAGCGTGAAGAGCGCCGTCGCGTCCTGCTTGAGGCTGCCCTTCATTGTTTTAATGAGCGCGGTTACGCCGAGACCAGTGTGGCAATGATAACCAAACGCGCGGAGCTCAGTACTGGCACTTTTTACCTCTACTTTCAAAGCAAAGTCGAAGTATTCAGCTATCTGTATAACGAGGCCATCGATATGCTCAAACCCCGATTTGCCAAAGCGGCGCAATCGACGGGAGGAACGTATCAAAAATTATTGGCGATCGGCGAAGCCTATTACGACTTTTACCAAGAACATCGCAATTATTTTCGAATTCTCGCTGTTTTGCACATTAACCAGACCGAGTTTGCAGAAAGCGACCTACCCATCAATCAGCATATCGATAGCAACGCCCGCGAACTATTGCAGATCGTGGCCGATATCATGCGAGAAGGCATTGAGCGTGGCGAGATTCAACATACCGATCCATCGTTGGCGACCAGTGCACTATGGGCAATGTTTGACGGCATGATGATCATGCAAGAACGAAGTAATTTTGAGTTTGCCGGCACCAACTTCAAAGAGGTCTGGGACTTTGGCTTATCGATGTTTCGCAACAGCTTGACCACTCGCACTTGAAAGTCATCCATTCCGACAGACGTCTTTCATGGTGCAGTGCATGAAATTTACTTTGAAATCGCGATGGCAGCCGTTTGCGTCTCCGCACTCGGGTGTGTTGTAGGTATTTTGCTCAATGCCGCTTGCACAATACGGCGATAGGCAACAATGGGTTTATCACTTGCGAGGAGAACATCGCTGCCGTCGAGCGAAGGGCTCATCATCGGGATTTGTCTCGTCACCACGCGTTCGTCTTGCCGCAAGATCCACCGGTTGAGCTGGCTGTTGAGCCACGCGTAGGCGCCACCGACACCGGGAATACGCACCTGATTGTGATAGTAGCGCAAATACAAGCAGGTGGATTGCTCGTCAATGGGGGCGAAGGCACCGACCTGGGCAACATTGTGCGCAAGCCGCAAGATCCAAATATTGGCCGCGCGCCATTCGACATAGATCTTGCCCTCGTCGGACCGATCAGTGCGCAGCCAGGCCCGCACCCGATCGTCGGCGACTACCTCCATCTCCAGCGGCATGCGGTAGCCGATGCTGGTTTTATGCACAAATGAATGAGGAATCTCCTGGGGGCTGCTGTTTTGCATTCATGTTGGTATAGAAAATAAAGTCGCCCCTCTGCTTGTCAACCATCGCGGAGTTTTTTATCTCAATAGAGAAGGAAAACCTGTGGCACGACCGAGCGGCACACGAAATCCCGGATATGAACAGCGCCGGCACGCAATGGCGGCTGCCGCTGCTACCCGTCTACTACAAGACGATGGCCCCGGGATCAGTTTTCGCGAGCTCGCCCGCGCCATCGGGGTCACCGTTCCCACCCTGCGCCACTATTTTGGCGATCGCGATGGCGTGATCGTCGCAGCCTTCGACGCCATGATGCGCGATGGTCAAGAGCACGTACACGCCGTCGCGCAGGCCGAACTCGGTGAGGTCGAAGAGTCGCTGGCCTGGTTTACCAAGTACTTCGTCCAGGGATGGCGCCAGTTTGGCGTCGGTCGTCTCTTCGGCGGCGCGCTGGCAATCTCTCTGGGCAGCAAGGTGCGTGGTCCCGCGTATGTCAACGCGATTTTGGAACCGACTCTGCAGGCACTCGAAGCTCGCCTGGCCGTACACGGCGACCGCGGCGAACTCGCCGTCGCCGACCCGCGCTATGCCGCCTTGGCCCTGCTGTCGCCAGTGATCTTGGCGCTCTTACATCAGGACCAACTCCACGGCGATACTTGCCGCCCCTTGGACATCGACGACTTTATTCGCAGCCATATCCGCCATTTCCTCCGTGCTCACGCACCGCGCTAATTATGATTGAGCGCCGCAGCCATTGCACAGCCACGCATGCAGAGTGCAAAGATGCCGCCATGGCTGCCGACCGTGATCCCCACCCAGTGCCGCGGGTGCGCATCCGCGTGATCCTCGCCCTGCTCGCGGCCTTGGTGGCCCTGCCTCCCCTTGTCGATCTTTCGCTCTCGCCCCGTGGACGCAGCTTCGACTATATGGCCGCCGACGCCTTCTACTATCTCACCGTGGCCCGCAACATCGCCGAACACGGTTCGGTCTCCTTCGATCGCCAGCGGCCGTCCAATGGATTTCACCCCCTTTGGCAGTTCAGCCTCGCCGCCGTCTATGCCGCCGGAAGTGCCGTGGGACTCGCCCCGCACCACATCGTCGCGATCACCGCACTTTTGGGACTCGCGCTTCTGACCGGCGCCCTTCTCCTCATCGCCCTGGCGCTCATGCGCAACGGCGGCCTCAGCGTTCTCTATCTCAGCCTCCCCCTTGGAGCCTACGGCGCAATCAACTCGATCATGTGGTGGACCCTGGGCCCCGCAGGCTTGGCCAAACAGCGGGGCGCAGAGGGTACGCTGCCACTGTACGGCACCATTTGGAGCTATGCCAACGGCATGGAGAGCGCCGTCCTTGTGCTCTGTTTTGCCGCGGCCTGCTATTGGTATACAAAAAAACCAGTGCTCATCCAATACAGGTCTGCAGCCATCTTCGGCGCCATGTTGGCGCTCCTGATCTTTTCGCGCCTCGACCACGCCCTCTTTGTCGCACCGACCCTCGCGGTTTTGGCCCTGCTCTCGCTCACGTCGAGTTCCGTGGTATCTCGCCGCCATGTGGGCGTTATCATCCTTTGCGTCGCGGTGCCCATTTTGCTCTACATGGCCGTCAACCAATTCTATGTCGGCAGCGCCATGCCGGTGAGTGGCAAGCTCAAGACCAGTTTCCCCCATTTTACCAGCGCCAATATCGATCTCTTCGGCAAATGGCGTGATGCTGTGGTCCACGATCGCAAATGGCTCCATCTGGGCTGGCGCACGACCCAGCTATTTATCCCCCTCATCGTCGCAATACTGTATCTGCTCACCACAGTACTCCCCAAGATCAGAGACGCACAGTTGTGGCTACAAATTGGCGATGCCGATGACCGTGGCGACCGCTTCGAACACGTGATGCTGTTGTCGGCGCTGGGTGTGATCGCCCTCGCCAGCTACAACATTCTCTTTGTCTCTTACGGTCATCAGGGCCATTGGTATTTGCCGCTATCGACCCTCTTTGTATCGCTGGCCGTACTGCGCTGGTGCGAACGCCTCGGATTGGGTCGCCTCTGCCAGCGCACGCCCCGGCGCTTTATCGCGGCGGCAGTGATTCTATGCGCGGTAACCCTGCTATTTTTCGCCCGCCTGCACCGCACTGCCGACTATCACAAAAAATATGCCGACTTTTACTTTGATATCGCCCCCGGCGTACGCACATACCTGGCTAAGGCACAAGACACCGAGGGCGTATTTTCTGTAGACGATGGCATCGTCGCATTTGCCCTCGACACCCCGACAATGTCGGGGACTGGCCTCGTCGGCGACAGCGAGATGGTAGCCCACGCCCAGGCCCGCACCACGGGAAACCTAGCCGTTGAACGCGGATTCAACCTCTTTACCTCGCTCGTCTACTACGACGTGTCCCGATTCACTGCGAGCACGGCCCCCGAGGCCGTGGGTCGCTGGATGTCGGTACCCTTTCGCCTCAAGCAACCACAGAATTACGATTTCGAGGTCGCCTACCGTGCACCAGAGGGCGGCTTTGCCCTTATCCGCGTAACCGCAAAACCCAAACAGCCGCAATGAAGGATCACTTGTAACACTCTCAGCGTATCTCGCATCACCAGCGATAGGATATTTTTGTGAGCACCTCAACCAAACCGACCAATACCGATCCCAAGCCTTCTGCCGAGCCCGACGCCTATGGCACTGCACAGGCGCCGTACAAACTCTACTATTGGCCATTCCTCCTTGGCCGCGGCGAATTCGTCCGCCTGGTCATGGAGGCTGCGGGCGCCACCTACGTCAACGTCACCCATCAACCTGCAGACCAGGGCGGCGGTACCGGACCGCTCATGAGTTTGCTCAAAGGCCAAGGCGACGGCTTTGCCCCGCTAGCGCCCCCCATTCTGCAAGCCGGCGAACTCTTCTTGGCCCAGACCGCCAATATCTGCCTCTTCTTGGGTCAGCGCCACGGCTTGGCCCCCACCGATGAGGGCCAACGCTTCTTTGCCAACCAACTGCAACTCACCATCTGCGATCTGGTAGCCGAGGCCCATGATACGCACCACCCCATCACGTCTGCCCTCACGTACGAGGAGCAACAACCCGAGGCGAAAAAGCGGTCCGCGTACTTCACCGACGTGCGCATGGGGAAATTTCTCAGCTATTTCGAGCGCGTACTGCACAAAAACCCCCACCGCGGCGATGGCGATGCCGCCTATCTCATCGGCGATCAACTGACTTACGTAGATCTATCGCTCTATCATCTCATCGAGGGCTTGGCCTACGCCTTCCCGCGTGCCTTTGCCGCTCAGCGCAAACACATTCCCGGTCTTGTCGCTCTCCATGCCCACGTCGGTGCCCTACCTCGCATCAGCGATTATCTGGCTTCGGACCGGCGCTATCCATTCAACGAACACGGGATCTTCCGCCGCTATCCTGAACTCGATATCTGACTCGGGTCTCCGGGTTTCCCCTCGCCGTGTCTCGCCGGTGTCGCGGGCATGTCTTATCACGTCAGACCCTTTGCAGTCGTGGCCATGTGGCGCGTTCTAATCGCGAACGGGTCCAAAGAAATACGCGGAAGCTACAGCACAACTGCTGTACAATTCAGATTCTCCCTGGCAGTGAAAACTAGATGGAGACCGGATCTGAAGCACCTCTTAAGATTGACTCAAGTCAAATCTATACCGCGTCGCCAGATCGCGTCGCCAAATATCCTCGACATAAGAACTTCTCCTAGATTTGATGCTCCGAAGTTCGTCAATCGTTGCGAAATTACTGGCCAAGGTACGGCAGAAATGTCGATTCCACGCGACCAGCATCGAAGTTCTGCAGCATCGGCCCATGTAAAAATTTATGAACGTGCATTTTCCGGGGCAAACTCTGCGAAGTTTTGTCGTCCAATATAGATGAGACCTCAAGGCGACGAACGCCTTCCAGCGCAAGCGCTCAGCGGTCTCTACGACGCTCAACTTTGCACGCTCAACTTCGCCATGCCCAACTTTGTCATGCCTAACTTCGAAGACTCGCCGATACCAAACCGCGCGGTCACCGCCGACGTGGCCGCTGACACAGCTGCGGCCATCAGCGGTGCCGAGCTGGACCGTTTCGTGATTTTGCAGCGGATCGCAAGCGGCGGTATGGGCCAGATCTACGCGGCCTACGACACCCGTCTCGACCGCAAAGTCGCGATCAAAATGCTGCGACGCGATATCGACAGCCTCGGCGGCAACGCGCGCCAGCGGCTTCTGCGCGAGGCCCAAACCCTGGCCCGAATCTCGCATCCCAACGTCGTCCATGTCTATGAAGCCGGTGTATCTGGTGATGTCTACTTCATCGTCATGGAGTTTGTGCGCGGCGTAACCCTATCGACGTGGCTGGCCCATCATGCCTCAGATCCCAACATCCACTGGCGCATGATCTTGGGTATGTTTATCGACGCCGGACGCGGACTGGCTGCGGTCCACGAAGCAGGCCTGATACACCGCGACTTCAAACCCAGCAATGTCTTAGTGGGTGAGGACGGCCGCGTACGCGTCGTCGACTTTGGCCTGGCACGCACCGAGGCCAGCGGCGAAGACGCCGACATCGGAGAATCCGCAAGCAGTGGGGTGCCCATTCCAATTCCCCAAGTCAATCCCAGCACACGCCTCACGTGTGAGGACACCGCGGTGGGGACGCCCGCATATATGGCCCCCGAACAACTCAGCGGCACCGCCGATCGCCGCAGCGACCAGTACAGCTTTTCCGTGGCCCTTTTTGAGGCCCTCTACGGCAAGCTGCCCTATCCCTTACCGCTGCGCAAGTCATCTCCCCATCGGCTGCGCCAGCGCATCGTCGAAGGCGCTATCGAAATGCCGCCCTGGGGCAGCAAAGTACCGACGTCCATTTGGCACACGTTGGTACGCGGGCTAAGCCCCATGGCCGACGCCCGCCATCCGAGCATGGACACCCTCCTCGACAAACTGGAACGCACCCTCAAGCGGCGCAAACAGTGGCGGCGATGGTGGCCGGCTGCCATGACGCTGGTCTTTGCCGGCATGCTCCTGGGGGTCGCCAGCACCCTCGGCACCCAATGCGGCATTGATTCCCTAGACCGCTCTTTCGACCGCTCCTTCGCCCCCTCTTTCGGGGGGCCGTCGAATCAAATCGGACAAGAATAGGACAAATATTTTGTCCGGAATAAATCGACGTCAATTCTGTTTCTACCTTCATGAAGCCTCCACTGGGCAGGCGAATTATTTCTGATATATTTTAACTTCGGCGTGAACAAAATCGCCGTATACGACACTCAATAAACGTAACCGACGGAAGCATGGCAACAGCCGCGCTGCCGACATCATTTTAGCGACATCCGCATTCGCCATATACATGTGGCAATAATCACTCATTGTGCCTGAGGAGGACATAATGAATCAAGCGACGAAACCGACAACCGATACCACTTCCCAAGACAATCAGAAAAGCGACACCCCCGCGGCCCTCCGCGATCGAGCGCGTTCTCGCCGCCGCCCCGGCGGTCCGCGGCGGGGCCGCCGCCGCAATCACGGTTTGGGCCCATTGCGTGGCATCGATCACGTGCCGTGCTCGGCTCACCATGATAAGGGCCGTTTCGGCCGCCTATTTGGCAATTTGCCCGGCCTTAGATTGCCGGAGGAGACTCTGCGCGAATTGGCGTCCTCAATGGTCGACAAAGCGGGTAAAGCGGCAGAGAGCCGCACCCCAGCCGGCTTTACATTTTTTGGCCAATTCGTCGATCACGACATCACCCTCGACACCAGTTCGAGTTTGGATCAGCAGAGCGATCCCGCTGCGATCCGCAATATGCGTACGCCCACTCTCGAGCTAGATTCGGTGTACGGCGCCGGCCCCGAAGCCAGCATGCACCTCTACGACCAGGGGCACGAGGGTCGGCTCTTGACCGGCACTGAGGAAAACCCCGACGACCTGCCGCGCAACCGCCAGGGCATCGCCCTCATCGGCGACCCGCGCAATGACGAAAATGGCATTATCTCCCAGCTGCACCTGGCATTTCTGCGCTTTCACAACGTCGTGCTCGAGCTGGTCGAAGAGGGTAAGGTCCCGGGCATTCGCTACTTCGATGACGACTTTCGGGAAGCCCAACGTCTGGTGCGCTGGCATTATCAGTGGATCATCGTCAATGAATATTTGCCGCTCATCATCGATCCGCGCGTGCTCCGCAGCATCGATCAAAATGGCCTCACCCTGTACAGCGGGCATACGCCGTTCATTCCGGTGGAGTTCGCCGTGGCGGCATTCCGCTTTGGTCACAGCCAAGTGCGCAACCGCTATCGCCTCAGCCCCGGCCGCGTGGTCCAACTATTCCCGCCGCCATTTGACAAGGTATTGACCTCATTTGCCCCGGTCCCCGAGGAAAACGTCATCGATTGGAGCTTCTTCTTTGATATCACCAATCGCACACCGCAAGGCGGCCGTGTGATCGATGCCAAAGTGGTGCGCGAGCTCTTCCAATTGCCCTTTGTGCCCGAAGGCAGCCCCGACTCGTTGCCGCTGCGCAACCTCTTGCGCGGCCAGACGTTCTCCTTGCCATCGGGCGAAATGGTGGCCCATCGCATGAACGTGGAACCGCTCACGCCCGAGCAACTCGGCACCGATCTAGAGCAGCATCCACTGTGGTTTTATCTGCTCAAAGAAGCCGAGACCGGACGCGAAGACCGCCTCGGTCTAGTCGGCGGCCGCATTGTCGCCGAGACCCTCATCGGTCTGATGCATTGCGACCCGCAGTCCTTTGCCTCGGTGGCCCCCAATTGGCGCCCGACACTCCCCGCGCGGCGCCCCGGCACATTCACCATGGCCGATCTCTTAAACATCGCGGCTCGTGGCCGCTAGTTACTCTCCCCCAACAATCACGCAGAATACCCAAAGGAGTCGACGCCTATGTCTCGTTGGAGAACCTATCAAACTCTTTTCGAACGCGCCGAGATGCGCATCGCGGCCTGGATGGAGTTTCACGGCTATACTTTGCTCCGGGTGGCCATGGGCATCATCTTCATCTGGTTTGGTGCCCTGAAACCCCTGGGAATGAGCCCCGCCGCCGAACTGGTGGCACGTACCACTTGGTGGATTCCCATCCCCGGCTTTATCAACGTACTCGGGGTGTGGGAAATCGCCATCGGCGTGTGCTTTCTCTTTGAACGCACCAACCGATGGGCCCTGATCCTGCTGTTTATGCACATGCCCGGCACCATGCTGCCGCTGGTCATGCTGCCCGATGCCGCCTATATCCAGGCGCCCTTTGCCCTGACCCTCGAAGGCCAATACATCATCAAGAATCTGGTCCTCATCTCTGCCGCCATTGTCCTCGGTGGCAAACTCCGCCACCGCATGGGCAACCGCATGGCCGACGCGCCGCAGGCCTTCCACACCCTGCTGCGCCAAGGCCGATGGGGTCGTGCCGAGGCCGGCGAAGTCCTGGTCAAAGAGGGCGAATTTCCCGGCCGGGTACTGTTTATCCGCAGCGGCGCTGGGATCGTACGCATCGACGACAAACAGGTCGGCCGCTACGGGCCGGAGCAGTTTATCGGCGAGATGAGCTTCTTGACCGAGGGCGCGGCATCGGCGACGGTGCTGGCCACAGCGCCTACCGAGTTCATCGCCTGGGACAGCAAAAATCTGCGCAATATCATAGAAGAGCGCAAGACGCTCGAACAAGCGCTGCATCAAGCCGTCAACATCGACTTGGTCGGCAAGATTCACGATGCCAATCAGCCGCTTTCGCGTGAGAGCCGACCCCAGCCGTCTTAGGGCCTCTAGGGACCCTTAATGCTGGGGCGCGGCCTCGCGCCCATCTTTTTTTCTCACGTATCATTTACATCTACATCTCTGCCATATCGCCAACATCAGCAATAGAAAGAACGCCCATGACATCACAGCGAAACACGCCCACGCACGCGCTGCATCGACAAATGCCTCTGGCGATGGCCCTGACCCTGGCCCTGGCATGTACCGGTGCGGGCCTCGCGGCCTGTGCCGGCGATGGCCCATCTGTATCCCCGCAAAACGAGCACAGAAGCGCAGCGGCAACCGTCGCCAGCGCGCACCAGACATGCCCCGCGGGCGGTGCACTTTCATGCTCGCCCAACATCGATCTGGTCCTGCTCAACGACCTCTCGGGCTCATCGGCCGACGACCTGCCGGTCCTCCGCCGCCTCGCCTCCGACTTACACGAGAGCGTCATCGCCAACAATCCGGGGACGCGCTACGGCCTCGCCTCGTTCATCGACAAACCACTCGCCCCTTACGGTGGTGGTTCGGACGTCGTCTATCATCAGGACTTGGCCTTGACCGATAGTGCCAGCGATTTCGAACGCGCCCTCAGCGGCCTGTTCACCCGCTCGGGCGCCGACAGCGCCGAGAGCCAATTGGAGGCGCTCCTGCTCCTGGCCCGCAATGCCCTCACCATGGACTTTGCCGAGGACAGCCGCCGCTACGTGGTTGTCCGCACCGACGCGCCATTTCACGTGGCCGGTGACTGCACCACGTGCGCGGTATCGAATGACGGCGATGGTGTCGCCGACATCGGTGAAGACTACCCGTCGATCGCCCAGGTCGGTGCGGCCCTGCGTGAGGCCAAGATCGTCCCCATCTTTGCCGTTGGCCAAGATCAACTCGCCAACTATCGGAAGCTCGCCGACCAACTCGGCATTGCTGGCAGTCAGGTACTCGCCCTCGAATCCGATAGCGCCAACCTCGTGCAGGTGATCACCCAAGGACTATCGGACTCGTGCAGCTGCCAGCCGATCAGAGTGGCATCCTCACATTGATTCAATAGTGCCGCACGTCTATGCTGGCGGCGCATGAAGCCCTACGATCCCGGCAGTTATCCCTTTGAGCCCGACGCATTTGCCCATGCCATCCGGGCATTTGCCGACATCATGGAAGCGCAGACCGCGACCGAATTCACCTGCGAAGGCTTGCGTTTCTACCGCCCCCACGGCGTGTTTCCCAGCCCAGTGGGCGCCATCTCGTCCGCATTCCTGCAGCACGTCTTGCCGCGCTGCCATGGCCCCAGGCTCCTCGACGTGGGCACGGGCGCGGGCGTGTATGCCCTGCATGCCGCCGCCCGTGGCTTAGACGTCGTTGCCACAGACATCAATCCCACCGCCCTCAAGGCCGCAGCGCAAAACGCCGAGCGCAATCGGCTGAGCGGCATCGATTTTCGTCTGGGCCGTATTTTCGCCCCGATCACGCCCACCGAGCGCTTCCACGAAATCTTGGCCAACCTGCCCTTTAGCAGGCCGGAGCTATGTCGTCCGATCGCATCCTCACCGTATTTCACCTCGGTCTGTATGCCGGAGGAAGACAGCCGCGCGTTCTATGAGAATGTTACCGACCACCTCCTGCCTGGCGGGCGCGTATACTTCACCTTGGGCAGCTCGGCGGATGGTGGAATGGTCCTGGACACCTGTACAGAATCGGGAATCCGCCTATCCGTGCTCCACGAAATTCCCCGCCCTGACACCGGCGAAGTATTACTCGTGATCGAGGGGCGACTCTCGTGATGCAGCGGCACCGCAGAAGCGCAGCGGCGGCGGCATCGGCCAGCAATTACCGCCGCCATCATTCTGGCAAAGCCGACTGGCAAAGCCGACATTGGACGCAAAATCTCTGCTAACATGGGTACATGGCTCGCAGCACAATACGCAAAGCTGTCATTCCGGCCGCCGGTTTGGGCACCCGTTTTCTGCCCGCGACCAAGGCCATCCCCAAAGAAATGCTGCCCATCGTCGATGTGCCCACGATTCAGCTCGTCATTGATGAAGCCGTGCGCGCAGGCGTGGAGGATATCGTCATCATCAATGGCCGCTACAAAGTAGCCATCGAAGATCACTTCGATCACGCATACGAGGTCGAGCATACGCTCAGAGAGCGCGGCAAGATGGAGCTCTTTGACCGAGTTCACAACGTCTCTTCCATGGCGCGTCTC
>JAAUYH010139761.1_pt1 | contig 18751 bp, 16 predicted proteins | sample 7278061 | NCBI WGS metagenome assembly JAAUYH01 (sample SAMN14350203, study PRJNA611818) | marine sediment metagenome | isolation source: surface marine sediment (0.6m) | place: French Polynesia: Moorea | collected 2018-08 | reverse complement strand
ATGCCTGACTTACGAGAACAATTGCAGAACGCAGTTTTATCAGATATGGAAGAGGCGACTCAGGAAAATTCCCTTACCCAGAAACCATTTCCCCCCACCTCACCTATCTCAACCCTGATTTCCTCGCAGAATAAATTGCCCAGTAATTAGGGACTTCCGTCAAAATTAATTCCCATTCAAGGCAGTGGATGGGTAGATGGGGGTATGTACAGATCGATAGGATTTATCTGCAAATCCCTAGAAGTTCTACAAGAGTCATCTATCCCTGCCGCTGTTACTGGCGGGCGGCTCGATGTTTTGTGGGGTGTCTAGCGGTCTGTTTTAGATTGCTTCTATCGGAATTCTGGCTAGTCGATTGGTTGAGCTTCGGGTTGGCGGTTTGAGTATGCGTACGGCTGGTGGTTTGGTTGACACTGCGTCTAACTGGTTGATGGGTGATGCGGCTAGAGCCTTTATTGTCAGCTTGATTGGCGGCCTGATTAGCTGTGTGACGGGTAGATTGGCCGACGACGCTATGACGAGCTGCGTGGCGGTTGCTTTGGCTCGCCGCCAAGTTACCGCTACGTTTAGAAATTTGGTTGGGATCTTGACTTGGCGCAGATTTTGAAACCCGTCTACTAGCTTCGCTAGCTTGGGTATGTTGGCTAGGCGTTGGATTGGGAACGCCGCCATCAGTTGGCTTGGGGGACTCCTTACCGGTTGGGCTCACACTGCGGTTAGTGCTTCGAAAGGTGACGTTGACCCCATCTTTAGACTGTTCAAGGACTAAGAGGGGTGTTGGTTTTGCTTTTTGATCCCAATGCATGTAAGCAATGCGACCTTGGAGCGTGGGCTGCCAATTGCTGTGGTCGGAATCAGGCTTGAGAAAAGTTTCGATACAGTCAATAATTTGGTTGATAGTTGTAGAGGTTGTCTGAGTAGGGAGCTTCGCCAACTTGATCTGAATTCGAAATAGAACTCGTTTCTTAGCGCCCAATGCCTGACTGGTTGTATACTCAACGTCAAACATTTCATCGACCTGTCGAGGCTTACTGGCGATCCCAACCATGCCTTGAGTCGCTTGTTGGGGTCTTAGGGCGACGCTGATTTTCTGCTTTACCTTGACCTTGAGTTGATTAACGATGGCGAAGTTAAATTGGTCTTCGTCCATTCTCATCCGGAGGTAGTCCAGATTAAATTCACGTGAGTGGATCAAGTCTGGGTTACGCTCCATTTTAGTAATGGTGCCCAGAGCCAGTTTTACTTTTTTTTGTAAGTCGCGGTTTTTATACTCCTCAAATTTAAGACGCTTACGTGTTTTTTCGAGTTGTATCGATGAAAAAATGCTGACTCCTGCAAGCACAATTAGCAGGATTCCTGATGACATCATCCATATATTGGGTTTAAACCCAAGCTGCTGCTGAGTCGGGATTTGAGCCGCCCAAGGCTGAATATGAATGTAGGGAGTTGACATAGCAGCAAAAAGAACTGTTTAAATGATACTGATACTGATATATTCCAATAATGCCCTGAGCATATCGGAATACAACAGAGATTTTTTGTTGTTCCCCTCAACTGCTAATTCTCTATGCCTCACCTTTTTATAATTTGATTCAATTTGATTCAATTTGGATGAACATATTTAAGTGATTTTAACGATGTCATTTGGTAGCTGTTCATACCTATTCTTGCTGGGTCACCCCTATCTCTGGGTGCTCCGCCAAAAATGACAACACCGACTCGCACCACTGAATCCAACTCACCTCATAGGCAATTCCCCGTTGCAGGGTGAGATACATGAACTGCATCTCTATGGGCGGATTGGACATTGCCTTGAAACAGCTCTCTTTTTCCTTGTAGAAATTCAACTGATCACAATGCATTTGATGGCGATGCTTCAGTTCTTGCAGTAAAATCTGACGCGGCATCTTGTAACCAAACCGCACTTTCACGAGAAGATCTTCTCGAATTCGAGTCCGTTCTGTCGGCTTGGCATACCATCTCATCAATTCTTTCCAGCCCTTCTCCGTAATGCGATAGAGCTTTTTATTCGGCTTTCCTTCCTGTGGAATTGTCTCGAAATCCGCCCAGCCTTCGCGCTCTATCTTACCGAGTTCTCGATAGACTTGCTGTTGGCTCGCTTTCCAATAACACCCTATTCCCTCATCGAACTGTTTGCTGACGTCGTAGCCGCTGAGGGAATTTTCGGACAATAAAGACAAAATAGTGTGGGCAAGCGCCATAGCTCACTTCAAACATTCAAAATGTGATTGACATATCCAATAAGTTGAGTATAAGTTGTAGATGGATAATCAACAAGTTGTATATCAACTGATTGAAGAGCGCCATGGATTCTGAATCTTCTGAATTGTTTTTACAGAATGAGAAAGAGGTTGCCCTGCAGCGTCAGCAACCGATCTCAAATACTGGCGCCGCTACTTCGATATCCCATCATTCCATAGACCTAGGGTCCACTACTCAGCATCCTGCTATAGAGAGTTCTCCTACAAACGAAATGGCTTCCAATGTGCAAGGGTCCCCTTCTTTGCCTTCGTCAGAAACGAAAGCTGCTTTACCCAACGCTCAATTGCATCGGACAAAGCGACGGCCATGGTTGTGGCTATTCGCGCTGTTGTTGGTTCCAGCCCTTGCTGTTAAAGTGCGGGGCGTGAGTAGCCCATCTCCTGCTCAAACTAGCCAGGTTCTGGCGCTTCCGGTAGAAACCCTGACGCTGAAATCGGTTAGCGCCTATGAAGTCTCGCGCGCCTATACGGGAGAAATTGCAGCCCGACGGAGCAGCAATTTAGGCTTTGAACGGTCAGGCGCAGTGGTGGAAATTTTGGTGGATGAGGGCGATCGCGTCCAGGTCGGCGACCCTTTAGCCCGATTAGACGTTCGCAGCCTAGACGCCCGACGTCGACAACTTGTCGCTCAAAAAGATCAAGCGATTGCGCGATTGCAAGAACTCGAAGTGGGTCCTCGGCCAGAGGATATTGCCGCCGCCCAGGCAGCAGTGGCGGATTGGGAACAGCAGGCGGCGCTGGGGAGAATTCAACGGCAACGACGAGAAGACCTCTATCAGAGGGGCGCTATTTCACGGGAGGAACTGGATCAACAGACATTTGGAACTGGCTCTTTAGAAAGCCGACTGAACCAGGCCCAGAGTCAATTGGATGAACTGTTAGCCGGAACCCGAAGTGAACAGATTTCAGCCCAAACCGCTCAAGTTAGACAGTTAGAAGCCGGCATTCAAAGCATCGATGTGGATTTAGCGAAAAGCATCCTCACAGCGCCTTTTGACGGTCGGGTCAGTTCTCGCCTAATTGACGAAGGAGTTGTCGTTGACGGCGGACAAAGCGTTTTGCGCTTAGTCGAAGACAGTGTCTTAGAAGCCCGGATAGGCGTCCCGGTTGATACCGCCGCAGACCTCACTGTCGGTAGTCGCCAACTGGTGCATTTAGGCCCTGACGCCTATTCCGCACGAGTCGCCGCTCTATTGCCAGAACTCGATGTAACCAGCCGCACCGTCACTGTCATTCTAGAGATCAGCCCGGATACCCCCCTCACAGTCGGACAAACCGTGCGATTAGTCCTGTCAGAAACCGAGCCGACGGATGGATACTGGCTGCCCTCCACCGCTTTAGTTCCAGGCGAACGAGGATTATGGTCTGTCTATCTCCTGGCTGAACCCTCCCCTTCAGAATCAACCTCAACCGAGAAATCCGTTTTCCAAGTCGGTCGACGTGATGTGGAGGTGCTTCATACCGAAGCCGATCGGGTTTTAGTCAGGGGTCTCATAACATCCGGGGAAAAAGCCATTATCAACGGTGTCCACCGCCTGGCTCCGGGACAGTTAGTACAGGTTGCGGATTGACTCAGGTGGAGATGCGCCACTACGGTTTTTAAGAATTTAGCTTCAGCAACAGATTGCACTAGCAAAGCACGCCAATCTGGTTTGGCTAGACTGAATGGCCTGATGTTCATGGGCTCACCCTTTGCCCATCCTACAGGTGCTGGTTATTAGCCATTTGTTACTCGTTACTTATCCCGTTGAGATAAGGCATGTGGGCATTGTCCACCCTACGGCATTTCCCCATCCTCCCCATCTCCCCCATCTTCCTCATCTCCCCTTGCCTCCTCATCCTCCCCTCCCCTATATTCCCGAGACGTGACATGTCACGTCTCTACATTTCCCCCCTGCCCCCATCTCCCCTGATCCCTTACCCCGCCATGAACAACCTCTTCTACCGCAACCGTCAACTCCTCACCCTGACCCTCACCTTAATCGTTGTCTGGGGGCTCTCGTCCTTTTTCACGCTACCTCGTCTAGAAGATCCCGAAATTACCCAGCGTTTCTCGACAATTACCACCTTCTTTCCTGGCGCTAGCGCCGAGCGGGTTGAATCTTTAGTGACGGAAAAGATTGAGGAGGAACTCTCCGATATTGAAGAAATTGAGAACCTGGAATCGACTTCCAGTCAAGGGGTTTCGGTGATTAGCGTCGAGCTGAAAGAAACCATTCCTGATGTCGCTCCAGTTTGGGCTAAGGTTCGCAGCCAATTGGATGACGCCATCCCCCAATTACCTGAAGGCGCTTCGGAACCCGAGTATGAAGATAGTCGGGTTAAAGCCAGCGCCCTGATTGTGGGACTGACATGGGAGCTAGACGCCCCCGTCAACTACACCATCCTAAAACGGGTGGCGGAGGGGTTAGAGGACCGACTGCGGGCTCTGCCAGGAACCGACAAAGTGGAGATGTACGGCGACCCCGATGAAGAAATCCAGGTGGAGGTGTCTCAGGCGAAACTGGCGGTTTTAGGGTTGACGGCTCAAGACTTGGCTCAACAAATTCGTGTGAGTGACGCCAAGGTCTCTGCCGGTCAGTTGCGGGGGGATAATAACGAATTTCTGTTTGAAATGGACAGTGAACTGGATTCTCTAGAACGGATCCGGCAAATTCCTATTCAAGTGGGCGGTGAGGGGCAAATAACCCAGTTGGGGGACATTGCAACGTTGACTAAAGGGGTGCGATCGCCCGTTTCAGCCCTAACCTTGGTCAAGGGGCGTCCGGCTGTGGTGTTGTCGACAACGGTGGAATCCAGTCAGCGGGTTGATCAGTGGGCGGCGGCGGCTCGCACAACCCTGGAGTCGTTTGAAACTGAATTGTCTGATGGTCTGGGGCTAGAGGTGGTTTTGGACCAAAGTCAGTATGTGCAGCAGCGCCTCAATGGGGTGATCGGTAACCTGTTGTTGGGGTCGGTGCTGGTGCTGGCCGTCTCCTTTTTGATCCTGGGGTGGAAGTCAGCTCTGATTGTGGGGGCGGCGCTGCCGCTGGTCACCCTGACAGTGTTTGGCGGTATGAAAGTAATGGGCATACCGCTGCACCAGATGTCGATCACCGGTCTGATTATTTCCCTGGGACTGCTGATTGATAATGCCATCGTGGTGGTTGACGAAGTCCAAATCCATTTGCGGCAGGGTTTGAAGCCTGCGGATGCGGTTAGCCAAACGGTTCGTTATCTAACGATTCCACTGCTAGCCTCAACCTTGACCACTATCCTCGCCTTTGTCCCTATCGCCACCTCACCAGGCAGTACGGGGGAATTTATCGGCACCATCGGCAGCACCGTCATTTTGGCTTTGGTTAGTTCTCTAGCGCTGTCATTGACGATCATTGCCGCCTTGACTGGAAGAATGCATCAATGGCGTCCGTTTTCTAATCGGAGTCGGCGAGTCGAACTGCAACAATCCTCTTGGTGGGCGGATGGGTTTTCCCATCCCCAACTCTCCTCCCTATATCGCTGGAGCTTGGGTAAAGTCTTCCGACGTCCGGCTCTGGGAATTTTGCTGTCATTGGTGTTGCCGATTATCGGATTTGTTCAATTCGCTGGTCTAGAGCAACAATTTTTTCCCCCCACCAACCGAGATCAGTTTCAAATAGAGTTTGAGTTGCCGTCGCAGACTGCGATCGCTCAAACCCAAGCACAAGTTCTACAGGCGCGGGACCTCATCCGTCAGAACCCAGCAGTTGAGGATGTGCATTGGTTTTTGGGGGAAAGCGCCCCTTCCTTTTTCTACAACATCATTGGCAGTCGAGAGAATGCATCTAACTACGCCCAGGGTATCGTTCAGCTCAAAACTGCAGAAAACCTAAGGCAGACCATTCAAATACTCCAGCGGGATCTGGACCAGGCCTTTCCCCAAGCCCAAACGCTGGTTAGACAGTTAGAGCAAGGCCCCCCTATTCCAGCGCCGATAGAAATCCGCGTCTATGGATCAGATATGGCGCAATTACGGGAATTGGGAAACCAACTCCGAGCTGAACTGACCAAGGTTGAAGACGTGATCCATACCCGCGCTGACCTGACAGAAGCACTGCCGAAACTGGCTTTGACGGTGGATGAGGCGCAGGCGCGACGGACCGGGTTGAATAATGGCGCGATCGCGAATCAACTCAATGCCGCCTTAGAGGGGGCAGTGGGCGGCTCCATCCTGGAGGGAACCGAGGATATTCCGGTGCGAGTTCGTCTTTCGGATCAAAATCGAGGGGACTTAGAAGCTGTCACCTCGTTGGATTTGTTGCCGATCCAGACGTCGGGCAATTCTGCTAGTTCAACCATTCCCTTGTCTGCTGTGGCCGATGTCTCGCTAAGACCTGATCTGGCTTCCATTACTCGCCGCAATAACCAGCGGATCAATACAGTGCAAGCCTTTCTCACTGCAGGGGCGTTGCCGGACACGGTGCTGACTCGGTTTAAGCAACAGCTAACGGAAAGCGGGTTTACTTTACCCCCGGGTTATCGGATTGAGTATGGGGGAGAAGCGGACGCCCGGGGCACAGCGGTGGGTAACCTGCTTTCCACCATCGGCGTTTTGATCATTTTGATAACGGCGACATTGGTGCTATCGTTCAATTCCTTTGCTCTGGCGGGGCTGTTGGCGGTTGTCGCTGTCTGCGCCATCGGCTTGGCGGCGATGGCTCTCTGGCTGTTTGATTCTCTCTTTGGATTTACCGCAATTCTGGGAACGCTGGGTTTGGTGGGTTTAGCCATCAATGACTCGATTGTAGTGCTGGCGGCGCTGAGGGAGGATCCGCTAGCCCGGGAAGGCGATGTCCGCGCTACCCAAACGGTGGTGATTAAGGCGACCCGCCATGTCGTCGCCACAACCCTAACAACGATGATGGGGTTTGTGCCGCTGATGTTGGATAAGACGGGGTTCTGGCCGCCCCTAGCGATCGCGATCGCAGGCGGCCTCGGCGGAGCCACTCTCTTGGCCCTCTATTTCATCCCCTCTGCTCATCTACTGATTTATCGAAAACGTCAACGGAAATCGACAGAGCCAAGGCAGTTGGGAATTAACGTATTACCAGTGAACTAGGATCGCCCCACTGAAAATCTTGGATCTAATGGTCGACCCACCTCCTGATTTAGCTGTAGAAGTTGATATTACTAGCTCTTCTCAACGACGATTTGGCATCTATCGGCAACTACAAATTCCTGAAGTATGGCGCTATACCCAAAATAAAGGGGTGATCATCTATCAATATATCCAAGGTAAATACATAGAAAGTGAGGCAAGTCCAACGTTCTCTATGATCACAGGCAAGGTATTAATGGGCTTCTTAAAATTGGCGGATACTGAAGATGACAATAGTGTTATCCGGTCCCTGAGACAATGGCTTTCTGAAAGCAACTAAATCCGCAACCGCCACTTTTCTTTATCAACCTCGTCCGGAGCCCAAGTCCGCACTTGTTCCTCTATGTAGCCCCGGACATTGACGGTCCGAATAGTGTTGAAAAAAAGATTTTACAGTTCGATTTCCTCGCCAGCTTTATATTTTTGAACGATCATGGATTGACAGATGTTAATCTACTATGGACAACCCAGGCGTCGATCCTCAACCGAGTGCGAGTGCTTGAGGGCATTCAATATTCACGATGTTGAAGAACGTTCCCGTCCAAATTTTGCAGCTCAGCCCCTCTGATATTTCGCAATTTGAGGCGATGATGACCCTGTTCGGCGAAGCTTTTGACGACGTTGCAACGTATTGTGACAACCGTCCGAGCCGGGGCTATATAGAAGATTTATTGGCAAGCAACGACTTCATTGCGATTGCAGCGCTTGAGGAGGACAAGGTTGTTGGAGGATTGGCCGCCTACGAACTAAAAAAGTTTGAACAGGAGCGCAGCGAAATCTACATCTACGATCTAGCGGTCGCAGTATCCCATCGACGACAGGGTATCGCTACAGCAATGATTCGAGAACTTCGCAGAATTGGCTCTGTTCGAGGGGCTTACGTCATTTTTGTACAGGCGGATTATCAAGATCCTCCCGCTATCGCGCTCTATGAAAAGTTGGGAGTCCGTGAAGAAGTCTTGCATTTCGATATAGCGGTATCCAGGACCGAGGGCGATGGTCACAACCCGCAATGATCGGCTTTGGAATTGGATGAATTGAGTTTCATGCTTCAATACACAGTTTGTCGGCGATTTTGAGACACGTGACGACACCCCGACTCCAGCCAACAATATTGACTATCTCAATGAGCAACCCCACTTCTAATTTAAGATGAGACAGCTGAGAGGCATGAGCGTCGGCCGCTAGACAAGTATCATTCTTTGTATCTTTCTTGCAATTCTAAGTATTTAGGTAATTCAATCAATTTCTTAAAATCATTGAATGACATTCTGTCAAGTAATTCACCTGTATTACCATATAGCGCGAGATGCCGAAAGCAATCTGATAGTCCCAAAGTTGCTGAAAAAAGACCCGAAAGGGCAAAAGCACAGATTTTGAATCCTAATGTTGCTAGCTCCTCGCTATTCAGCATAGGGGTTTTTCCCCCTTCAATCATATTTGCAAAAAGGGGGATACCCTCTAATTCTTGAGCAATCTTGATCATTTGCTCTTTGGATTGGGGAGCTTCAATAAATACGATATCTGCGCCTGCATCTGCATAAAGTCGACCTCTATGAATGGCCTCATCTAAACCGTGTACAGATAATGCATCAGTCCTTGCCACAATAACGAGTTCGCTGTCGTCTCTCGCTTCAATTGCAGCCCGGATCTTTTGGACATGATTTGAAGAAGAGACAACGGACTTATTCTCAAAATGTCCGCACCGCTTAGGCCATTCTTGATCTTCAAGAATAATACCCCCAGCGCCAGCTAAAACAACTTCATTAACTGTGCGCATCACGTTAAGAACTCCGCCATACCCAGTATCAATATCCGCAATGACAGGGATGTCAATCGAAGCAGATATATACTTTATACGCTCAATTATTTCGCTTGCGGTCAATAGACCAAGATCAGGTTTGCCTAACAGTGATGCAGAGAGGCTAAAGCCACTGGTAAAAGCGATTTTAAAGCCTGAATTTTCTGCCACCTTAGCACTAATGCAATCATATACTGCTGGAGCGATTAAAATATCGTTATTGGTAATTAAATTCCTTAGCTTGGTTGCTTTTTTCATTTGTTTTAAGTGGGTTGGGCATGAAATTTTCTGCTAAGTTGTTTCGACGACTAAATGCTTCCTGCGCTTTTACTGAATTGTATGCATTAGACCAGTCAGGACTAATGCTCATCATATATATTAATCTACGCTTTGCTTCCTGAAAAATTAGTTTTAATTGACATTCAAATTTTTCGGTGTTGCTGTGTATAGGCCAGTGAATTTGAGCTTCACGACCATATATATAGGGATGAAAACCAGATTCACAGGGTTGATCTCTCAACCATATTATATAAGGATTCGGTCGGACAGGGATCATCTCTATTTCATTTCCAAAAGTGCCAGATGTCGATAGTTTCCTTCCATAATAAGTGGCAGTGTAAGAGAGACATTGCTCAAAGTTTATTGCGGGACTTGGATCATGCTCGATCAATATGTGAATATCTGCTATCTCAAACATCATTTGCATACGATTAATCCAGTAATCAATGTCTTGATCTTTCTCACTTGCATATAAGCATTCAAGGACAATCTTCTGTCTTTAGGATGGGTAGAATTTGCGTTTTGTAGGAGTGGTCAAGTTCAGGGTTGCTAAATCTTCGAGATACAACAATGATCCATTCACTGCAGGGATGAGATAAATTCTCAATTTGGTCTAAAGTTCTACGCAAGTGTGAACCGTATCTAAAGCTTAGTCCAATCAAGATTACGTTGCAGATAAGAGCAACAATGAAACCGCCTATCCAGCCAATTCTTAAAGAGGAAATTGCGCCAAGAGTAAGTTAGCTTTGATTGGCGAGATCGTATTCATTCAAAACGCAGGCCAATCGTTCAATGTCCTGTGCAGATATCCCAATGTAGATAGGCAGGTAGAGCAATTGTTGAAAAGCCTGTTGAGCTTCTACAGGCTTTAGCTCAGGACGGTTCGCTGGCGGATCCATCACAAATAGACTCGCTCCGCCTTGGGTTGCGTCAAAGCCCTTACTCCACAAATGATGCATCAATTCCTTCGGACATTTGCAAAGAATTGGAAAGACCCAGTAAGTATGCTCGGAGGTTTGGCTGCCCAATCGTTTTAGAGATGGCGCCAACCTGATTAACTGCTCTGCAAGGCTCACACACTGAGTAATTCTATCAGGATCGAACTGTCTGATCCGACGTTCCAACAGCGCTAAAAGTGAAGAAGAGGGCCGTTGCCGAATCCGCCTAAAGAAGTCGTTCCCCGGAAAGCCACGAACGCTATTGCTGATAATTTGATCGTGATTCTTCTTGAGCACAGAGCATATATTGAAAAAGACACTGTAAGGGGCGCGGTAAGAGAGCAGCATTAGCAACGAGTACTTACATATTCGGGCCAGGAAACTCAGACGGCTTTGGACAGGCCACCGATCTTGGCATAATCGCACTGCATTACAGAGCGACGCATCTCGAAAATGCAAAATCCCTCCTCCAAGGGCTGTGGCCGTCTTGATGGGGCCGAAGCTAAACAGGCGTACATCACTCTGGGGATGTCCCCAATACTGCTTACCGACATAAGATTGGGCGCAATCTTCAATGACCAGGAGGTTATGTACTTGAGCAAAATGCAAAATTGGCTCCATTGGCATGCGGCTGCCAAACAAGTGGGCCGCAAGAATCGCCTTCGTGCGCTCAGTCACCGCTTTAGCCATAGCCTCGGGGCCAATAACCAGCTTATCGATGTCTAAGTCAATCGAAACGGGAATAAGACCATGCGCCTCGATAATGCGTGTCATCCCGCGAATGGTTATTGCCGAAACCAAAATTTCAGTTCCAGGTTTAAAAGCGAGTGTTTGAAGCAGCGCATCAAAGCCACTCCGCACTGATAAACAGGCAAGGCTAGCCGACCCCTTACACCATAACCGTTCAAGTCTCAGCTCAATCGATCTACGATTCTCCAGCTTTAGACAACAGCCAACTCCGAACAGGATATCTGTCCAAGCAATGTCGAGACGTTTTCGGGGAATCACGGGTAGATTGAATGTTTGTACTGAGTTCCTCTTATTAAGGCAATAATTTTAAATAAATTTCATGGGTCGCCTAACGGTCGAGATCAAAGGGTAAGACCATCCCTCGAAAAATATAGAGCGATCGCACTCCCATCTGCTGCACTGAAATATTAGGCTCATCTGACGATGCCGAGGGCCGAAAGGCCCGATCGTCTAAAAGTTACCAGATCTATTGTGACGGTGCAAATGTTTTTTGCAGCCCGTTGCTTGGGGCAATGATCGAAATCAAAAAACTTTCAACTTTTCATCCTTCGACTGAACCTACGAAGATGAGCGATCGCACTTAGGGAATCGTCGGCTCCCATTTTCCCTTGACCTCATAAGCTTCCCCTTCACCGGGCAAGGGTGGCATCGTTACACCGACCGCTGCAAGGGGTTCATACCCGAACGAGCGAAACTGAAAGTGCATAACTAGTGGAATTGACATCCATATTTGTCAATCCTCTGATTTCTTGGCATCTTTAGGACAAGCGCCTAACAAGCAATCCAATGAGGACGTTATAAAGCATCTTCGTAATTACCGACATGAACGAACACGAAAAGATCAACTATGTTGAATTTCCTGCAAAGGATATCGATGCGGCCAAAACATTCTTCACCGAAGTGTTTGGTTGGTTCTTTGAGGATTACGGGCCTGACTATACCGCCTTCTCAAATGAAGGGCTCGATGGCGGGTTTTTTAAATCAGATCTGACGGTTTCCACCGAAACGGGCAGCGCCCTGATCGTTTTCTACAGCCAAGCGTTGGAACAGACGCAATCGAAGATCGAGAAAGCGGGGGGCTCAATCATCCGACCTATCTTTTCATTTCCGGGTGGACGGCGGTTTCACTTTACGGATCCCAATGGAAATGAATATGCGGCGTGGTCAGACGTGAGCGCCTAACCCTATAGCAGATTTTTAAATCGATCGTCAGCGCCCAGGGATTTAACCGCCTGCTTGATTTCTTGAGTGCGGTCTTTGTGGACAATCAGGGTGGCTTTGCCGTCGCGCACCACTACGAAATCCTCTAAGCCAATGGTGACAATCACTTCATCTGGATCTGAGGAATAGAGGATGCTGCCAGAGGTGTCTTTGCCCACATGCTGGGCCAATTCAACATTGTCGGCCTCTCCCTTGAGCAAACGCTCGATTGCATTCCAATCGCCGAGGTCGTCCCAACCAAAGTTGGCGGGCATCACGTAAGCTTTCTGGGTCTTTTCCATCACCGCATAATCAATGCTGAGTTTGGTCAGATCGCTGTAAGCATCCGCCCCCTTTTCCATCAGAGCGGTAATCAGTTCAGGCGCGTGGGTTTTTAACTCCTGCAACATCACCCGGGCTGGAAAAATGAACATGCCGCTGTTCCAGCCGAAACGACCGCTGGAGAGGAACTTTTCGGCGGTGTCGCGGTCAGGTTTCTCAGTGAAGCGACTGACGCGATAGGCGGTTAAGTGACCAAAGTTACCAGCAGATTCCCCTTGTTCGATGTACCCATATCCGGTCGAGGGAAAGGTGGGGGTAATTCCCAAAGTGGCGATCGCGCCTTGGGACTCCGCCAACTCGGAGGCCGCCATCAGGGTTTGGCGATAGGCGTCGGGATTCTGGATCCAATGATCGGCCGGAAAGAATCCAGCAATGGCGTCTTCACCGCATCGAGCGGCAATTTCCAATGTGGCCCAGGCGACTGCAGGGGCCGTATCCCGACCGACAGGCTCTACCAGGATATTTTTTGCTGGCAGTTGGGGCAATTGCTGGCGCACTCCTTCGGCTAAGTGGGACGCTGTAATCACCCATAGCGACTCCCAGTCCTCCGCCAACGGCAAAAGTCGGTCCGCCGTTGATTGAAGCAGGCTTCTCCCACTGCCGTCCAGACTCAGAAACTGTTTGGGGCGATGTAGACGACTAACCGGCCAAAAACGCTCCCCTTTACCACCGGCTAAGATGACGGGGATCAATGGTTTCACCATAAGTGCTCACACTTTGCCTACTTTTGGGCTCATCCTAACGTTACAGATATCCCTCAAGGTATAATTCCCTTTACATTGATTAATAAATTACGATTTTGCAAAGTTTTACACATAATGCGATGTCTATTCGGGTGGATAGTCAATTAGAGGCTGTATTTATTAGGAGAGGCTCCGGGGAATCAGTCCAAGCAATATTCACCGCAGTGAACCACGTAAGGCAAACCCGTTTAAAAGGCTAAGCATGACCACAAAGTCCTTCAGTGCACATTCTCCCGACCTGGGAACCCATCGGCAAATAGGCGGCCATGCGCCTCAAACTGGTTCAGATAATTCCGCCGCCGCCCCTCAGCCGGATGAGGCGAATTTGGAGGACGGCGCACCCACGACTCGGTCTGCTAATGGAGTCGGTTTACCCCTTCCGTTGCGGCCAAGCTTCTGGGTGAGTCTTGTCAAGACCGTCATGTGGGGCCTTATTTTTGTGTCAACCGCTGCCGTATCAGCGACCTTAGGCGCGGCTTTTATCTTAGTCGCGCCTTTGGATAATCTGGCGGAGCCCATAGCCAGGGTGTTGCCCCCAGGTAAATCGGTCGAACCCCTGGAGCAACCTTCTCTCTCTCTAAAGGATTTGTGGGACGCCGGGTTTCGTTATCAGGTGACGAGCCCGGTCAATATATTGGTGATGGGGATTGATGAGGTGCCCAATGTCCCCGATGACTCTCCGAAAATTTTTTCGGGCCGCACTGACACGATGCTGCTGGTTCGGATCGATCCTATTCAGGGAACCGCCAATGTGCTTTCAATTCCGCGGGACACTCGGGTAGACATTCCCGGCGAGAGAATTGCTAAAATCAATCACGCCAATACTGTCGGCGGGGCTAAATTGGCGGCCCGCACGGTTAGCTACAACTTAGGCGGTGTGCCCATTGACCGCTATGTGCGGGTCAGCACCGTCGCCTTTCGGGAGATGGTGGATTTAGTCAAGGGGGTGGAGGTGTTAGTGCCCAAGCCCATGTACTATCGGGACCGGGCCCAAGACCTGACCATCGACCTGGAAGCGGGATGGCAAACCTTGAATGGGGAAGAGGCTGAACAATTCGCTCGATATCGTCAAGACGCTTATGGAGATATTGGCCGCGTCCAGCGTCAACAGATGCTGCTGAAGGCGCTGCGAGATCGCCTCACCAGTCCTGCAATTATTCCCCAGTTGCCTCAAGCGATTAGGATTTTACAGCGATATATCGATACCAACCTCAGTCTTGAGGAAATGCTGGCCTTAGCAAATTTTGCTTTAGAACTGCAGCCGGAAGATATGCATATGGTGATGTTGCCCGGTCGGTTTAGCGATCCGGAGGAATTTGTCGCCAGTTACTGGATTCAGGACCGCGAAGCAAGCAGTCGCATCGTCAACGAGTTTTTCAATACGGATACCGTTGCCTTGCTCTCGAACAGTCGACAGCGGTCCATTAGCCGCCTTAAAATCGCGGTTCAAGACGCCTCTGGGGATCCAAATACGGTGACAGATGTGGTCCAGTATTTGCAAGACCAGGGCTTTTATAATGTATATAGCGTTCGTAGCTGGCCTGATACGACTCACCAAACGCAAGTCATCGCCCAGCGAGGAGATTTGGACAGCGCCGATATCTTGAAATCGGTTCTGGGTTTGGGGCAAGTGGTTGCGGATTCAACCGGGGATCTGGATTCTGACTTGACGATTCGGGTCGGTCAAGATTGGTTGGACAAGCTAGTTTATGTGGTTCGATAACGATTTACAGCAGGATTTGTAACCGCATCAGATGCCCATTGGTCTATCCCCTCAGGCTCAAAAATCTAGCGCCATTTCGCAATCTGGATCCCTCGCGAAATGGCGCTGGCGTTTGCTAAGTCTCTTAGCGGCGTTGCTTTTGGCTTGCTTGTGGGTGTTGTTGAGCGCTAGGCCCGCGATCGCGACCTAGCGACGGCAGTCGTTTCGCCTAGTGCGCTACCCCTTGAATTCGCCAAGCACGCTACAGATTAAAAAAGCAAATGTGACACATTTTCGGAATGTGTCACGTTAGGAAGAGCTATTAGGATTAGGCTTAGTTTAGTCGGTGAAACTTAACCTAGCTCTATGCTTCAATTGCCGAGCAAAACTCGTTCCAATTCAATACATCTTGCAATAGGGTTTGATATCCCAAGGAATTGGGATGAAGACCATCAGCATAAAGGCGAGATTGACACCAACCGTCCCCTTGAGACAGCCAGCTTGAAAAGATATCTAAATAAGGGACGCCTCGCTTTTCACAGGCCAAACGAGTGGCTTCTTTATACCGATATTGCTGATGATGAGAATAGTAAAAGACTTCGCTAAAGGGCATTTTCGCCTCATTTACCGGCGGCATGCCCACAAAGACGACCGGACAAAGTTGCTGAGCTTGATTGAGGAGCGCCGCTAACTGCAGTTGAAATTGTTCAAAGTTAGTGTAGTTTCTCCCGTCTGGTCGACCGAGGCAAGCAGAATCATTGACCCCAACTGACAAGACAATTAAATCGGGCACCCGATTGCGTAATTCTCCCCGAGTGCGAAATTCCTGCTCCAGGCGGCGCGCCACACTCTGAACGCCATCTCCGCGAATCCCGAGGTTGTACATGACCGGGCCAGCGTTATCAAGTTTCATCCACTCTCGCCGTAACCGCTCAACCCATCCTCCCCCATCGGGATCTCCGTATCCGTAAACTAGGCTGTCGCCCAGCGCTACTATTTTTTTCGGACAAAGGATTCGTGAGGGAGCTGCGATTTTTTCAGGAAGAGTAGGGGCTAGCATTAAGCACAAATATAAGAAAAACTACCAGACGTAACCTAGTTGGTGGACGCTCTACTACAAAAAACTGCCTATAAACATTACGTCATATGACAGGAATGTAGCATTCTACGGGATGCTTTTCAATTCTTTACACCTCTAGCTTTCCATATTCTGCTCTAAAAATTCGCTAAACCGATCGATAGGCGGCTTCCTTCATAGAAATCTGTTGATAGACTATAGATTGAGTACTCAAAAAAGTGGAATTCATGCTTAAGCGCTCCCCCTTCGATAGTAATCAGTTAATGCGTCGGACCGAAGATTTGATTAGAGCAGCGTCTAACCGCTATCGGATTACGGTTCAGGTGGCTAATCGGGCGCAGCGCAGACGGTTTGAAGAGTTTGACGCAATGGATGACTCGAAGATGAAGCCAGTTCTGCGGGCGATTATCGAAATGTCAGACGAGTTAACTCAGCCGGAAATCATTGGCGAGTAGGGGATGTCGTTTTGTCCCGGCAGGTGAAGCAAGGCGACGGTTGGCGTCTGGGCTGGGATCCGACAGCCCCCATCTTTAAAGCCCTTTTGGCGGGGGCTGACTGGTCAATTGAATTAACTGAAGCTGAATTCAATCAGTTTTGTCGCTTTTCACAGCGGTTATCCGACACGATGGCTCAGATGTCAGATGAGCTAATGGAGTCGGAAAAAATTGCCTGTGAGGCGGAGGATGATTTGATTTGGCTAGAGGCGGAAGGGTATGCCGATGCGTTTACGCTTCGATTTATTTTGCTGGAAGGGCGTCGAGCAGAAGGAGGCTGGCCTGCTGAGGCTGTCCCTCAGATTTTGCAAGCGCTTCCGAGCTTGAAGGTGTTTTAGTGTTAGCCCCGATCTAGTGTAACTTTACTTGAAGTTTGCGGGGTTATTTTTTCGGCAAGCTAGGCGAATCCCGATATACTTTGCGCTGACAGTATATCAGTCAACCTAGAATGCATGCGTCATGAAGGTTAAGGTCATCAGTGACACGTTGTTTAAGTTGAAGCCTATTTTGTCTGGAGAACTTCCAGATTCAGAGAAGGTGTTTGTCAAGACTGGCGCAGTCTTTGAAATTGAATCCTATATAGCCTCCCAGAATAATCATTTCAGAGTGACGCTGGCTAACCAATTGCTAGGGCAGGAAGAGACAAAGGTCTGGTACGCGTTCAGACCGGATGTCAAAATAGAGCCGTCGCCGGTCAAGTTGGAGGTGGTGAGCAACACCTTATTTAAGCTCAAACCAGTGCAGTCTGATCGGCTGTCGGCTACTGAGAAGGTTTTTATTAGGAGTGGGGCCAAATTCGACCTTCAGACTTATTTGCCAGCCGAAGGCAATCATATCAAGGCGACTATCTCCAATGCGTTTTTAGGGTCCGAAAACCGTAATATCTGGTACGTGTATAGTCCCCATATTCGCATCCAGGGGACGTTGATGAAGCTGCAGGTGGTAAGTGACACCCTATTTAAACTCAAGCCGGTTTTATCTGGGGAGTTATCCGACTCGGAGAAACTGTTCGTTAAAAACGGGACTGTATTTGAACTGCATTCCCATGTCCCGGCTGAGAACAATCATGTCAAGATGGCCCTGTCTAGCGCCTTCCTTGGTCCCGAAAATCGCAACACCTGGTATGCCTATGCGCCAGATGTGCGGATTGAGGGCAATGAACCCAATAATCAACCCAGAGACCTTAAGAAAGCCGATGCATCGCCCCGAGGCAGTATCCGATTGCCTGGATTCAGCAGCACCTTCTATCTATCTAATCCGATTTTGCCAGGGGGACACTTTACTTGGGCGGAGGCCACTAAGAATGGCAGTCGAATCCCGGTGAATAAAAATGTTGTCTATGGCATTATTCGCATTGCGCGGGTGATGGAAGAGGTGAGAAAGATATTGGGGAATCGCCCCATCAGTGTCAACTCATGGTATCGAGATCCGGTGACGAATCGTCGGGTGGGAGGAGCGTCGCGATCGCGCCACCTCACCGGTGATGCGGTTGATTTTGTGGTGGCTGGCATCCATCCCTATGATGTTTATGAACGCTTGAGTCCTTGGTGGGGCTCCCGAGGCGGCCTTGCCAGCGCTAGAGTCTTTACCCATATCGACGCCCGAGGCCACTATGTTCGCTGGAGCTATGAACTCGTTTAACCCGCTCCTCGATAAATTTTTCGCTTTCAAAGTCGATAGATCTGTAGTCAGGTTGTAACCATGTGCTATGCTTATCTAGCGAATAAATGCATCGGGGCGTAGCGCAGCTTGGTAGCGCACCACTTTGGGGTAGTGGGGGTCGTGGGTTCAAATCCCGCCGCTCCGATTTTAATAAAATCCGCTCAGAGAGTGGGTTTTGTCTTCTAAATGGGTCGTTTTGAGACGCCATCTTTGTGGTAGAAACATCCCGGTTTTGGGTTATTTTTTGTCGGTTTATACCAATTCAATATGAGGATGAGCATAATTCAGAGACTGAAAACCTTGCTCTCAAAGGATTTTATCTCAGCTATTCTGTGCAGCTTCATATCCATTTGGTATTAGCTAT
>JAAUYH010109644.1_pt1 | contig 18753 bp, 11 predicted proteins | sample 7278061 | NCBI WGS metagenome assembly JAAUYH01 (sample SAMN14350203, study PRJNA611818) | marine sediment metagenome | isolation source: surface marine sediment (0.6m) | place: French Polynesia: Moorea | collected 2018-08 | reverse complement strand
TCGCGGCGGAGACACTCGTCGACGCATTGTTCCGCATGGGTGATGACGCACCACGGCTGATCCATGTCGGTGGCTCGGGATCGCTCGAAGTCGAGCCCGGCGTCCTGTTTGCCGCGAAGCTTCCGAAGATTGCGCTGCCAAAAGGCCTGGAGGTCGAGATTCTAGGGCAGATCCTGGCGCTCGAGTTCTTCCGCAAGGTCGACGACGTCAACTGGACCTACGTAACGCCGCCAAAGAACTTCACGAACGGACCGCGAACCGGCGTATTCCGAATCGGCGGCGACCGCGCACTCGAGGACCGTCGCGGCAGAACCCGACTATCGCGCGCCGACTTCGCGGTGGCGCTCATCGACGAGGCCGAACAGGCGAAATATCCACGGCAGCGAATCTCGGTGGCATACTGACCGCCATGGCAGATGAATCAGCGCCGCAGAGAAGCGGAAATCGAATCACCCGCTTCCTGCGCGTCGTTGAATGGCTGGGCAATGCGTTGCCCCATCCTGTTTCTTTATTCGCGTTGTTTGCCGCCGGCGTGGTCGTGCTTTCCGGCATCCTCGGCTTCTTCGACGTCTCCGTCGTTGATCCGCGCCCCCCGGGCGCCAAAGGTCGTGCCGACAATGGCCTGATCGAAGTTGTCAGCCTGATGAATGCCGATGGCTTGAGGATGATCGTCCTCAACCTCGTCAGGACTTTCGTCGAGTTCGCGCCGCTCGGTACTGTTCTCGTCGCGTTGCTGGGCGTAGGCGTTGCCGAACGGTCCGGTTGGTTGACAGCCGTTATCCGCGGCATGGTGCTCAACGCCCGGCCGGCACTGGTTACCGTCATCATCGTGTTCGCCGGCGTTCTGTCGAACACGGCCTCTGAAATGGGTTACGTCGTGCTCGTGCCGTTGGCTGCGGTTGTCTTCTACTCCCTTGGACGGCACCCGCTCGCAGGATTGGCTGCAGCTTTCGCCGGTGTGTCCGGCGGTTACAGCGCAAACCTGCTCATCGGTACCGTCGACCCGTTGTTGTCAGGCATTACGACCGAAGCGGCGCGCCTCATTGACCCAACGTACGAGGTCGACGTCAGCGCCAACTGGTACTTCATGATCGCCAGCACGTTCCTGATTACGGCCGTCGGCAGTTTCATCAGTATTGCTATCGTGGAGCCCTCACTGGGCAAATACGAGGGCACTCCCGACGACGCCAGCGACGAAGACGCACATCGCATGGATCCGCTGTCGGCACAGGAAAAGAAGGGCCTGTGGCGCACGTTGTGGGCAACGCTGATCTTCGCCGCAGTGATCGCGTTGCTCGTTGTTCCCGAGAACGGCGTCCTGCGCAACCAGGAGACTGGCGCCGTCGCCGGTTCGCCGTTCCTAAAGGGCATCGTGGCGATCATCTTCGTCTATTTCCTGATGGTGGGCGTCGTTTACGGTCGCGCGGTCGGCACGATTCGGTCCGACCGCGATGTGATCAACGCGATGGCGCATGCGATGAGCACGCTGGGTCTCTACATTGCGCTGGTTTTCTTTGCCGCACAGTTCGTCAAGTTCTTCGGCTGGACCAACCTGGGATCGATCACCGCGGTGACGGGTGCGAACTTTCTGCAAAGCGTTGGTTTCACGGGCCCACTGTTGTTCTTTTTCTTCATACTGGTTTGCGCGTTCATCAACCTGATGCTGGGATCGGCATCTGCACAGTGGGCCGTTACCGCACCCATTTTCGTACCCATGCTGATGTTATTGGGCTATTCGCCTGAAGTTGTGCAGGCGGCATATCGCATCGGCGATTCGAGTACCAACATCATTACGCCCATGATGAGCTACTTCGGCCTGATCATGGCGTTCGTCGCCAAGTACGAACCGAAAGCCGGCGTCGGCACGCTGATCGCAATGATGCTGCCCTACTCCGCGGCATTCCTTATCTTGTGGTCGGTGTTCTTTTTCGTCTGGGCATTTGTCTTCGGATTGCCGGTCGGGCCGGCATCGCCCACGTATTACACCGCGGGCTGAGACCGGATCCCGATGCGGTGGTTTCGAAACAATCAGTTACAATCTTTGCGCGGCTGCTGCCGGATCATGCGCTGCTGAGGGCAATTTTGGTGCAACAATGCTCGACTCATTACGAAAACTCGATGACGAGACCGGCCTCGCGCTCCGCAAAAGCTTCGATGGCCGACTCAGTGTGCTCGCCCGCCAGGCGGTCACCGTTTGGTCCAATCGCGAAAGGCTCGACGCCCTTCTCGCCGGCTATGTCGGTGTGCTCGATGGTTGTGAACTGTTGTATGCGATCGACGAAAACGGCCGCCAGGTCAGCTCCAACGTCCACATGAATTCGATCGATGCCAATGCCTATGGGCAGGACCTGTCGCACCGACCCTACTCCATCGACCTCGGCATCCTCAGCAATCCCGGGCTTGGAGGTACGTTTTCGTGCCAGTCGTACATCAGCCAGGCGACTCTGCGCGAGTGCATCACGCTGATGCACGGCGTCACGTCCGAAGATACGTTTCTGGGCTTTGTTGCTGCCGACTTCTATCGCGATCTCACATCCGGCGACGAAACGCTAGTCATCCCGGCTTTATGACATGACCCGACTCGTCAATCTCGCCAGTTCGATGCTGGCGACGGCGCTCCGACCTGGCGTCGGAATTTCCGCCAGCCCCGCGGCCGTAAAGCCTGAAAAGCTGCTCGCGCTGTACGACTTCGAGGCATGCCCTTACTGCCGCATCGTTCGGGAAGCGCTGACCGAGCTCGACCTGGACGCGATGATCTACCCGTGTCCCAAACGCGGCACACGATTCCGGCCGCGCGCCGCAAACGTCGGCGGCAAAACACAGTTCCCGCTGCTCGTCGATTCGAACACGGGTGTCACGATGTACGAGTCACTGGACATCATCGCGTATCTGTTCGACACCTACGGCAAACGCCCGGTGCCATTGAAATGGCGCGCAGGCGCACTGCAGAAGCTGGGATCGTCATTTACCTCGGTTGCCCGAGGTACGGAGGGCCTGCAGGCGCGCTCCTCGAAGCTGCCGGAAAAGCCGCTGGACCTGTACAGTTTCGAGTCCAGTCCGTTTGCCCGAACCGTCAGGGACCTGCTTTGTGAACTGGAAATACCGTACGTGTTGCGGGCGGCGGGGCGGACACGATTATCCGACTGGGTACCGCCCCAGGTCAGGGACACGTTGAACCTGCAGCTGGAACCGGACCAACGTAATCGCAAGGCCATGTTCGAGCGCGCGGGCCGAGTCTCGATTCCCTACCTCGTCGACCCGAATACGGGCGCAGAGATGTCCGAATCCGAAGCGATCATTCGTTACCTGACGGATACCTACGCCCTTTGACAGTTACAGCGTACCCGTGACGTTGAGGAAGAAGCCGCTCTGGTCGTAGCTGAGGTCGGTCAGGTCGTCAGAAAAGTCCGTAAAGTTGTAGCCGAGCCCGAGCTTCAGGTGATCGCCGAAGTAGCGGGAGACGGCGGCCAGGGCGCCGCTCTTGCGCTCATTGAGATCTGACATTTCGAGCATACGTCCCTCGACAAGCAGCTCGTAGCGCTTCATGAAACGGTAGTCACCACGGATCACATAGAGACTCGCGTTGTTGTCGAAGAACTGCGGGTTCTCGCGATCCAGGCTGACCTGCCCGAGTCGATACGCGTATTTGCCGCCGATCGTGATTGTCGGCGTAATGTCGTAGTTGACGTCGACGGCCGCGACGTGGCTCTTCTGCAGGAATTCCGCGGCGACGTTTTGCAGGCTCACCTGCTCTGTCGTCGGCACGCTATAGAAGTAGGTATACTTGGCCAACGCGTTGAGGCGGTCGTTGTCGACGGGCCGGTACGCGTAACCGAACACGGCTTCCGTGAAGCCGCCGTCGTAGAACGTTCCCAGCGAGCTCTCACTATCGGCATGATTGAGCTTGCCGAGCAACCGGCCAGCCGGGTTGAGCTGGTACTTGAAGCTGTTCTTGAACAGCCACGTCTTTCGCTCCGTACTTCCCAGGTCGAGTTGTTCCACGTCGTCATTGCGGTATTCGATAGCACTCGAGAACTGGACCGCATCTGATCCAAAGCCGATCTGCACGCCCGTGGCCATGCGGTCGGTCTCCGCCCCCGTGTCGATGTCCTGCAGCGTGCCGATATCGGTCTTGATGCCGAAGCTCCAGTTCACGTTCGGCACGAAATCGATGCCCGTAGCATGGGTCAGGCCAGTCATCGTATCGTTGTGCTGATAGCGCTCTTCGAGGTAAACGCTGGTGCTGTCCGCGAGGCGTGACTTGACTCCGGCAACGAGATTGCCCTCGCTGCCTCGAATGCTGCGCAACGCGTTGTCGGTCCGCTCATTCTCCAGGGCGTAATTGACGTAGATGCTCGTTTGCTCGGAGTGCAGGTAGTTGCTGCCGATCCTGCCGCCCATGCCGAGATCACCATCCGAGATCTCGCCGTCGATGCGCAGCTTCTCGGAGAGCACGTACGAACCACCTACGCCCGTGCGAGAGTTTTTCTGGCGGTCACCGGTGACATCGAGCGTGTCCTGGGCAAACACGTAGGCTTTCCACGTGGAAAGCGAATCGTACCCGACCTGCAATACCGCGTCGGTGCGCTCACCTTGCTCCTGGGTCAGCGGCACGATGATTGAATTGTCGACTCGCTCGTCGAGCCGGTATCCTGCGCGAACGTCCCACTTACGATTGAGCTGGAAACCGACGTTGTACTCCAGGGCCGTTGTATCGACACCCTGGTCCTGGACTCGCGTGTCCATCTTGGCCCGAAGCGAGAACCTGTCGCCGATCGGCACGGTCAGCGCTCCACCTTTGTTTTCGATATCGGTGGGTGACGTGAGCCCCGGCCCCGAGAAGCCTGCATCGACTTCCTGCACATAAAAACTCACGTCCGCATCGGTGAATTCGAAGAAGTCGCCGAGTCCGACGCTGAGATCGACACGCTGCGCGTCCGCTTCGACATCGGCAAACGTGGTCGGGTCGAATGCATTGAAACCGAACCCACCGTCGGTCGAGACGATGGGCAATGACACGAGCCCTTCGCTTGTCGCCTGCTGGACCTTGAGCCAGGACTCGGCGCTCCAGCGCAGTGTCAAATCGGCGCCCATCATGCTGCTGTCGATATCGTTTTCTTCGTTGACGTTCGACGTGAGGCCAACCTTGACGTGATCGCCAAGCCAGTAATGTGCCTGGCCGCCCGTTGACATGGCGTCGAGGTCTTCGAGTCCGGGCGTGTACTCGTAGCGCACGACGAGGTAAGCCTCGTTGCCGGAGATCGCACCACTACGCACGAGCAGGTTGTCGTCCGCCGTGGATGCCAGCGGCTCTGCCAGCATGACGCGACCCTGCAGGTAGTCGATGTCGTAGTCCATCGCCGGCATCAGGTTGACGACGCCGGTGACGATGCCGGACGTTTTGTCACGCAGTTCAATACGAACGCGCTCTGAACCAGCGAGAATGTCCTGGCGCTGCAGGAAGTACAAAGAACCGCCGGTGCCGCGGAACTCCTCGCGCGTGCCCAGCGTGCCGGGTTCCGCAGCGAACAGGTCGGCAGCAAAGCGCTTATCGCCGAACTCCGTCGCGTTGTCGGATTCGTAGTGGAAGTTTGCGCCGTACAAGCCGCGGTCGACGTGCGCAAGCTCGTTATTCATGTAGCCGACCTTGAAGTTACCCCACTGCGCATAGTCGTCGCCCTTGCCAAGACGGACGTAGAACTTGCCCATGCTCGGAGCCATCTCTTCTACCGTACTGTCGTCGCCGAAGGTCGGGTAGTAGAGGTCGGGATCGATACGGCGGAACAGGGCGTCTGGCGACTTCTCCATGAGATTGCTGAATATCTCGTCCAGCGGCCCTTCACGCGTGTCGGCGCCGGCGGTCAACTTCCAGTCTTCACCGAACTTGCCGTTTACGAAGAACGCCAGGCGGCCGTCGGCGTTGGAATCGTAGTCGAAGCTGCTGTTCTCGCCCTGTAACAGGTCGGCTGGCCCGTTGACCGAGTTCTCGGACAGTGTCAGGTCGGCCACGCCAACATAGAACCAGTCTTTCTCCTCGAACTCGAGATCGCGAAGGTAGAGCTCACCGGCGCCCTCCTTGTCGAGGACCGCCACTTCGACCGTGTGCGCACCTTCGGGCAGGATTTCCTCGCTGACGAAGCTGCCGTTCTCGTCCACAGGAATGGGCCGCCCGGCGACCCAGACTTCATGGTCGACGGGAATGCCGCTGCCGCGCACATTGACCGTGCCACTGGACAGCCCGATGTTGTGCAAGCCGAGCCGGTCTTCGCCGTACGCCGAAAGCAGTGCCGGGGCGGGCTCGGGCGGTTCCGCGTCTTCGTCCGGCACCCCCAGCAGCTCGTCCTGGTCGTAGACGACCCACAAAGGTTGGGGACTCGTCTCGTCGAAGTTCCCGTCTTTGCCATACGCGCGCAGAACATAGGCGAGGCGGTCGATGGGAGCCTTCAGGTCCTCGGCTGGCATGATCCACTGTGCGAGACCATCGAGACCGATCTCGACGACGTCCAGCGGCTCGGACTCGAGCGACTGCCCGGGCTCGAAAACGCGAATTTCGGCACGATCGATGAACGACGAGTAGTTCGTGTACATGCGGAAGTAGACGGGTGTTGCCGTATCGCGCTCCGACAACCAGAAGCCCGCGTCGAGGATCGACTCTTCGACATGACCTTCCTTCGCCACCGTGATGCGGGACGGCTCCGCAGCCACGCTCAGGCGCGGCGCCGAACGCAGGTTGTCGAAGCCGAACTGAATGTCGACATTCGCCATGGCCACATCAGTACAACGCTGGATGTCCGCCGAACTCCGGTTCGGATCGTCGATCGGTTTGCCGTCGACGGTGATGCGCATCAGGTTGAGTCCGAGCGGATTCTTCGGGCTGAGCTCGCGCGTAATGCGGGTTATGTCCACGCCCTCGTAATCGTCGAGTATCGCGAGTTCGTCGTAGACCGCTTGCACGGCGACGTGGGACGTCTCTCCCTGGATAAAGCCGGCGTTGACGACGTCGTCCGAGTGCACGAAGCCGCGCCCTTCGAACTCAGCCTGGCCAGCTTCGAGTGCCATCTCCTCGGCGAGTTGGTCCATGACGCGACGAGCACGTGAGGCCGAGAGGCCGATGTCATCGCCGTAAACGCTTGCAGTTCTGCGTTCCAGGCGCTCGTTGCGGGTATAGCCGATAAAGCGCAGGCGCGGATTCGTTTTGTCGGCGATGTCGGATAGCGCCCGCTCGAGGACTGCCGCATATCCTGCCGGGATTCCGGGCGTGCCGTCGACGAACGGAATGTGATCGATGCTGCCCCAGGGCGGATCGTAAACTCGTGTCACGACCTCGGCGCCGGCGTCTTCCGGACACAGCTGCGGTTCGTCAGGCAGCTCCTGCAGAGGATCGTCGTACCAGAACTCGACCTCGACGCGACGATTGAGTGCCCGCCCCTGCAGCGTCGCGTTCGACCCCAACGGGCGCTCGGCACCGCGGCCGTTACTCTCGATAACCGATGACGGCAGTTGCAGGGCGTCCTGGATCGCCAGGGCGACTCGACGTGCCCGTGCCTTCGACAGCCCGACCTGGTCGCCGTAGATGCGTTCAGCGCGACCGGCCAGCGGTACGTCGTCGGAGTAACCGATGAACTTGACGACGACGTTTTGCTTGTTCTCGAGGTTTTCGAATCCCTGGCGGACACGCTCGATGAACATGTCGCTGACCGCGATCTGCTCTTCGTCGAAATGTATCGGCGCAACGAGGTTCTGGACCTTTGCCCGTTTCGAGTGTCCCTGCACGTAGCGGAGCTTGCAAACGGTCTCCATGCGGCAGACCTTCACGCGCTTGATCTCGTGCGGCACGAGAATCTCTTCGAGCGCGACCTTCTCCGCGACCTGGTCGTACCAGACCTCGACCTCGACGCGGCGGTTCTGGGCCCGGCCCGCTTCGGTCTCGTTGCTGGCGATGGGATCGGTGTCGCCTGCCCAATCGTACGATACCGCCTCGGGCGGCAGTGCCAGTGCGGTCTGGAAGTGTTCCGCTACCTGTCCTGCACGTTCCCGGGAAAGACCGACGTTGTCACCGTAGATTCGTTGCAGCCTCGGCGACAGCGGTTGATTGTCGGCGTGACCGATCAGGTGCAGCCGCACATTCAGCCTGTCCTTCATCCGCTCGAGGATGTCGGCCAGCGATTCGACGGTCGAGTCGGGAATGGCGGCGACGCCGGACTCGAAGCGGATGTCCGGCACGAGGTTGCTGAGCTTGATCGTCTCGAGCGTGTCGGTGAGCTTCTCCTGCATCTCAAGCGTGTCGCTGACGTCGGTGTCGACGCGATCGGGGTCCTGCACCCATTGCGTAATCGGGCCATCCAGCGACAGGTGGCGTTCGACGGCCTCGCCGATCGGCGTCTCGTCGACCTGTGTCGCCATCGCGGCTGGCGCAATCAGCAGGGCCCCGCATGCAAACGCGGCAAATCTCCGGAAAGTGCTCATTGCCTCACCTCCCGCGGTTTCTTCGGCGGTTCGCCGAGTCGCCAGAAGATCTCTGGTTCGATAACGAGCTCGTAGTCCGCGCCCTGTTCTTTCCAGGCATGCATGACCTGGTCTTTGAGAACATCGAGGCGGCGATTCACCAGCGACTCGGATTCAACGTCCGCGACGTACGCCAGCCTCAATACCGAGGGTGCCTTTTTGAGTTCTTTGAGCAGCAGTTCGACACGTGGCTTCCACTGGTGGCGCATCTCGACAGAGCCGGGTTCGAAAACAGCGGCAGCAATGTCGAGGCCGACGACGCGATAAATCGAGGCGCCGAAGTTCATGCGCAATGCCTTACCGCGTGTCGCACGCTGGACTTGTACCGGTCGCGTCGATACGCGATAGCCACTCGGCAGCGTGCGGTCGTCGAGTTTCATGACGAAGTTGCTGCCGCGACCCTCATGCGGCGTGATTGCGCAGGTAATGTGATAGCGCCCGTGGGTATCCGTCGTGGCGGCGAGACCGCGAGCGGTCACAAGCCTCACACCTGCCAGCCCTGGCTCATCGGCGTCCTGGTAACCGTTGCGATTGTTGTCGTCGAACACCTTGCCGGTCACGTCCGTGCAGTCGAACGTCGGGTCGGGCACGAGCCGGACCGTCGCTTCCGCTTCCTCGGACAGGGCCGTGCCCGTGAGCGAGCTCATTGCCTGGGCCCGGTTCACGAACTCGCCCTCGGTAACGCCTGCGCCAACTGCCAGCAGCAGCTTGATTTCGTGCCGCCCGTCGGTCGCCAGGGCAAGGTTCGACCAGCTCAGTTCGCGGCCGGCGACGACGGGTTCCGTGGACACGCCGTCGAAGCGGGCGGAGCCCTCGACATAGCGGAATCCTGCCGGGAAGCGATCGACGACAGTGATGTCTGTAAGGTCAAAGCCGAAGGAATTACTGATCGTGATGGTGTACGGCACCATCTGGCCACGCGAGACGTTGAGCGTTGAGGTCGTCTTGGTGACGGCGATGGCTCCACCCAGGCGCGGATCGAGCGGAATGTGGTTGTTGAACAACTGGCTCGATCCCGGCATCTGGCTGTTATCCAGCGTAAGGAAGAGGTGATAGGCGGTCCCGGCGCTTCTTGCCGGCACCGTCACTGGCGGCGCGAGCTCGTAAGCCTGTGCCTCGCAGTGATTCGCGGTGCCGAGAACTGCATCGTTCGCCGAACCCGGGCATGCCGGTACGTCGAACGGCTGAGTTGTCTCGTCCGATGTCGGTGGTATGAACTCCGAAACGCCGGGAACAAAGCTCGCGTCCGGTGCGGTGACCCGAATCAGGTAGTCCCGCCCGCTGAAGCAAGTCGGATCGAAGAAGTTCATGTCGAACTTGTAGTAGCCGTTGCCAATCGTCACCTGGCCCTGCTGGTTCGGGTCATCGAAGCAGCGGGCGGCGATCGGTACGTCGTTTCGAGCGTCTACCATCGTGACCGTCGCACCGGCAACCGGCGTTCGGGCAACCGAGTTGTAGATAACGCCGTTCGGGTCTACCGGCATATTGAGTGCGAGCAGGTTGCTGCCTTCCTGGACCTCGATGTCATCGATGCGCTGCTGTCCGTCCGTGAAATCCGAGTCTGTCTCGCCGAGCAGTGCGGTCGTCGGCCCCGCTCCCGGCGCGCTGAAGCGCAGCGAGTACTCGAACAGCATCGGGTAATTGGGAACGACGTTCGCGAACAGGTAGTAGCCGTCCGCGTCGGTGAGCATCGAACGGATCGGCTGGTCGTCGCGAAGCAGCTCGACCGTCCAGCCCTCGAGGGGGATCTCGGTTGCGCCGAAGGTATTGGTGTGATCGGCGTCGTGCCAGACGTAGCCGCTCAGCATACCGGCATCCGGGTATGCGCCGACGTCGATCGTGACCGTGGCATCGAGTTGCCGTTGCGGGTCGTCCCAGTAGACCGTCGCGGTATTGCTGATCGTCGTGCCTTCGACGAGGTTCGGATTGATGACGGCGCGGAAGCGCAATACCACGGTCTGACCCGGCAAGAGCGGCCCGTACTCATCGAAATAGTCGGCCATGATGACGTTGCCGTTCACGACGACGCCGTCTTGCAGACCGTTCATCTCCGCCGATTGGTCGACGTAAGCCAGGTAGTTGGGAATTGGTACGTCGAGGTCGTCATAGAGTTCGACGTAGAGCGCGGGCAAGGTGCCGACATTGCGCACGGTAACGACGTACTCGAGCGTAGCACCCGGCAGGGCCGCGCCGCCGCCGACGACCGAAACGTCTTTGACGATCGAGACGAGTTGCACGTCGCCTACGACGACCACGGTCGGTTCCGGCCCGGTTGCCGGGTTGCCGTCGCCGTCGGTTAGCGTCACCGGCCGCTCGACGGTATAGAGGGTCGCCTGGTTCGTGATGAGCGTGCCTGCCGGTACCGCGGCGTTGACCACGACGTCGAACTGCACCACGGCCGACTGGCCGGGATTGATCACACCCTCGCCGGCCCCGGGGAGCGGCGGCGTCAGGTCGGCGGAACTGACCGGGATGCCGGCAATGAGCGGCGACACGCCGCCGTCCGGCTGGCCGACCGGGAGCCCGTTCAACGTCGTGGAATCGGCGACGTAGGTCGTATCATTCGGCACCTGGTCCATCAGCTCCGCGGCAGTGGCCGGCACGGTACCGTTGTTGTAGATGGTGATCGTGTAGCGCAACGTGTCGCCGGGATCGACGATGCCGGGCGAGCTGCCATCGATGAGCAACTCGGCGGTCTTCGGCGCGAACAGCAGCGGGTAGTTGCCGACGACGTCCTGTGTCGGGTCGTCGACGACGGGCGTCCGCGGATCGTCGGACGGTACGTCGGCGATGCCCTGGTCGACGGCGCTGACGAATGCCTGGTTCGAGATGACGGTGCCGTCCGGCGCGTCCGGGTAGACGAGCACGTCGAAGACGATCGTCGCCGTATTGTCGGCAACACCGGCATTCATGACGCCGGGTGTCGCGTCCTGGGGCGCGTTGATCAGAATCCCGTCGATCAGTGGTGAGACGCCACCGGCAGCATCGGGAACGGCTACGCCATTCAGTGTCGTGCTGCCGGCCACGTACGTTGTGTTGGCCGGAACCTGGTCGACGATGTCGACGCCCGTCGCGTTGTCCGTGCCCGTGTTCTGGACGGTGATCGTGTAGCGCAGGGTCTCGCCGGCAAGCAGGACGCTCGGATTGCCGTCGACGTAGGTCGAAATCTTATCGACATCGAAATAGGGCGCGGATTGAATCCGGACCTGGGTCGGGTCTTCGTCGCCAGCGACATTCGGATCAGCCGCACCATTGACGTACGGATCGTCACTGATGGCGGCCGGATAGTCGTCGAAGAACAGCTCGGACTGGTTGTAGACGAATGTGTCGTTGGCAATGACCGGGGCAAGCTGGATCTCGAACTCGACCAGGACGGTTTCGCCAAGCCCGCCGATGCTCAGATTGCGTATGTCAAGAAGCCCGGTCCCGGCCCCGCCGCCGTTTGCATCCGTGTTGCCGGCATCGGCACCCGCCGGCAGCGTCACGACGTTCAGTGTGCCTGCCTGGAACAACGGGTTCGCGTTGAGGCTGTCGAGTTCGTCGACGATCCGGAAATCGTTGACAGCGACGTCGCTCAGGTTTTCGACATAGAGCCGGTAGAGCAACGTATCGCCCGGCGTCGCGACGGCGGCCGGGTCGTCTCCCGATGTCACGTTCATGACCGTTTTCTCGAACTGCAGCACCGGCAGGTCTACGGTGACAGTGTGTGCATCCTCGTGGTCGCCGACACCCGGGGTACCGTCGGTCAACGTGCGCAGGTATTCGGTCGAGCCGTCGGCATTCAACCATCGGGTTGCGCCGGCCACATTCGTCAAAATGACACCGTCCTGGCTATCGGTATCCAGCTGTGTGCGGTAGTTGATCATCAGGCGCTCGTCGACACCGATCACCGATTCGGCGCTCTGGGTCGTGAGCGTGAGTTCACACGTGGCACCGTCCCAGGTGAGCGAGTAGTCGGTGCCCTGGGTCAGCGGGCCTTTTCCGGGCACGGGCGTAACGCCGTCCATTTCGAACACTTGTGCGCTAAGGATCTCGGGCGTCGTATCGCACATTCCACCCGTCGGTCCGTCAGGCAGCCGGTCGACGATCGTCGCCATTTGCGCATCGGACTGCGTCGCGTTCTGCACGCCGATAACGAAATTGCCCCACTCCGCAATACGCATCGTCGGCGGGCCGTTCTTCGTGACCGAGAGACCCGGCGGCAACGTGAACTCCCCGACCAGGCCGGTGCTGTTGACGGTGTCGCCTTCTCTCGTGATGAACTCGTCGACAGGACTTCCGTTATCGAGGAAGCTCATTTCCAAGGTGTAGTCGACGCCGCCGACGTTAAACGTCGTAGGGTCTGCGGAGGCGACAATCTGTACGCGGTCCGTGCAACCCTCACCGGGCGGAGTCGGATACGGACAAGGGTCCAGGTTGTTCGGGGTTTCGTCGTGGTTCAGCGTAAACGTGAAGGTCAATGGACCGGTCGGCACGCCGTCCACGGCGAGCACGAGCACGACATCGAGCTCGGCCGACAGCAACCAGGGCTCGTCGACCGTGAAATTCCGGTGTTGAAACGTGCCGAGAGAAAAGTACGGGATGGGCCCCGGCAGTTCGAACGGCGGCGGCAGCGTCGCGATGAAGTCATAGCCGCTTTGCTGGCCCGTCGTCGTACCCCAACTGATGCTCGAGATCGGGTCGCCATTGACGATGGCGGGGTCGCCGGGCTGGCTTCCGGGAACGGTATCCACCGGGTCCCGCCAGGATCCCACGACGGATACGAACGTGATATCGGCCGCCAACGCGTTCCCGGTCGGAACCAGTGCGACCGATGCAAGCACCGCCGCAACCAGGATGAAGAACAGCTTCTTCACCGGGTACAGCTTGATCCTGGAACGTGCTTCCGTAAGGGGCATCTGATTCGCCAAATCCGTTTGCGCTCGCTGCACCTTGCCGGATAACCCGAAACGCTTCCCTGGTTCGGACACTCCCGCCGCCTCCGGGCGCATGCCCGTCAGGCCGGTGACTAGATGCGACTATGACGGATGCGGGTGCCGGCTTGGCTGAACTGCATCACAGATTCGTCGCTCTTTGGCGACGGATGTGCGCGGTGGTGAAACCCGCGTGGTTACTGGCTTTCAGCCACATGTGCCTGCATCCGGGGCGACGACAGATGCTGCTTATGTGAGAAAGAAAGGGGTGAATCCAGGCTTATGTAAACAGGCTTCCGCGGCTAGGCTGCCGGGAGGAAATCGATCGGATAGATGATCGTTACGGCAACGATATCTTCCTTGGCGCCGAAGTCGAACGTCTTGACGCGAGTGACCACCTGGTCTGCCAACAGCGGCGAATTCATGTTCGTCGAATGAAGCTCGCAGAGCGATACGGAACCGTCAGGCTCGATCGTCAGCCGCAAAACGAGCTGTCCGCGCAGCGTTGGATCATTTCGCAGTTCGCGATTGTACAGGCGGTAGAGGGCCGCCTTGTAGCGATCGAAGACGATCTGGATCTCTTCGTCCGTGCGGCCGGCAAGTGCGCCACTGCCGGCAAGCGGCCGCGCCGCGCCGTCACCACCGCCACCGATTGAACTCGCAACACGGGCGACTTCGACGCCGCCGATGCCGTCTCCTTCGCCGCCTCCTGGCCCTCCGCCACCGAAGTCGCGGCTGATGCTCGCCAGGTTGATGCCACCGCTGGAACCTTGCGCCGACGTCGTCACCATCATGCGTTCGGGTCGACCGACGGCACCCTCGCCGGCGGCGCTGATGCGTGCTTGCGAACCCAGCTGTGCCGCCGGCCTGACGTCGGCCCGGCTGGCGAAACTCTCGCGAAATGCCAGGATGCCCTTCGACTTCACCTGCTCGCGAGTGTCCGGCGCGGCCTCGGCCAGCTGTGGCTCATCCGTCGAGGTCGGTACCGGCTCGTCGGGCAGTTCTTCGACAAGCTCAGGCGAGGCTTCGACCTCTTCAGGAATGTCCGGTTCGACGATCGGCGCGGGTGGTGGCGGGATTGGCCGCTCTTCGCGAACGAGTCGCGCCATGCGTTCGGGTAATTCGATTTCAGGCTCGCGTTCGAGAACAGGTAGCGCGATCGTGCTCAACAACAACGCTAGTGCAAAGGACGCTACGAGCGATGTCGCCAGCGAACGATGGAAGCGCTGGTCTTCCTGGCGACCTCTAGCCCATGGCATGACCAGGGCGCGATACGCGACGGGTGTTTCCTCACGTTCGACGACCCACTCGCTGTCGCGGTCTTCCTGTTCCTCGAGGATGTCCTGAAGGTCGTAGTGCAGGTAATCGAGCTCGACGTTCTGTTCTTCAATCTTGGCCAGGAGCGCTTCGCGCCCGGCTTCGACGCGACCGATTTCGGCCTTGAATTCGTCGATCTGACGCTGCGCATGATCGAAGCGGGCGACGCGCTCGTCGCTGTCTGTGTCCCAGAACAGGTGGCCCGCACCGATGTCGTCGAGTTCTGCCAGCGACTGGCAGGCACGTTCGAGGATCTCGTACTTGTGATGCTCCTCGGCCAGTCCTTCGAGCTCGGCATCGATGCCCAGCAGATCGGCCTCGAGGCTGTCGAGCGCGCCCTCCGACTGCTCGACTTGCTCGCGTATCGACTGTTCTTCTGCGGTAAGTTTCGGACTCACTGCGTTACCTTCTTCCCTGAAGGGCTAGTTCGCCGCTACTTGCGTTGGCTTCTGGATGACGGCAAGCGAAACGTTTTCGTAGCCCTCACCCGTGCAAGCGGACATGATCTTCCTGACGACTATGAACGGTACCGATTTGTCGGCCAGGATGGTCACCTCCTGGCTTTCGGCGACGGACATCGTGGCAGGCCCGACGATGCTCTCTTTCAGCTCGGTCAGCCGTGCCGCGAGCGGCTCCAGCGACCCCGCGTTGCCTTCCAACACGTCCTGCACGCGTGCTACGGCTTTGCCCTGGACGATCACGGCTTCCGGGCTGATGGATATAACCACTGTCTCGCGCGGTTTGGCTTCCTGGCGCGACTCGGGCAACTTGACGTCCTTGGGTGCCTCGACGAGCTCCACGGACCCGGAGTTCACAAGCAGGAAGAACACGAGAATCGTGAAGACGTCCATCAACGACGTGAGGTTCATCTTCCCGATCTTTACGCGGTTGCGCTTCATGCGCTTCATGCGGCGCGAGTTCCTCACGGCGCATCTCCCACAGCAATATCCGAGAACAGGGCGACGAGCTCAAATTGCGGTTCGCCGTCAATTACGATTGGCTCGCCCGACTCGTCTTCGAGTGGCACCTCCACGCTACGCACGATGTCCATGACCTGGATCAGGTAGTCATAGGGAATCCGTGCTTCCATCAGCACCGATGCGGCGTCCTGTTGCGGATAGGTCTGCTTCAACTCGACCATGTAATCGGAAAGCGTGGCAAGATCGAACTCGCCTTCTTCCGTGTTCGGTATCGCTGCGATCACCGTTCGGCTGTTGGTAATTTCTATGCCCGCCTCGCGGACAATGACCTCAGGCGTGAAGCCTTCACCGGCACTCGGTGGTCCGCCGGCCGTACTCGGCAGGTTCAGTTCCACGATCGTCAGCCGCGAGAACACAGCAGTAATCAGCAGGAACGGAACCAGCACCACCATCAGGTTAAGGAAGGTGGTGACGTCGATCTCGTGCGCAGCGCCCGTAATCCGGCGCTTGTAATGGTGCTTCCTGGCCATGTCGACCTACGACCTAAGCTGCAGCCAGCCGCTTCGCACGCCGCGAGAACACGTTGAGCGCTTTCACTGTAGCCATCTCGAGGCTGTCAACGATATCGCCCGTCTTGCTGGTCAGGACCGCGTGCACGATCAGCAGCGGAATTGCGACCATCAGGCCGAATGCCGTCGTGTTCATCGCCACGGAGATGCTGGCCGACAACAGATCGGCTTTTTCGGCGGGATTCGCATTGGCAACCGCGGTAAACGCCTGGATGAGGCCCATGATCGTGCCGAGCAGTCCCAGCAAGGTCGCAATGCTGGAAGCAAGCGCAACGTACGGCGTGCGCTTTTCGAGTCGCGGCACGATTTCCATCATGCTTTCCTCCATCGCGATCTCGATGTCCTCACGGCGTTTGACGGCGCCTTGCAACGACAATCCCATGTTCAACACCTGTGAGATCGTCGAGTCATCATCGCTGGTCATATCGCGCGCCTCGTCGAACTGGCCGTCCGAGAGCAACGGCTGCACTTTGTCCCACACAGCCTTGTTCTTGGAGGTCACCATGCTAAGCGTGACGTAGCGTTCGACTGCGATCGCAACCCCGACGGCGAACACGAGCAGTATCGGGTACATGAAGGCACCGCCCGACCCGAAGAAACTTACAATCGAATAAAAGAAGTCCATTTTGCTGATCCTCGGTTTTACTTAATGCCCGCGTCTCCTGCGGACCAAATCAGAGAATAGTGATATATCAAGGGCTTGGATGTGACACACCGCACGTTCGACCGTTATGTCGCCTCTCCGGACCGAATCTCGTAAAAGCGCAGCTCGCGCAGAAACACTTCCTTGTCGACCGGCCTCGCCCGCTCATCGAGCGTGTCCGTAAGGTTGATGTCATCGCCCATCTCAGAAGACTTCCACGGGATGATCACCAGTGACTTGGGCGCCTCCTCGTTACCGAGAATCGACATACCCGACATGGTCTTCGGCGAGGTAATGCCGTCGCCCTGCGGTTCCTCGGCTACGACCTCGTCTTGCTGCTCCGGATCCTCTGCGCCGACACCAAGACTGAGCATCAGCAGCAGCGCGGTTATTGCTGTTCGACTCATGGCGGTTACTCCTGTATGCCCGAGCGGTAGCGGACGTCCCTGAGCCACATCGACACCTCTTCGTCGCTGTCAACTGTCGCCATGTACGCCTCGTAGTTCTCGAGGGCGCATTCGAGATCCGCCATGTACAGGTCGCAAAGAACGGCCAGGTTTCGCCTGGCGAAGTGATAACCCGGATACACCGCAAGCGCGGCTTCGTAGCTTTCCCGCGCTTCTGCAAAGCGGGCTGTCTTCCGATAAACGATGCCGAGTTCGTTCAGTGCAATCGGGTGGCGCGGATTCAATTCGAGCGCCTGCTTCAAGTGTTTTTCGGCTGCCTCGAGGTCGCCCAATCGATGGTAGGCAATGCCGAGGTCGATACGGGGCGCGCTCAGGCCCGGCGCTTCGCCCGCAACGGTCTCGAGGGACGCAGCGCCCTCCTGCACCCTGTCCTGCTCGAGCAGTGCGAGCGCCTGGTCGTAATTGACACGAACGTCACCGGGGACGCGGACGTCCTCTGTGATCGTGAAACCGACCGCTTCCTGTATCTCGATGCGCGCGGGCGAATGCTTGACCGATCCGGTCGTCGCATTGCACGCGGCAATGAGCATTGCGAGCAGTGCAATGGACGCGCGACTGGCAAGCCGTATCAGGTGCAACGCATTCATTGTGACTGCCTCCACTCTTCGCCCGCACCGGAGACTTGCGCTGTCGCCGCGGGCGATTCGGATTCCTGACCCGGTTCGATGCCGACGGGCGGAGCGATCGGCATGCGGTACGCGTAGCGATCGATCGATCCAAGATATCCGCCGCTGATTTCGTTCTTTGCGTAACGGCCCGGCATCAGGACAGTTAGCCTGTCCAGGCTCTGCTGTACCCACGGATTGAAGACTCCGCCGGCCAGAAACTCGAAATTCTTCTCGTGAACCTCGATGGCTTGCTCTTCAAAGGGAAACGCTTCCTCCTCGAGGACCATCTCATAGTCGACCCTCTCGGCCTCGCTCAGGCCTGCCGGCCGTTCCGAGGTCAGCAACGAGTCGCTGAAGTCGAAATAGATTTCGGCGATGTAGTACGTGGCCGCGGCCGTGACTTCTGCCACCTGGTAGTTGACCAGGTCTTCGAAAGCCGCGAGCGCCGCGTCCATGCGCTCCTGTTTCCTCTGCAGGCTTTGTTCGAACGGCTGCACCAGTTTGACCCGTGCGAACTCGTCAAAGCGTATCTCGGCCAGGACAAGCGCTGCGCGTCCGGCAAGGTAGCGGCTTCGTTCGGTTCTCTCCGCACCCGCTTCACCGTCGAGGTTGACGATATCCTCGAGTTGCGCGTGATAGCGTGGGTATTCAAGCCGGGACTTGAAGATCTCCGCCAAACGAGTGCGCGTCTCCATGGCGAGGTCCCGTGGCCGCGGGTATTGTGCTACGTACCTTTCGTAGACACGCACGGCCTCATCGAGCGCACCGGCTTCGTCGTAGAGCTCGCCCGCTGTGAGCAGGGCCTCGCGGC
>JAAUYH010193842.1_pt1 | contig 18754 bp, 28 predicted proteins | sample 7278061 | NCBI WGS metagenome assembly JAAUYH01 (sample SAMN14350203, study PRJNA611818) | marine sediment metagenome | isolation source: surface marine sediment (0.6m) | place: French Polynesia: Moorea | collected 2018-08 | reverse complement strand
CCCCTAAACCAGTAATCTCCGTGCCGCAACCCCGATAATTGGCGTTTATCACCCAATATTAACCAGAAATTGAGGATTATTGGCGCATTAGCCTTCTGCTAACAGCGGGATAGTGACCATGGATCAGTCAACGACTGACACAAAAGCGACCAACAAGACCCATCGTTATCGGGTCTCTGCCGGTAAGGACGTTGTCACCGGCGTCATTGTCATATTCTCGATCCTCATGTTCGTCGGTACCGGAAGCACGGTCCTGAGCGATGCGATCGCCTCGCTGTCGGGGCATGCAGGCGGCAGCGACAACATGCTGGTCTCCGCATTCCTGCTCAACATCGCACTGCTGCTTTTCGGCTGGCGGCGCTACAAGGATCTTTCCAACGAAGTCGCAGAACGCACGGCAGCCGAAGAACGAGCCAATTCGCTGGCGGCGACCGATCCACTGACCGGATTCCTCAACCGCCGCACGATCGCCGAGAAAACCACGGACATGATCGCGATGGCCGAGCGGAAGCAGAAAAGCATCGCCTTCCTGATGCTCGATCTCGACAATTTCAAGAATATCAACGACGTGCATGGCCACAGCGCCGGCGATGTCGTTCTCAAAGAAGTATCCGCTCGCGTGACGAATGTCGTTCCGGCCAACAGCCTGCTTGCCCGGCTCGGTGGAGACGAGTTTGCCTGTGCATTTGTCTTCGATCCCGATCAGCCTGAAATGGTCGACCGGATAGCCGACGACATGATCGAGAGCATTGCCGCTCCGATCGTCGAGCATGGCAATCACCTGGTAGTCACCACCTCGATCGGCATTTCGCGTCATGATTTTGAAACCGATGGTGTCGATATCCTGATGCGCCGCGCCGACATCGCGATGTACAGCGCCAAGAAACAGGGTCGCAACCGGTTTTGCTGGTTCGATTCATCGATGGAACAGGAACTGCAGACACGCAACTCGCTGGAAGCGGGCATGCGCCGGGGCATTCCGGCAGGTGAATTCGTTCCCTACTATGAACAGCAGATCGACCTTGCGACCGGCAAGCTGACCGGTTTTGAAATGCTGGCACGCTGGGAATCCCCAACACAGGGCCTGATTTCACCGGAAGTGTTCATCCCGATTGCCGAGGAAACCGGCATGATTGGCGATCTCTCGCTGAGCGTGCTGCGGCAGGCCTTTGAAGATGGCAAGAACTGGGATCCGAGCCTGACAATCTCCGTCAACATCTCGCCAGTCCAGCTTCTCGATCCCTGGCTCGCCCAGAAGATCGTGAAACTGCTCGTCGAGACCGGCTATCCGCCCAACCGCCTCGAAATCGAGATTACCGAGAGCTCGCTGTTCGAAAACCTCAGCCTCGCACAATCCATTGTCGGCAGCCTGAAGAACCAGGGCATCAAGATCTCGCTCGATGATTTCGGCACTGGTTACAGTTCTCTGGCTCACTTGCGTGCCCTGCCCTTCGACCGGATCAAGATTGACCGCAGTTTCGTTTCGTCGATACTCGACAATCCGGAAAGCGCGGCCATCGTCAAGGCGATCACGGGCCTCGGGGACAGCCTCGGCATGCCGATTACGGCGGAAGGTATCGAGGACAAGGAGATCGAGACCGAGCTTCGCAACCTGGGCTGTGCCAAGGGCCAGGGATGGTATTATGGCCGCCCGCTATCAATGGAGCAGACCCGTAAGGTGCTCGCCGGGCGCAACCTGTTGCCGGCGAAACAGGTCGAAGAAACGGCCCCTCAGGCTCCCCTTCCCGGACATCCGGTTGCTGATCGCAAGGTCGGCTGATCGGCAGCTCATTCTCGCGAGTAGCTGAATCGCTGGACTTGCCGATAGTCCGTCCCTACATCGCCTGTCATGTCGACGGGCCGCTTTCACAAGATGCATGGATTGGGCAATGATTTTGTCATCATCGACGCGCGCGCCGGTGATCTCGACATGCCCTCGGAGCGCGCGCGGGCGATTGCCGATCGTCATACCGGCATCGGCTGCGACCAGCTGATCATCCTGCGTCCCTCGCAACAAGCAGACGTCAGGATGCAGATTTTCAATAGTGACGGCGGCGAGGTCGAAGCCTGCGGCAATGCCGCCCGATGTGTTACCCACCTGTTGGGCGAAACGACCGTCATTGAAACCACCGGCGGCGTGATTTCTGGCCGGTCGGATGGCGATGGCGCTACGGTGGACATGGGAGTGCCGAAAACCGAATGGGATTCCATCCCGCTTGCCTATGCCATGGACACGATGAACATGCCGGTCGGCTGGGAAGATCTGCAGAATCCGGCAGCCGTCAATGTCGGCAACCCACATGTCATTTTCTTCGTGGAGGACAGTGGTGCCGTCGAGCTGGAGCGGCTTGGTCCCCTGATCGAAAATGATCCGCTTTTTCCCGAACGCGTCAATGTCAATGTTGCCAGCCTCGACGGCGACATCGTCCGGCTCCGGGTCTGGGAACGTGGTGTCGGCCTGACAAGGGCCTGCGGCACCGGTGCCTGCGCCACCGCTGTCGCGGCGATTCAGAGCGGCCTGGCTTCCTCGCCGGTTACGGTTGAACTGCCCGGCGGCACATTGTCTATAAGCTGGGAACCGGGCAATGCCATCCAGATGCAGGGCCCCGCAAGCCATGTTTTTTCCGGCGAAGCCGACTGGAGCAGCTTTTCATGAGCGCGCCAGAGATGATCAGCATGGGGTGCCGCCTCAATATTGCCGAGAGCGAAGCACTCAGGCAGAACCTTGAAGACAGCGGCATCGCCGGCGACAAGCTGGTTATAGTCAACAGCTGCGCCGTGACCAACGAGGCGGTCCGGCAGACGCGCCAGGCGATCCGGCGAGCAAAAAAGGCGCATCCCGAGAAGAATGTGGTCGTAACCGGCTGTGCCGCGCAGGTCGATCCGGAAATGTTCGCCGCGATGCCGGAAACGGACGCGGTGGTGGGTAATTTTGACAAATATGACCCGGCAAACTTCAAATTGGGGCTGGAAACGAACAAGCCCGATATTCGCGTTTCCGACATCATGGAGGTCCACGAAACGGCGCCGCACATGGTCAGCGCATTTGCCGATCACTCACGCGCTTTCGTCGAGATCCAGAATGGCTGCGATCATCGTTGCACCTTCTGCATCATTCCCTACGGCCGCGGAAACAGCCGGTCGGTTCCCGCAGGACATGTCGTCGAACAGGTCCAGAAACTGGTTGACCAGGGCTTCCGGGAGGTCGTGCTCACAGGTGTCGATGTCACCAGCTATGGTCCTGATTTACCTGGAAAACCCAGTCTTGGCCAGATGATCGAACGGGTGCTGAAACATGTTCCCTCCCTGCCCCGGCTGAGACTGTCCTCGCTGGACGGGATCGAGATCGACGATCGGTTGTTTGACCTGCTCACACAGGAACCACGCGTCATGCCGCATGTCGATCTCTCGCTGCAATCGGGCGACAACATGATCCTCAAGCGGATGAAACGCCGCCATAACAGGGAGCAAGCTATCGACTTGGTCCAGCGGCTCAAGCAAGCCAGGCCCGAAATCGCCATCGGCGCGGACATTATTGCCGGATTCCCGACCGAAACCGACGACATGTTCGAGAACAGTCTCGACATCGTCCAACATTGCGAAATCGTGCACGGACACATCTTTCCATTTTCTCCAAAAAAGGGAACGCCAGCGGCAAAAATGCCGCAAGTCGATGGCGCTACCATCAAGCAGCGCGCCAAGCTTCTGCGGCAAAAAGTCGCGGCACAGGCTAATCAATGGCGCCAATCACTGGTCGGTTCGAAGCACCAGCTTCTCGCCGAAACCTCCGGCAAGGCGGGCTACACGGAGAATTTTGCCCGGGTGCACCTTGCGCAACCTGTACAAGAAGGACAGCTCGTTCCGGCGCAGATTACGGGACTGGATAACGGACAACTTGTGGGAGTCGCATTGGCATGAGTGACAAGCCAAGCTGGAAAGACCGGCTGTTCGGAGGATTTGGCAAGACCTCTTCGCGCCTGTCCGACAATCTTACCGGACTCGTTACCAAGGCCAAGCTAGATGATGCCACGCTCGATGACATTGAAGATGCGCTGATCATCTCTGACCTCGGTCCGGCAACGGCAGCGGCCATTCGCGAAAAGCTGGCAACAGAGCGATTTGAAAAGGGCCTTAGCGAAGACGCCGTCAAGCGGATCATCCAGAAAGAAATCGCGGCGATACTGGATCCCGTTGCCATCCCGCTCGAAATCGACGCTTTTCCGCGCCCACAGGTCATCCTGGTGATTGGAGTCAACGGGTCCGGCAAGACCACGACCATTGCCAAGCTGGCGCATCTGTTCCTGGAACAGGACTACGGTGTGATGCTGGCTGCGGGGGATACGTTCCGGGCGGCAGCGATCGTCCAGCTCAAGGTCTGGGCCGAACGACTGGGCGTTCCGATCGTCAGCGGGCCGGAAGGCGGTGACAGCGCGAGCATCGTATATGAAGGCGTGAAGCAGGCGACAGCTACGGGCATTGATGTCCTGATCGTCGATACCGCGGGACGGCTGCAAAACAAGTCCGAATTGATGGACGAACTGGACAAGATCCGGCGTGTGCTCGGACGCCTGAATCCGGAAGCACCGCATGATGTCGTACTGGTGCTCGACGCTACAACAGGCCAAAATGCGCTATCCCAGATCGAAGTTTTCAAGGAAGTGGCAAAGGTGACCGGGCTGATCATGACCAAGCTTGACGGTACCGCGCGAGGCGGCGTGCTGGTCGCGGCAGCTAAGCAGTTCAATATGCCCATCCACGCCATCGGCGTGGGAGAAACCATCGAAGACCTCCGCCCATTTGACGCCAATGAAGTAGCAGCGGCCATAGCAGGAATTGAAGAATGACCGAAGACCGTGCCATTGAAGAAACCGAGAAGGAACATCGTGGATTGAATTTCGCGCTCGATTTCGGGCCGCTGCTGTTGTTCTTTCTAGTGTACCAGTTCGGCGCTCCCGACGGCAATCCAATCACCTCTGCCATTTACGGTACCGTTGCGTTCATGGTCGCAATCGTGATCGCGATGATCGTGGCAAAATGGAAGCTCGGCAAGGTTACGCCGATGATGTGGATGTCGGCGGTCCTGATCCTCGGATTTGGCGCGCTGACAGTCTATTTTAACGATCCTCGGTTCATCCAGCACAAACCAACAATCATCTATGCGGCTTTTGCGTTGATACTTTTTGGCGGGTTGTGGCGTGGCAAGGCAATGCTGCGATACCTGCTCCAGGCCGCGTTTGACGGTGTCAGCGACGAGGGCTGGCTGAAGCTGTCGCGCAATTGGGGTATATTCTTCGCGGCCATGGCGGCCATGAACGAGCTCATGGTTGCGGCGCTCGATTTCGAATGGTGGCTCACCCTCAAGGTCTGGGCCGTCCCGGTCATTTCCTTTGTTTTTGCAATGGCCAACATACCGATGCTGATGAAGCACGGGCTGTCGCTGGAAGAGGAGGAACCACGCCCGGAAAATCAGGCGTAGTTCCGATATGAGTTAGCGCTCAACCCTGGTCGGCGCGGCTAGCTCCGTTGCCGTCGAGATTCTCCGCGACGAAATCCCAGTCGATCGCGTTGCGCAGGATCGTGTTCGCGTAATCTGGCCGGGCATTGCGATAGTCGACATAGTAGGCATGCTCCCAGACATCGAGGATCAGCAGTGGCGTGTGACCATGCGCGATCGGACAATCGGCGTCATGATAGGAAGTCACGACCAGCTGATCGCCGTCCAGGTTGAGCGCCGCCCAGCCACTGCCGAAATGGCCGACGGCTTCCGCCTTCAACTTGTCGATCAGGGCATCGGTCGAACCGAATTGCGCGTCGATCATCTCGGCCAGTTTGCCGGAAGGTGCCTTTTTCTCGGGGCTCAGGCATTTCCAGAAGAAACTGTGATTCCAGATCTGGCCAACCTGGTTGAACAAACCGCCCGAAGAGGACTTGATCAGTTCGACAAGCGACTTGCCCTGCAGGCTCTCGTCCGCCGCGACGAGCTCGTTCGCCTTCACGACATATGCGTTGTGATGCTTGCCGTGATGATAGTCGAACGTTTCTTCTGACATCAGATCACCGAACGCAGTCTTTTCATAGGGCAGTGGGGGAAGTTCGAAAGCCATGATAGTTATTCTCCATTAAGGGTCGAGTTTGTGAGTGCACCCTATTCCATTAAGATGCACGCGCAATTGTACTTGTGGCCATATCGATTCTGGCCAGCGGGTTTTGACATGCTCGAGTTGGGAGCATAATATTGCAATTCTATTACAAAACAGACTTTTAGGGGGGGTCGCCTTATGGCCAAGTTTTTTGGAAATCTGAACGCCGTGCTGATCGTCAGCCTGCTGCTGTCCGTAGTAGTGATGCTTGGACTGCATCCCGACGGCATAACGCCCAACTCCGTCATGCGCTGGGCTCATCTGTTCTTCGGCGTCGTATGGATCGGATTGCTCTATTATTTCAACTTCGTGCAGGTGCCGCAAATGCCGAATATTCCCGATGAGGCGAAGCCGGCGGTAACGAAATATATTGCGCCTTCAGCGCTCTTCTATTTCCGCTGGGCGGCCCTGTTGACGGTGATCACCGGTCTCTTCGTTGCCATGTTTTCGGGATATCTCGTCGAGTCCCTGACGCTGCGGGCGCCCTACAACATGATTGGCGCCGGAATGTGGATCGCGATCATCATGGCGGCCAATGTCTGGTTCATCATCTGGCCTGCCCAGAAGAAGGTGCTGGGCATTGTCGAAGCGGATGCGGACGCGAAGGCAGCATCGGCAAAGGTGGCGATGATGGCATCGCGAACGAACACGCTGCTTTCATTGCCAATGTTCTACACGATGGTCAGTTTCAACGGCGGCTGACATTTCCGCCCTTTGCGAAAAAGGGAGCCACTGGGCTCCCTTTTTATCCAAGCAGGTCGTGACGTTTCAGCGAATGCCTCAATTGGTCATAAGTCAGGTTGAGCGACTTCGCGGTTTGCCGCTGGTTATAACGATTCTTGGCCAGCGCAGATTCCAAAATGCCCCGTTCAAAAGCCTCGACGGCCTCCTTCATGTCTTCCACATCGGCAAATACTGGTTCCTCATTGTTCGCTGGTACCGGGCTTTCCTGAATATCGTCATTGGCTGGTTGCTGTTCGGGTTCGGTCGCCAACATGTCCTTCGGTTTCCACGGCGAGGCAAAAGGATCGAAGACGATGTGATCAACGGCCATGGTGTGGTCATTCCACTGGTATACTGCCCGCTCCACGACGTTACGCAACTCCCTCACATTACCGGGCCAATCGTGGCGGTTCATGGCCTCTGAAGCGAGACGTCCAAATCCGGGCCATGACGGCCATTCCAGTTCAGCGGCCATACGCCGTCCAAAATAGTCAGCAAGCACCGGTATGTCGCCTTCACGCACGCGCAGCGGCGGCAATGTCACCACCTCGAAGGAGAGCCGATCGAGCAAGTCCGCCCGGAATTTGCTCTCGTCGGCCATTTTCGGCAGGTCGGCATTGGTGGCACCAATGATCCTGACATCGACCTTTATCGGACGGGAAGAACCGATCCTGGTGATCTCGCCATATTCTACCGCACGCAGCAGGCGTTCCTGGGCGCCCATAGACATGGTTCCCAGTTCATCGAGGAACAGCGTACCGCCGTCCGCCTCTTCGAAACGCCCCGCCCTGGCCTTGGTCGCGCCTGTAAATGCCCCTGCTTCATGCCCAAAAAGCTCGGCCTCGATCAATGTTTCAGGCATTGCGGCACAATTCAGCGTGATGAATGGCCCGTCCCAACGCATGCTCAGGCGATGGAGGCGCTCGGCTATGAGCTCCTTGCCGGTGCCGCGTTCGCCGACTACAAGGACAGGACGGTCAAGCGGAGCCGCGCGGCTCGCTTTTTCCACTGCATCGAGAAAGGCGCCCGATTCGCCGACAAATTGACCTTGGCGTTCCATGCCCAACATATAGTGCAGATTCCTATTAAATAGCAATTAATACTATGTTCACTATCGTCGCATTTTTCATTTTCTGTTTATATTCAATGTATTAACTAAACTGGCACGCCTCCTGCAGAGTTGGGATCAAACACCAATTATCCCGAATATGGAGGACGAAATGCCAGCACTGACCAAATTGAGCCGCACCCAGGTTTCAGCCATCGTTTCTGTCCTGCTGTTCGGAATGACCATCTTGGTGAGCGCGGTTGGCCCTGCCCAGGCCGAGGGAACCATCGCCATCGACAAGCCTTCCCCAGCTGTCAGCGTGCATAACGTAGGTTATCGAGCATGACAGACAAAAAGGCCGGGACGCCTTCATTCCCCCTTGCCGAAGTATCGTCCCGGCCACCTTTTGAAATTGAGCCGGTTGATGTAGAACAGCAACAGACCGACGGGTCGAACAAGTTCACACGCAACCTGAGACTGAACCGGAGTACCTATATGAGTATATTTTCACGGACACGCGATATCATCGCCGCCAATGTGACGGACATGCTCGACAAGGCGGAAGATCCGTCCAAGATGATCCGGATGATCATCCTCGAGATGGAAGAAACACTCGTGGAAGTCCGTGCCTCTGCCGCACGAACCATTGCCGACCAGAAGGAAATGCGCCGGCATATCGACAAGCTTGAACTGCTCAAGGAAGACTGGAACGAAAAGGCACAACTTGCCCTGTCCAAGGACCGCGAAGACCTCGCCAAGGCAGCACTGGTCGAAAAACGCAAGGCATCGGACATGGCCGAACAGCTCAAGGCGGAAGTAGGCGTTTTGAACGACTCGCTCCGTGCATCCGAAGAAGACATCGCGAAGCTGCAGAAGAAACTGCAGGAAGCGCGCTCGCGCCAGAGCAGCCTGGTCAATCGCCTCGAAAGCGCTGAGAACCGGGTGCGGCTGCGTGAAATGTACAATGGCGACAAGGTCAAGGACGCATTCTCGCGCTTTGAATATCTCGAACGCCAGGTCGATTTTGCCGAGGGCCGCGCCGATGCGATGGCCATGGGCGAACCGCAAACCCTGGAGAACCAGATCGCCGCGCTGGAAGCCGGCGACAAGGTCGACGAAGAACTGGAGGCCATGAAGGCAGCCATGAAGAAAGGTGACAAATAATGCAGGAGGAACTCTTCATCATACCGGTAGTGATGGGCACGCTGTTCATAGGTCTGCCATGGCTGATCTTCCACTATGTTACGAAATGGAAGACCGCAGCGACGATCACAAATGAGGACGAGCATCTCCTCGAAGAATTGCATCACATGGCGCGGCGCCTTGATGATCGCATGGATACCATCGAACGAATCATGGCTGCCGACAATCCTGACTGGAAACAGACGGCCGCCCTGCCCCGTCCCGACATTGATCCGGGCCAGGAACGGTTTGAAAAAACCTTTGACGAAGCACTTAGCAAGGAAAGGCGCTGATCATGAGCTCGGCAAGAACCAAATTCTATCTCGACAAGAAGAATGGCAAATGGAGCGGTGTATGCGCCGGAATCGCGGATTATACCGGGATCAACGTTGCCTGGATCCGACTGGCGGCGATCATCGCGACGGTAACCTTCGCTTTTCCATGGACGCTGGTGGCATATTTCGTCGCCGCCAAGATTTCCCAGCCCAAGCCGGTTGAGCTCTATCTGAACGACCCGGAAGAAAACCGCTTCTGGCAGGGTGTGCGACAGTCGCCGCGCCGCACGACCCGGGACATAAAGGCTCGCTTCCGCGAAATCGATCGCAAGCTGGCCGACATGGAACTCTACTACACGACCAACAATCGCGCGCTCTCGAATGAGATCGAGCGGCTGCGTTAATCAACACTGAGAAGGGTACTGCATCATGAGTTCCATTTTTGTTGCAATCGGGATTTCCTCCATCGCGCTCGCTGTTGCCGCTTGGGGAATTTTTGATCGCTGGATGGACCATCGCGAGAAAAGGCTTGAACTTGCCTCTACTGCCGAACTGGATGCCGACCGCAAAGTCGAGTTGTTGGCAAGCGAGAACAGCCAGCTGATTGGAAAGATCGACCGATTGCAGGAACGACTTGGGGTTCTGGAGCGTATAGCCACCGACCCGGCAAGACGAACTGCGGATGAAATCGAAGCGCTACGGGAGAATTGATAATGGATTGGGGTAGCCCAGAATTCGTAATCGCGATCATCGCAATCAGCACCGCTGGCTGGATAATCAATAACTGGATTCGGGCGAAACATGGCTACGCTCTTGAGAATGAATGGTCTGGGGTGACTCACAAGGACAATCCTGACGAGAAGCGAAAGATCGAATTGCTGTCTAACGAAAACGAGGAACTGGTCGGCAAGATCGACCGACTGCAGGAGCGGCTTGCGGTGCTCGAGCGCATCGCCACCGATCCCGCGAAACGAACCGCTGACGAAATTGAAGCTCTACGGGAGAAAAACTGATGGAAGCCATTTTAGCCAACCCCTCGATCCTGTGGCCTATAGGATTTGCCTGCGCCGCCATCACCGCAGGCTGGGTCGCCACGACATGGATGCGGATCAAGAACGGCTATCCGCTGGAAAACCAGTGGGGCAAGGCGGTCTATCCCAAGGTCAATACCGAAGACCAGGAACGTATTCGCCTGCTGACCCAGGAAAATGCGGAACTGCGAGCGGAAATTGGTTCGATGAAGGACCGGCTGGTCAATGTCGAACGGATCGTGACCGATGACTCGCACCGCCTGACCCAGGAAATCGAGGCACTGCAGGACAAGCGGACGAACTGAGGAGGAACAGATGCCCATCGAATATATTGCCCTGATGATTCCCTTTGCCGGCATTGCCCTCGGTGCATTTGGTATCTGGACCTCGCATCAGCAGAAAATGATGAAGGAGCAGGCAAAGATTTCGGCCGAAAAGGCAGCGCAATATGCCGTCGCCAATACCGAGCTCGAACAGCGCGTCCGGGTTTTGGAACGGATCGTCACCGACAAGGGCTTCGATGTTTCGATGCAGATCGAGGACCTGCGCGATGAACCGACGCAGGAGGAACTGAACTGATGTTTGACGAGATCTGGGTCCTTATACCGCTCGCACCATTTGCACTGGCAAGTTTTGTTATCTGGACGCGGCATCAAACAAAGATGATCGAAAAACAGAAGGAATTGGCGCTGCTTGGCAAGGGATTGCCCGAGAGCGAAGAAAGCAAGCAAATGCGCGAAGAAATGAAATATCTGAAGGACCGCGTCGCGGTGCTCGAGCAGATTACCACAGATGGTCACAGTACGCGGCAGCTTGAGGACGAGATTGCCAAATTGAGGGATAGCTGAATTTTTCAGCACTAATGGGAGACATTTAAATGGGTTGGGCAGAAGCCGTTGTTGCCATCATCATCGTGGTCACGATCGGCAAGGTTTTGACGAGCAAGCACCGTGCTCAGCATGGCATCCTGGAGGATGAAGACGGCAACGCGGTCGGATCATTGCACAACCCCGACACCGAGCGTCTTCTGGATGAAGTCAAGATGTTGAAAGAACGCGTCCAGGTATTGGAGAAGATCGCGACCGACGATCGCGGCGCCCGCGAACTGGGACATGAAATTGAGAAGTTGAGAGACCGCTAGGCGGGATATGGAAAGTCGAGGTTTGGTATGATGCAAGAACCAGCAATTTTTCTGATCACGGCAGGATTTACTCTGATCGGCATTACGGTCGTATCCCTGATCGCGCTCCGCGGTTGGCGGGACTGGATTGCTCTCAAGTCCCGTGAGCTTGAGCAGCAGCGGGAGAATAACCCTCCGACCGCGACGTCGCGGATCGAGGTTGCTGACCTGAAGGAACGCATCCGCAAACTCGAAGCAATCGCTTCTGGCGTCGAACTCTGAATACGTCCCTTAAAAGGGGATGACGCCAATCCCCTGCCCTGCTAGCGGGCGCGCATGAGCAAGCTAGACGACCTGATAGAAGAATATGAATTTCTCGAAGCCGATGACCGTTATCGTCTGCTGATCGACCTTGGGAAGCAGCTCGATGAAATGCCTGATGCGCTCAAGACAGATGCCACGCTGGTCCGTGGTTGTTCGGCATCGGTATGGGTGTATCCAACCCAGCTGGACGATGGGAGACTGCATTTTCTCGCCGACAGCAATGCCGCTATCACCAAGGGTATCATCGCCCTTGTCCTTGAGACCGTGCAGGACAAGGCATCATCAGACATCCTGCAGATAGATATTGCAGACAAGCTTGAACCATTCGATCTCAAGAATCAGCTGAGTTCGAACCGAACCCAGGGCATTCCCAACATGATATCTTTGATTAGAGAGACCGCCGAACGTTTCGCCAGCGTCTAGCTGGGCTTCCAGACCCGCCGTTCCTCGGCGATCCTGAGCACGTCATAAGCCGCTTGCGCCGCCTGGAACTTCTTGGCGGCCTCCTCATCACCGGGATTCGTATCCGGATGATATTTCTTGGCGAGGTCGCGCCATGCCTTTTTCACCGTAGCGAAATCGACATCAGCGGTGAGGTCAAACACTTCCAGCGCCAACATCTCGTCCTGCGACCGGCTGCCGTCGCCGCTGCCCATCCAGCTGTAGTGCTTTGCTTCCTGATAGGCGTTGGCGTCGCGACGCTCCGCCCGTTCGCGCTGCGCGCGTTCTTCCTTGTCCAGTCCCTCGAAATAGTCCCACCCGCGATTATATTCTGCCGCATGCTTCTCGCAGAAATACCAGCGTTCCGGGCTGTTCGGTGATTTGGGTGCGGGACAGTCGCCCCGTTCGTTGCAGCCATGCCGATCACAGATGCGAACCTGTTCAGCTTCCCGGGATTTCCCGTAGCTGCTCCAGCGGGGAAAGCCCCAATTGTCTGATCGTGTCGCTTTCGGCATTGCTGCTTTCTACCAAAGGAACGGGGGTTCATCCACCGCAAAGATGAGAGCCAGAGGGTCTGTAAGCCGGGTTCTGTCCACCCGCGCGAGCGGGATAGCCAACCATTCATCTCGGCGATGCATTGCTGCACCGCTCCAGCAACCAACCCGGGCAGCGGAGCGATATCTCCATCATGCCGCCCCTATTTGGTCTTGCTCCAGGTGGGGTTTACCGTGCCGGTCCTGTTACCAGTCCCGCGGTGCGCTCTTACCGCACCCTTTCATTGTCACATGCCCGAAAGCGATGCGACCTGCTTTCTGTTGCACTTTCCCTGAGGTTACCCTCGCCGGATGTTATCCGGCACCATCATATCGCGGAGCCCGGACTTTCCTCGTCATTGCAAGCAATGCCGCGGCTGGCCGACCCTCTGGCTGATGCCTATTTAGTGATTCCGCGTTCCCTGTCCAACATTAAAGACAAGAGCAGCGAACGGCACTCGCCATCAATCACGCCATCTACCTTGTTCTGCCGAAACCGCCGCTGGAAGGCGACTACCGCGTCTTCCTGGCTGGTGATGTCGTATCCGAAACGCTCAAGTGCCAGCATGAATCCGCCATCTGTCCAGGGCGGGTCGCCTAGTTTCAGCGAAGGCTTTTTGAGCGCAATCCCGTGACGGGCGAGACGTTCCCAGTCGAACAATTCGCCGGGATCGCGCTTTCGCGCCGGCGCCAAATCGCTGTGACCGATCACGTTGGTCGGAAAGATATTGTGTCGCTTGACGATATCGTGGGCGAGCCGTGTAACCGCATCCATCTGCTCTTCGGGGAACGGCACATAGCCAAATTCATGCCCCGGATTGACGATTTCAATGCCGATACTGGCGCTGTTCACATCGGTGATCCCGCGCCAGTAGCCGCGGCCGGCGTGCCAGGCGCGGTGTTTTTCCTCGACCATGTGAACCACCTGCCCGTCCTCGGTCACGACATAGTGGCACGAAACCTTGGATTCCGGATTGGCCAGCCAGTTGATGGCCGTGGCCGCGTCTTCCATCCCGGTATAATGCATGACCAGTATACTGATCGGCAGCTTGCGCTCGTCATAATTTGGCGACGGCGTCCAGATCATGTCCATGGCAACCCTCCCCGAAGCCGGAATCCTCTAGGCGGTGACTATAGCACCCAATAGCAATTCCGTGCCCGATTCTGGTGAAATGCGCAAATCACCGCCATTCTGCGTCGCGATATCGCGCGACATCCATGCAGCGGCGGTACGCGCCGACAAGTCCGAAATCGGAAGGGTGCCTTCGAGGGCTTTTCGGATCCCGTCATCCAGCGCGATCTTCGTCCCTTCTGCTCGCACCACCACCTCGATACCCTCATCGCCTTGCTCGGCGCCAATGTCCAGCCTGCCTCCGCGGACCAGCGATTCCCTGGCGATCAGTGCCAGGTTAAGCAAGATCTTGACCGCCTTCTTGGGCAACGCCTCCTGCCCGACCGCCCAACCGAGCGTGATCTTGCCGTCGTCGCCGACGATGCTCTGCACCAGTTGCCGTGCTTCCGCCGGATCGACATTTTCTCCGAAACCGCCAGCGGCGCCAAAGGCCAGCCTGAAATATTTGAGCTTGTTGGCCGATGTGCGGGCGCTGTCGGCCAGCAGGTCAAGGCAGCGATCGCGCATTTCCGGATCAGTCTCGTCTTCCAGCAGTTCGAGGCCGTTGTTAATCGCGCCGACCGGGCTCAGCAGGTCGTGACAGATCTTGGAACACAGCAGCGCGGCCAGGTCGACGTCGGATTGGGACATGTTTGAAAGCCTCTCGCTAGGATTGATTCTTGGCGGTTGTTTGGCGATTTGGCGGCGGTGGATCAAGTGATATCGAGCGTCACCGGACAGAAACGACCGTAAATTTCTCCCCGGTCAACGCTCCGCCACGCCGCGGCTTCTGTTCCGTTCAGGATCAACCAGAACCTGCCGTCTGCAGCCGCGGATTCGGCGTCAGTGGGAGATGGCCGGGTTTGGCCGTCGGGATGCGAATGGAAATAGCCCCGGATCGCCGGCCCGCCTTCCCGCATTGCCCGTTCTGCACGGATCAGCGCTGCCGGATCGATCTCGAAATGGCGGGTGGGATTGGCGGCGACATTGGCGGTTTTGGAAAAACTGGAAACTTCCCCGCCGGTCCCGAACAACAGCCCGCAGATCTCGTTCGGCATTGCCGCCCTGGCCTCGGCCTGGAGCCTCTCCAACATCTCGCTTGCCATGCGTAGTTCCATGTCCCACATCTAGGCGATGAGCGAGGGGCAATCCAACAAATCCGGTATCTTGCCCGATCATGGCAGGAAGCAGCGGCTCGACGCCGCCCTGGCCGAGATTGTCAAAGACCTGTCGCGCGAGCGGATCAAGGCGCTGATCGCGGACGGGCAGCTTTGCGTCGCCGGAACGGTCGTCACCGACCCCGCTGCGAAGAAATATGCCGGTAAGCCGTTCGAATTGACCGTTCCCGCGCCCCGGGACGGCCCCGCGCAGCCCCAGGATATTCCGCTCGACATCGTCTACGAGGATCACCACCTGATCGTCGTCAACAAGCCCGCCGGCATGGTCGTCCATCCCGCCGCGGGTCATCCCGACGGGACGCTGGTCAATGCGCTGCTGCACCATTGCAAGGGCCAGCTGTCGGGGATTGGTGGCGTCATGCGCCCCGGCATTGTCCACCGGATCGACAAGGACACGTCCGGACTGATGGTCGCGGCCAAGACCGACGAGGCGCACCAGGGACTGAGCAAGCTGTTCGCGACCCACGACATCGAGCGGCGCTACCTGGCGATCGTCAACGGCAGGCCCCACCCGCTCAATGGCACGATTGAAGGCAATATCGGCCGCAGCCCGGTCAATCGCAAGAAAATGGCGGTAGTCGGCGAAGGCCGCGGCAAGCCGGCCATCACCCATTATCGCACGCTGGAACCGCTGAACGGGGCCACCCTGGTCGAGTGCACGCTGGAGACCGGGCGCACCCACCAGGTCCGCGTGCACATGTCCCAAAAGGGGTATAGCCTCGTCGGCGACCCACTATATGGTGTTCGCAGAAAATCTGCGCTTTCCGGCAGAAAAGATATTCGATTTGGACGTCAGGCCCTGCACGCTGCTAGTCTAGGATTTTCACACCCAGTATCGAAAGACATATTGATGTTTTCTATTGATATGCCGGAAGATATGCAGGTTCTGTTAATGAAGTTGCGTATATAAGTAACACACCTTATATGGGCAAAGATCGTCGGGTGCTTGATGAGGCTCGGCGGCATAAAATGAAGGAATAACAATGGCTAATGGAAGCAATGTTCCGGCCAAGATCCCTGCCTTAGGGGGGGATGCAAGCTTGAACAGATATCTGTCGGAAGTCCGCAAGTTTCCGATTCTTACCCCCGAACAAGAATATATGCTGGCGAAGCGTTACGCCGAGCACAAGGACCAGGAAGCGGCCGCCCAGCTGGTGACCTCGCACCTGCGCCTCGTGGCCAAGATTGCCATGGGTTTTCGCGGCTACGGCCTGCCGGTGTCCGACCTGATTTCGGAAGGCAATGTCGGCCTGATGCAGGGCGTGAAGAAATTCGAGCCCGATCGTGGTTTCCGCCTCGCCACCTATGCGATGTGGTGGATCCGTGCATCGATCCAGGAATATATCCTGCGCAGCTGGAGCCTCGTGAAAATGGGCACCACAGCCGCCCAGAAGAAGCTGTTCTTCAACCTCCGCCGGATGAAGAACAACCTCGACGCCTTCGAGGATGGCGACCTGAAACCCGAGGACGTGCAGAAGATCTCGACCGATCTCGGCGTCGCCGAGCATGAAGTGGTCAACATGAACCGCCGCATGTCGATGGGTGGCGATGCGTCGCTCAACGTGTCGCTGTCGTCCGAAGACGGCGAGAGCGGCCAGTGGCAGGACATATTGGAAGATGACGGCCCGCTGCATGACGAGCAGATCGCCAATGCGCAAGAGGCCGAGTTCCGCCACGAAATGCTCAACGAGGCGATGGAAGCGCTGAACGATCGCGAACAGCACATCCTGCGCGAGCGGCGTCTGTCCGAAGACCCGAAAACGCTGGAAGACCTCAGCAAGGTTTACGAAGTCAGCCGCGAGCGCATCCGCCAGATCGAGGTGCGCGCGTTCGAGAAACTGCAAAAGGCGATGCTCCGCATTGCCGGCGAAAAGCAGCTCCTCGCAGCAGGTTAAGATTTGCGCCCCGGCGAAGGCCGGGGCCAATTTCCCCTCCCGCGGCAGCGGGAACACTATTCTCCGTCAGCGAACAATAGTTTCACGCGAAGACACGAAGACGCTAAAGTTCAGCGCAATCTCTTCGTGACTTCGCGTCTTCGCGCGAGTCAAAAAGAGAAGCCCCGCTTGCGCGGGGATGACAATGAGCTGGTTCGCCTCTAGATGCCAGCCATGGTCGCGCTCAAATTTCTGTTCAAGTTCGTCATCTATTTCGTCCTGATTTCGCTGCTGTGGGTCGGGCTCTATGCCTTCGTGCCGGTCCCGGTCACAGCCACCATGCTGATGGACGGCAATGGCGCCACGCGCGGCTGGACCAGCCTGTCCGGCATCTCCCCCAACATGGCGCGCGCCGTGATTGCCGCCGAGGACAGCAAATTCTGCAGCCATGACGGATTCGACAGCGAGGCGATTTCCGAAGCGCTGGAAGAACGCAGGGCGGGCAAGCGCGAGCGCGGCGCCTCGACCATTTCGCAGCAGGTCGCCAAGAACGCCTTCCTCTGGCAAGGCGGCAGCTTTTTCCGCAAGGGACTCGAAGCCTGGTTCACTTTCCTGATCGAGAATATTTGGAGCAAGAAACGGATCATGGAGGTCTATCTCAACATCGCCGAGACTGGCATCGGTACCTACGGCGTCCAGGCCGGCGCGCAGCGCTATTTCAAGAAGGATGCCGCCCGCCTCACCCGCGTCGAGGCCGCCCGCATCGCCGCCGTCCTGCCCTCCCCCCAGACCCGCGCCGTACTCTCGCCCACCGGTTTCACCCGCCGCTACGGCAACACCATCGCCGCGCGGATCAACGTGGTGAAGCGGGACCGGCTGGACGTGTGTGTATCGGTGAGCTAATCATGTTCGCTTTGGGCACAAAAACGGTCGTTGGGATTAACTTGCCAAATGGCATGCATCCGCCTAGTGCACCCCTCAGTTACCGTTGTTTGCGACGAAGATTATTTGTCGGCCTAGCAAGGCCTTCGTATTTTATTCCTCTCTCACGCTTTGACTATCCAGGACCGGCAATCTCGCCGGGACTCATTGAATCCTGAGAAAGGAAATCTCCATGCCCTCAGGCACCGTAAAGTTTTTTAATCACGACAGAGGCTTCGGCTTCATATCTCCCGAAGATGGAGGCAAAGACAGCTTTGTGCACATTAGCGCGGTCAAAGCAGCCGGCCTTGACGCTTTGGAAGAAGGTCAAAAGGTCAAGTTTGAACTCGAGCAAGGGCGCGATGGTAAAACCGCGGCCGTGAATATCGAGATCGAATAGACCGTATTAATCGACCCTAGATACTAATAAGGCAGCGAACTCCGGCTTGCTGCCTTTTCTATTTGTTAGTGTATCGCGTAACGTCCGCTTTGGGCGCAGAAGGGGACGGTCTTTTCTTAGCATCCTGAGTGTTGTCCAGTTGTAAGAACGAGTTAGTATCCAATCCATGACCCTGGACAAAAAAGCCGTAAAAATTTTGATGGATACATATTGGTCACCATCAGGCTGGCAGCGCAATCCGACCACAACACCGGAAGATTTATCATATGCTAAATTACACGGGGTGATGTTTGAAACGGCGACTTACGAGCATGACGGATTGATCAAGGCTGTGATCGCAACACGAGAACAAATCAGCGCTTCAAGCGTTTCCCGAGCTTTCGTTTCAAGCCTGGGTAACAGGCGACTAGAGATTCGGTCCGCATTGGGAACTTATGCGGTAGCGCTCCATTT
>JAAUYH010236724.1_pt1 | contig 18766 bp, 12 predicted proteins | sample 7278061 | NCBI WGS metagenome assembly JAAUYH01 (sample SAMN14350203, study PRJNA611818) | marine sediment metagenome | isolation source: surface marine sediment (0.6m) | place: French Polynesia: Moorea | collected 2018-08 | reverse complement strand
TATTTGCTCATATAAGCTTTATTTTAGCTGAATTCTCGCAAATATCCTTAAATTCGAGCTTCGACATACCTATTACCTATTACCTATTACCTGACTTCTGAAAGAAGTCTAATGAGCAGTAATTATGGATTTCACCAGACAAGTTGAACCATTTGAGATAACTCCTTTGCCTTTCGACGAATTATACAGACTGAAAGGTATGTAAACGCCCAAATTATCGCAGTTTTGAAATGGAATCTATTGCAATTATTGGCATTGGCTGTCGTTTTCCCGGTGCTAACAATCCTGAAGCCTTTTGGCATCTGCTACAAGATGGGGTAGATGCCATTACTGAGGTGCCCCCAGACCGATGGGATGTCGACGCTTTATACGACCCAGAACCAGCTACACCAGGGAAAATGAATACGCGCTGGGGTGGCTTTCTTGAAGGGGTTGATCGATTCGATTCGGGATTTTTTGGGATTTCCCCTCGCGAGGCAGAGCGAATGGATCCCCAGCACAGATTGTTTATGGAAGTGGGCTGGGAAGCACTAGAAAATGCTGGACTGGCACCAGATAAGTTGTCTGGCAGCCAGACAGGAGTATTCGTTTCGATCGCCTCGATTAATTACGATCGCTTTCTGTTTAAGAGTGTTAACGATCTCTCTTTTGTCAGCGCCTACGATGGTGTTGGCACCACTTACAGCTTGGCTGCCAACCGCCTCTCTTATTTACTGAATCTGCGAGGAGCAAGTATGGCAGTTGAAACTGCCTGTTCCTCTTCTTTAGTTGCCGTACACTTAGCTTGTCAGAGTTTACGGAGTAAGGAGTCAAATCTGTGTTTGGTTGGCGGGGTCAATTTGGTTTTATCACCAGAACTAAACGTCATTTTTTCTCAAGCTCGGATGATGGCTGCTGACGGTCGTTGCAAAACCTTTGATGCCAGGGCGGACGGTTATGTCCGAGGAGAAGGTTGCGGGATAGTTGTACTCAAGCGTCTCCCGGATGCTCAAAGGGATGGAGACCGAATTCAGGCAATTATTAGAGGTTCGGCAGTAAACCAGGATGGTCATAGCAATGGCATCACAGCACCTAACGGACCTTCTCAGCAGGCAGTGATCCGCCAAGCCCTGTACAACGCCGAGGTTACACCAGCACAAATTAGTTATGTCGAGACTCACGGTACTGGTACCTCTTTAGGAGATCCCATCGAGGTTAAATCCTTAAAAGCCGTGCTGATGCAAGACCGGGAGCCAGACCAGCCCTGCTGGCTTGGTTCGGTCAAGACCAATATTGGTCATTTAGAAGCTGCTGCCGGGATTGCTGGTCTAATTAAGGTGGTACTCTCACTGCAACATCAGGAGATACCCCCACACTTGCACCTCAAGCAGCTCAATCCTTACATTTCTTTGAAAAGAACCACTTTTTCTATTCCTACTGAGTGTCAGTCTTGGTCTTGCTCTGGAAGTCGTCTAGCTGGGGTAAGCGCGTTTGGCTTTGGTGGCACCAATTGTCATGTCATTCTTGAAGAAGCACCTAAATCTACTGCGGTATCTAATGATATCGAACGACCTTTGCACCTTCTTACCCTGTCGGCAAAAAGTAAGCCAGCGTTAGGCGCACTAGCAGGTCGCTACCAAGCTTACCTTAAGTCCTATCCAGAAAGCTCACTAGCTGATGTTTGCTTCACTGCCAATACGGGGCGATCGCATTTTAATTATCGCTTGGCTGTCGTTTCTCAATCTAGCGAACAGTTGCGCGAACAGTTAGGGTCTTTTGCCGCTGGGGAAGAGGCTAGCGGATTAACTAGCACTCAAATGATAGGTAATGAGGAAGAGCAAATAGCCTTTTTATTCACCGGTCAGGGTTCCCAGTATGTAGGCATGGGACAACAACTGTACGAAACTCAACCTACCTTCCGTACTGCCTTAGATCGCTGCGCCACCATTCTCGAACCCTATCTCAATCTGCCCTTACTTGAAGTACTGTATCCCAATCAGTTAGAGAACAAGAAAACAGATACTAGCGTCTACTCATTCCTTACTGAGACTGCCTACACCCAACCCGCCTTATTTGCCCTCGAATATGCTTTAGCTACCTTATGGCAATCCTGGGGAGTCAAACCAACCGCTGTCATGGGTCATAGTGTAGGGGAATATGTCGCTGCTTGTGTGGCGGGAGTATTTAGCTTAGAAGATGGCTTGAAGCTGATTGCTGCAAGGGCTAGTTTGATGCAAGCATTGCCTCAAGAGGGGGAGATGGTGGCAGTATTTGCCGATGAGAGCCAGGTGCGAGCCACGATTCAACCCTACCATCCACAAATAGCGATCGCCGCTATTAATGGACCAGAAATAATTGTCATTTCTGGTCAGCGCAACTACCTGCAGGCAGTCATAACAGACCTAGAAACAAAAGGAGTCAAGACGAAAAAGTTGAAGGTTTCCCATGCCTTCCACTCCCCTCTGATGGAACCGATGCTGGCTGCTTTTGAGCGGGTGGCTGCCGAGGTGACTTATTTCCCTCCCCGAATAAACTTAATTTCTAATGTTACGGGAGAACTTGCTACTGCTGAAGTTGCTACGCCTGAGTATTGGTGCAGACATATACTGCAGCCAGTCAGATTTGCCGCCAGCATGAATAACCTGGTTCGGCAGGGTTATCAGGTATTTGTCGAGATCGGACCAAAACCAACACTTTTGGGAATGGGTCGTCAGTGCCTACTGAATAAAGGAGAGACGCAAAACTTTGCCTTTCTACCCAGTCTGCGTCCAGAACGAGAAGATTGGGAACAAATGCTCCAGAGTTTGGCAGCCTTATACGTGCGTGGCATGCCAGTAGACTGGTCTGGCTTTGACGGGGCTTATTTCCGTCGCCATCTCCCTCTGCCAACTTATCCCTGGCAAGGACAGCGATATTGGATTGAGAATCCTGAATTTGCAGTTTCGAAAATAGCTAAATGGTCGAGCAAGAAAGTCCCAAGCCAGAATAATCTTCACACCCTGCTCGGTCAACGGCTGCATTCGGCGCTGAAAGAAGTTCAGTTTGAATCTCAAATCGGTCAGGATGCTCCCGCATTTCTGGCACACCATCGCCTTTGCCAGACTGCGATTCTTCCAGCATCAGGCTACTTAGAAATAGCTTTGGCTGCTGGAGCTGCTGTTTTCCAATCGGACAATTTTGCAGTCGAGGAAGTCGCCCTCGCTCAAGTGCTGATTTTGCCAGAAACTGAAAGCAAAACGCTGCAAACGATTTTGCTCCCCGAAACACCAGAGTTATTTTCCTTCCAGATTTTTAGCCTGACATCTGAGGAAGAAACTACCAAGTCAGCTTGGACGCTTCATGCCTCAGGAAAAATTCGGCTGCAACCACCAAACCTAGAACCTGCTAAAGCTGACCTGACCTCTCTGCAAGCCCAATGCATTGAGGCCATATCTGTCGAAACCTACTACCAACAGTTTCGCCAACGGCAAATGGAATATGGTTCTAGTTTCCAAGCCATCGAACAGTTCTGGATGCACGAAGGACAAGCTCTAGGTCAGATTCGGTTGCCTGAAACCTTGGTTTCAGAAGTCGAAAACTATCGATTGCATCCAGTTTTATTAGATGCCTGCTTTCAGGTTTTAGGTAGCTTCTTCCCTGAAGAAGAGCAGGGAGATGCTTATCTACCAATTGGGTTAGGGTCTCTAAAAGTTTATTGCAGTCCCACCACTCGCCTGTGGAGTCAGGCACAGATAATTCCCAAAGGTTCAAATCAGCAGTTCCTGACAGTCAATTTACGCCTGTTCGACGAAAATGGTACTGTGGTTGCTCGCGTAGAAGAACTATCTGTCAGGCGCCTCAGCCGCAAAGCCTTACGGAGGATCTTTCAAAAAGACTTGCATGAACTCTTGACTGCTGCACCCAAACAGCGTCGAGAGCGATTAGTAACTTATTTAAGTCAACTATTAACTAAGGTGACGGGAATTTCTGCCGCCGAATTGAACTGGCAACAGACCCTGGCAACGCTGGGAATTGACTCCTTGATGGCTGCCGATCTAAGGAGGCGAATTGAGGTCAACTTAGACATAGTAGTCCCAATCGAGTATTTCGCCGGACTTAGTATCGACCAATTTGTCACTCAAGTTCTCCTTCTCCTTGAGGAAAACACACCGACAAAACAGTTGCTCGAGATAGATTCTGCTCATTCTCTGGCTGAATCTTTACCGGAAGCTAAGCGATGGTTTACCCATCTAGAGTCGAATCCCCAAGCTCGCTTTCGTCTATTCTGCTTCCCCTATGCCGGTGCGGGCGCATCTATTTTCCATTCTTGGTTAGATGCACTGTTTCCAGAAATTGAAGTTTGCCCGATTCAGTTACCTGGCAGGGAAAACCGCTTGGGAGAAACTCCCTTTACGCGGCTGAAACCTCTAATTGAAACCTTAACACCCCTCTTGCGAGCGCACACAGACATTCCCTTTGCCTTTTTCGGTCACAGTATGGGGGCAATCCTGAGCTTTGAACTCGCTCGGGAACTCCGCAGGCGACAATGGCCCTGTCCAGTTTGCTTGTTTGTTTCTGGTAGCCGAGCACCTCAAATGCCCGATCTCGATCCGCCAATTCATCGATTGCCCGATCCTAAGTTCAAAGAGAAACTGAAACATCTCAAGGGTACGCCAGAGGAACTGCTGCAAGATTCCGAACTGATGGAAATATATCTCCCCACTTTAAGAGCTGATTTTGCCATGTTAGAAACCTATTTTTATGCCAATGAAGCTCCTCTCGACATGCCGATTTCTGCCTTTGGCGGTCAACAGGACAGCAAAGTAAGCCATGAAGCCCTAGCTGCCTGGCGCGAGCAAACCAGTAATGACTTCAGGCTGCAAATGTTCCCTGGCGATCATTTCTTTTTGCACGTCGAAGGTCTCGCCCTCCTGCGAACCATCGCTCGGGAGCTTCAGCAACCTCTAATTCTTAAGTGAACCAAAGAGAAATAACTATGGCTTTTATTGTTGCTACTTCAACCGACTTTCCTCCCTATTATTATCCCCAGGAAGTACTAGCAAACGCTTTGCGAAAGTACTTTTTGGCGATGGATCTGGATTTCGATCTCGATACGATCGATCGCTTCTTTACTAATGTGGCGATTGATGGCCGCTACTTTATGTTGCCCCTCGATTCTTTCTACGATCCGCCGGGGATGGAAGTGAGTGTTAGCAAGGCGATCGAGGCTACTGTAAATTTAATCGGCCAAACTGTTCGTAAATTGCTCGACAAGGTGGCGCTCGAAGCAAAAGATATCTCTCAGCTCACTTCTGTCAGCCTGACCCCAGCAGTTCCTGCCATCGATGCTCGGTTAATGAACCAGATCCCGTTTGCCCCCAGCCTGAAGAGAATGCCTCTAGGCGGTGTTGGCTGTTTGGGTGGGGCTTTTGGCATCGCTCGCGTTGCTGATTACTTGCGGGGACACCCCACCGAAGCCGCAATTCTCGTAGCAGCAGAACCTTCCTCGGCGCTTTGGCAAGGTTCCTTGCAACGAGATTTGAACTCGATGATTAAGCGACTGCCCGCAGATCCGTCTCAGTACAGTGACATCATCATGACGATTGTAACGGCAGCTTTGTTTGGTGATGGTGCAGGGGCAGTTTTAATGGTCGGTCGCGACCATCCTTTAGCCGAGTCCGGGCAACCTCGGGTAATTGACAGTCGATCATTCGTGCTTCCTAATACCATTAACCTAATGGGGATGGATGTGGTTGACACTGGCACGAGAAACATACTCAGACCAGAGGTAGCCGATCATGTCAGAGTAGGACTGCGACAGGTGATCGACCCTCTCCTCGCCAAGCATAATCTTGCGGTGGAGAAAATCTCTCGCTGGCTCGTACATCCTGGTGGTCCCAAGATTATCAAGGCAGTAGAAGACGAGTTTGCTCTAGACGAGCAGGCATTACAACTAAGCCGCGAAGCTTTGGCAAAAATTGGCAATATTTCATCGCCGACAGTACTTTACATTCTCGATCGCACTTTAGCAGGAGAACAACCTCCTCCTGGTTCTTATGGTTTGGCGATCGCTATGGGACCTGGCTTTTCTCAAGAAGTCATTCTGTTGCAGTGGTAGTGAGGAAAATAAGAAAATGAAAAAACTTAAAGGGCCAAAAACACCCGGTTTTGTGCAAAAAATCCAGTGGAGTATCGATCCGCTCGGCTATATGGATGCGGCAGCTCAAAAGTTTCCCGATATCTTTGAGGCCAAAGTTACTCCTGTTGGTAAAACCCAAGTATTGGTTAGCAATCCTCAAGCCATACAGCAAATCTTGAGCAAAGATACTCAAGGAGAATATGCTGCTCCTGGTGGCAACTTGATGCGTCCAGTGGTCGGTAACGAATCGCTACTTTTCCAAGATCGAGCGCGTCATCGGCGCCAACGAAAATTGTTGATGCCTCCTTTTCATGGCGAAAGAATGAACGCTTACGGACGAGCGATCTGTAATCTCGCCGAGCAAGCCAGCGAGGGATTACCTCCTGGCAAGACTTTTTCGGCGCGGGCAATCATGGAAGATATTTCCCTAGAAGTTATCTTAGAAGTAATATTTGGCTTGTATGAAGGTGAGCGTTACCAACTACTAAAAGATTTATTGGTCTATTATTCGGGAGTTTTTCAATCTCCGATATTTAACCTCCTGTTATTGTCTCCTACGCTCCAAAAAGAATTAGGTTTTTTAAGTCCCTGGAAAAACTTTCTGCGCAAACGCCAGCAAATTGACCAACTGCTCTACGCTGAAATTAGCGATCGCCGCGCTAAACCAGACCCAGACAGAACCGATATCCTTTCCCTGTTACTGCTTGCTCGCGATGAAGACGGGGAACTAATGACTGATGTCGAAATCCGAGATCAGTTAATCACCCTGCTGTTAACCGGACATGAAACTACGGCTACAGCAATGGCTTGGGCGTTGTACTGGATTCATTATCGTCCGGAAATTAGAGCCAAACTGCTTGCGGAAATCGATCGCCTGGGAGACTCTCCAGACCCGATGGCAATTGTCCGTCTCCCCTATCTCACTGCTGTGTGCAATGAAACTCTCCGCATCTATCCGGTTGTACCAATTAGCGGGCCGAGGATGGTGCAAGAACCATTTGAACTGATGGGTTACGAGTTACAGCCTGGCTCGGCAGTACACTGCTGTATTTACCTGACCCACCATCGCCAGGATTTATATCCCAATCCCAAGCAATTTAAGCCAGAAAGATTTTTAGAACGCCAATTTTCTCCCTATGAGTTTATTCCTTTTGGCGGTGGCAGCCGTCGCTGTTTGGGCGCAGCATTGGCAATGTTTGAAATGAAACTGGTGCTAGCAACTATCCTCTCGCGCTATCAATTGGTGCTGGCGGATAACAAACCAGTGAAGCCAGTGCGCCATGCAATTACCTTAGTCCCTGCTGGTGGTGTATCGATGGTGTGGCAAGGAAAACGTCTGCTTCAGCCAAACTCTCAGCCTGTCGCTCACCCAGTTTAATTTTTGCTCATCTATAGAATCAAAATCAGGTTTTATCATGATTGACAATAAATTTTGGTTTCGCTTTAAAATTGCTCTCAGCTACGTTCTGGTCAAATTTAAATTTCTTCAAAGTTTATTCCCCAAAAGACTTATAGATAAATTGCCATTGGGCTGGAACGACCCCATGTTTTGGCTGGCATTTAAATCCGGCGGGCAAAAAATCCACTATGACTATTACTGCCGACTGCGGCAACCGGATTCCTATCGACCCAAGGTCATGGTTGACGAGCAATATCGACTAACTGAAGCCGACATTCGCTCTTTCTATGAGAATGGTTACATCGGTCCCTTCACCCTAGTGTCCCCAGCAGAGGCAGAATCGGTGAAGACTCATTTACTCCAGTTAGTCAAAAAACCAGAATCCCCTATTTACCCTTACTCCCAGGGTGCTTTTGAGATTCAAACGCAGGCTAAATCCCAATCCACTAAAAGCAATCATGACGTTGCTTCTAGGGCGATGGACATGATGAAATTGCGCGATCGCTATCTCGACGATCCCGTCTTGCTGAGTTTGTTCGAGCATCCCGCCGTAACCGAGCGCTGCGCCCAACTATTGGGGCCAGACCTTCTCCTTTGGCGCACTCAATTTTTTCCCAAACCACCTAAAAGTGCGGGAACCCCATTTCACCAAGCCAGTACCTACCTATTCGACAATCGTCAAGAATCTGTACTCAATCCGCCCAATCTCGAAGAACTGTTTCAGTTAACTTGCTGGATTGCCCTCACCGATGCCAATGAAGCCAATGGCTGTATGACAATCATTCCTGGGACTGGTCGAGATTACTATCCCATGAAGGTCGAGCTATACGACCCTAGTAAATCAGACACAAAAGTTAAAGGCAAAGGCCAATTTGGCAATATTACAGTCGAGATGGATTACCCGGTCGATTGGGAAAAAGTGAAAACAGTCCCCATGCAAGCAGGACAATTTTATCTGTTTAGCGAGCGGTTCATTCATGGCTCCTTAGGGAACACGACCGACCAGTGGCGCTGGGGTGTCAATGGTCGGATCGTCCGCCCCGATACCCGCATTTATACCAAAAAGATGTTGGCAGAAGGTCATAGTTATGACGTTGCTCGGATCAAAAAAATTAAGCTAGATAACTGGAAAGCAGCGTTAATTCGGGGCGAGGATCGATTTGGCTACAACAGCTTGCTAGAAAAATCAGCTACAACCACAGGAGAAACCATCGGTGTTAACTAAATTTATCTTCATCGGCATTGTGGCAGCCATCGTCTTGCAGAGACTCTTCGAGCTAGGCATCAGCAAACGCAACGCTGCCTATCTCCTGGCTCAAGGAGGACGGGAGCATAATGATAACCTTTTAGGTGTTGTGAAAGTGCTGCAAGTGAGTTGGTGGATAGCGGCGATCACAGAAGTCTGGTTGCTAGACCGCCCCTTTATCCCAATCTTGGCTGCTGTGGCGCTGGTAGCAACCTTAGCGGGTCAGGTATTGCGTTACCTATCCATGCGATCGCTAGGACAGCGATGGACTCTTCCCATCATTACTCTTCCCAACCAGCCCGTAGTTAGCTCTGGTATCTATAGTTATCTGCGCCATCCCAATTGGCTGGGAGTAATCCTCGAAATTGCGGCTTTACCTCTGATTCATTCTGCCTATCTTACGGCGGTCTGTTTTAGTCTCGCTAACGCCCTGTTAATGAGTAAGCGCATTGAGGCTGAGGAACAAGCTTTGAGCGAAGACACTAATTATGCTTATGCCTTTGCTGATAAGCCCCGTTTCATCCCCGCCATTAAATTTTTGCAAGCAAGAAAAAGTTATTAGCGATCGCTGTTGTCTTGGTGTAATTTTAACTGATTTTGATCTGGATAAAAAGTTATGGATAAGAAGAAAGTTGCCATTATCGGAGCCGGTCTTGCTGGCTTAGTAACAATTAAGTCCTGCCTTGAAGAAGGGCTGGAAGTTGTGGCCTTAGAGAAGTCCGATCAGCTTGGCGGAAACTGGAAGTTTAAGGAGAAAGGGGTCAGTGTATTTCGGAATACAGAACTAACCTCCTCGAAGTATCTAACAGCCTTCTCTGACTTTCCCATGCCGGAGCATTATCCTCATTTTTTGACGCACGAACAATATCTCGAATATCTGCTAGCTTATGCTCATCATTTCGACCTGGAGCGGCACATCAAGTTTGGTGTTTGGGTCGATTCGGTCAAACGACGAGGGGAGAAATGGGTCGTCAGTATCACCAAATCAGGTACTGTTGATGACTGTGAATTCGATGCCGTCGCAGTTTGTACTGGTCTCAACGAAGAATGGGAGTTGCCCAACATCGAAAAGATGGCGGAATTTCAAGGAGAAATTGTTCATTCATCTTCCTATAAGGACAATAGACCTTATCAAGGTAAGCGAGTGATGGTAGTTGGCGGGGGGGAAAGCGGGGGAGATCTGGTACACGAAATTTCCCAGATTGCTGCCCATGTAACCCTGAGCCTGAGGAGAGGTGTGTTCATTATGCCAAAACTCGACGAGAGCATGACTCTGCCAGGAGATTATTTTCATCACCGAGCGACCTATCACTTGCCTCCTGCGCTGTATGATCGCATCGAAACTGCCATTCAAAACCTCCTGACCTTTATCAACCGCAAGAGTGTGCCGTGGCAGATCAGGCAGCAACTAATCGATCTATCTGGTGGAAGCTATCACCAACAATTTCTTACCAAATCAGATGTATTTACACGTGCCCTTGCCAGACCTAATGTTTCCTTGAAACCAGCAATTAAGCAGTTTCAATCTGATGGAGTTCTCCTTAGCGACGGTACTAAAGTTGAGGTGGACACGGTTATTTTCTGTAGCGGTTTCAAAGTCAGATTTCCATTTTTGCCAATCGAAAGCAAGGGTTGGGACTGGCGGAAGCTGTACAAAAAAATTTTCCATCCAGAACTCCCAAATATTGGCTTTGTTGGCTTTGCTCGACCCAATATTGGGGCGATGCCTCCCGTTACTGAACTGCAAGCCAGGTATTTCGCTGGCGTCGCGAGCGGTCGCTTATCTCTGCCTTCTTCTGAAAAAATGCAGTCCGCCATAGCAGCAGATGCGAAAAAGACTGCTAAGTTGAAGCCACTTGTTTGCGACCGAGTGACAGGGATTGTTTCCTTCGTGCCTTATATGTACGAAATGGCAAAGTTAATCGGCTGTCATCCCGTTCTCTGGAAACTGATTGCACGACCGGTAGTATTGTGGAGTGTCTTATTTGGCACCGTAGCAGCACCCCACTTCCGCATCTGTGGTACTCATGCCAGTCCATCTGCACTCGATGTCATTGAGCGTGAAGGTCTACAGATCTGGAAACTCAAGACACCCCAAGAAATACTTTTGTTCTTTTTATTACAAGTAGTTTGGGGTGGAAGTGCCCTGATCGGCTATCCCATTTTTAAAGTTATCTCCTCTTTACCGGGCTTGGATTCTCTGAATCCTGAATTAAGCCTTTGACTGCGATCCTTCCTTTCTATCACTGTTGTCCAATGGGTATATTGAACTTAAAATTGAAGAAGCAGGATATTGTTGTACCTTTGTTCGTTTGGTCATTCTGGCTTCTGTTAATGGTGTCGGGGAACCGATGGCATTTGTTTGCCGATAATTGGTTTATGTCCGCTATCATGGCTGTCGGCTCTTTTATCGCCGGTTCCACTAGCGAAGGCGGCGGTGCGGTGGCATTTCCGGTAATGACCTTGATTTTTGGCATTAAGCCAATGGTAGCCAGAGACTTTTCTTTAATGATTCAGTCGGTGGGGATGACTGCCGCCGCGATCGCGATCTTTGTTAACCGCATTGTTATTGAACCTCGTGCCTTGATGTTTTCCAGCCTTGGCGGAGCTGTGGGAATGGTAATTGGTCTCGAAATTATCGCCCCGCTCCTGCCTCCTGTGGCGGCAAAGCTATTTTTTGTGACACTATGGTTGAGCTTTGGAGTAGCGTTGCTCTGGATGAACCGAGATCGCCAACGGCTGCTGAATAGACGCATCTCTGGCTTTCAAACTCAGGATATGATGGCACTGATTGCTGTCGGTGTAGTCGGAGGAATAGTGAGCGGCATTACCGGCAGCGGCCTCGATATCTTGACCTTTTCCCTGCTCGTGCTAGCATTCCGCCTTGATGAGAAAATTGCTACTCCCACCTCAGTTGTGTTAATGGCAGGCAACGCCTTAGTCGGTTTTAGTTGGCGTTTCTTCTTCACCCCGGCACCCATTTTGCCTGAGACTTGGAGCTATTGGTGGGTATCAGTTCCTATAGTGGTTATCGGCGCACCCCTTGGTGCGAGATTTATTGCTACTCGCTCGAACCTTTTTGTCATCTATCTTTTACTAACCTCCATCATTCTCCAATTTGCTGCTGCTTTGCTGATCTTGCCACTAACCCATAACTTGATGCTATTTTGTGCAGCAACGTTTTTCCTTGGTCTCTCCTTCTTCTCAGTTATGGCTTATGCGGGTTATCAGCGCTTGCTGTCCAACAGACAAGATGTAAAGGACATAATCATCCGAGAGGAAGTCGCATACGAGTCTCACAAATGAAAGTTCAAAGTTTAGAACTATAAAGCGAAAAAATGCTGAAAATTTACTTTTCTATTTTGAAGTCTTGCTGGAAAAATCTTGGGTTTGGAGCGACTTTTTTACGATGGTTATTCCTGTTTCCGCTTTTTCTTGCGTTTACACATCTAACTCTTTTGTTAGATAGAATATTCTTCCCTGAGTATTGCAAAATTCAGGTTAAGAAACCCATCTTCATTATTGGGAATCCTCGAAGTGGAACTAGCTTTATCCATCGTTTGTTAACTCAGACAAAGGAGTTTGCCGCTTTTGAGACTTGGCAGCTCCTGTTTCCGGCACTAACAGCACGCACTTTGTTTAGACCACTAATTGATTATTTAATTCAAAAAGATCTGGGAACTCTGGTCCCTGCTCAAGTTGGTCATGAACTGTCCCTCGAGCAAGTAGAGCATGACGAATTCTTATTCTTTTATCAACTCGATACCCAATTCGTCACTGCTTTATCGCCTTTAGCTTTTGACGATCGCGAGTATCCAGAGCTGCGCTGCCACGACCGCCAGCCAGAATCTCGTCGTCGCCGCTCGCTTGAATTTTTACGAGGCTGTTTTCAACGGCAATTATATTACACCCAAACCGAACAAGTAATCGCCCATCTCCATTTTTCGATTCAGCGCATTCAGACTTTGCTGGAGGCTTTTCCCGATGCCAAATTTATTTATCTGGTGCGATCGCCTTATGCCACAATTTCCTCCCACCTTTCACTCAATTACAATGCCCTCAAACATCGCAAGGTAATTCAAAAGATTTCTCCAGATAAATTGAAGCGGTACCTCAACAGAAGATATCGCTATGACATCGAGCTTTATCGCTATTTCTCCGAGCTGCGGAAAGATCGAGTAATTCCTGAAGATCGGCTCTTAATCTTGAAATATGATGAATTGCGTTCATCCTTACCCAATACTTTTGCCAAAATAGTAGCTTTCACTGGGATTAAACCCAGCGAGCAGTTGCGACAAGCAGTCGCGCGCCAAGCTCAAAATCAGCAGGGATATAAACGCCAACACAAAGTTATGTCTCTTGAAGAGTTTGACTTAACCAAGGAGCAAATTGCCAAAGACCTGTCATTTGTCTTTAAGGAATACGGTTTCGACAAGAATCTAGAAAAAAAATTAGCTGTGTAGATAAATTGAGGTGTTTTATAGTTGTATTCCCACAAGAAACAAACCAGGCTTGAATTCTACACCAATGATAAAAACTGCTGAAGAGCTATTGGAAATCATTGACTTTTCATTATTATCAAGGTGCTTATTACCATTTATCGCTTTATGGAGAACCCATTCAAATGAAATCTGAAGAGCAAATGCAAATGATATCCGAAGAACGACTACTAGGAGACTTGATGGTCGATCATACTGGTAACGATCTTTTCCTAGGTGTTGACCCTACTCCAGATAATTCTGGTCAAGGAGAAATAGATTTATCAGTCGATGGGCTCGATGGAACTATAGAAGAAACCGACGGTGTCGAAACCAGTGTCAAACCCAATCGCGATCGATTTCTTCTTGGGGATGCAAACAGTATCTATTACAGCGGCCTAGATGCTAAAGATTATGCTTTTATCGGTGACTTCGATACCACCGAGGATACTATCGTGCTACAAGGCACTGCGTATGATTATCTTCTGACAGAAATTGGAATCAAGGAGCTACGTCAAGTACTTCGAGATCTGCCAGAGCAAAAGATGGAAGCCACACGTCAAGATCTGGGAAGAACCTCAGGTGACTTAGTCGGAGCTAATGCAAGTGCAAATGATTTAATGAGCTCTGAACAACTACTGGATTTTTTTGTAGAAATTTTCAATCTCAGATTGGCTACTCCAGGTAATGACTTTGTCATCGGCTCGACTATCAGCATTTTCAATAGTGACCCCAACAATCCGAGACTAGGAGACTTGATGGTCGGTCGTACTGGTAACGATAGTTTCCTCGGTGTCAATCCTGGTGCCGATCTTCCCGGTCAAGGAGAAATCGATCTCTTAGTAGGTGGATTTGATGAACCGATTAAAGTTGACGGTGTTGGCACCACTACCGGACCAGATAACGATGTATTTCTGCTCGGAGATGCGGCCAAAGTTTATTACAGTGGCTTGGGAATTGAGGATTATGCTTGGATTACGGATCTCGATAAAGCAGAGGATATTATTCAGCTACACGGCTCGGCAGATGATTACGTTCTGACAGAAATTGGATTCCAAGATCTACTGCAAATACTTCCAGAGCTGCCAGATCTAGACCAAGAGACAAAAGAGTTACTTCAAGATCTGGGAGAGATAAAGGCAACAGCAATACTACTCGGCGATCCTACTGTTGTGGAGCGACAAACGCCAATCTCCTTAGACGATCCTAACTACGATCTCATCGGCATCGTGACTGGAGATTCGAATCTCAATCTTAGCAGAAGATATTTCGAGTTTGTCAATACCCTTCCATCTCCCGAACCAGTGGAACCACAAATCGATCAATTGGGTACTGCTGGAATTGACTTTTCCTTCGGCGTTACCACCGACAGCCAAGGTAATATCTATCAAGTTGGCGGTACCTCAAGTAATTTAGCCGGAGATAATTTCGGTGGCAATGATATTTTTCTCCGCAAGTTAGATAGTAGTGGTGAAGAGTTATTCGTGCAGCAGTTTGGTACCGTAAGACCTGAAACTGCCTTTAGTGTTGCCGTTGACAGCAATGATAATGTTTTTGTTTCAGGAGTTACCGTTGGCGACTTGGGAGCTCCTAATGCCGGTCAAAATGATGCCTGGATCGCTAAGTTTGACCAAAATGGCAACCAGCAGTGGATTCAGCAGTTAGGTAGCAGCCAGCGCGATAACTCTTTTGGCGGGTCCCTTGCAGTTGACAGCTCTAACAACCTCATCTTGGGAGGATACACTTTGGGTGACTTAGGAGGGTCAAATGCGGGAGAAGGCCCCGACCTGTGGACAGCCAAGTTTGACAATGATGGCAATGAATTGTGGAGAATCCAGTTTGGCACTTCTGAATTTGATGAATTAATTGGTGTTGCCACCGATCGAAAGGACAATATCTTTATGACTGGCTGGACTATCGGCGATTTGGGCGGCTCTAATGCTGGTTTGTATGATGCTTGGATTGCTAAGTATGATCGCGATGGCAACCAGCTATGGATCGACCAGTTTGGCACTGGTGACTTTGAATTTTCCTATGGTGTTGCCACTGACAGTGAAGGAAATGTCTATGCGACGGGATACACTCTGGGCGATTTGGGCGGCTCTAATGCTGGCTTGTATGACAATTGGGTAACTAAGTACGATCGTGATGGCAACCAGCTCTGGCTGAAACAATTTGGTAGCAAAGGTTCTGATACCCCCTTTGCAATTGCTGTCGATCTTCAGGATAACCTACTCGTAGGGGGATATACAGATGGCTCCTTGGCAGGACGAAGAGCGAATGCAGGAGGAGATGACGCTTGGGCAGCTAAGCTCGACAGCGATGGCAACCTCCTAAATATCGTCCAGTTCGGGACTGCCGAGAATGAGAGTGTTCGAGGGATCTCCGTTGGGAATGCTAACAATGTCTGGCTGACCGGATACACAGATGGTTCTCTAGGAAATGACGCGACTCAAGGGAATGCCGATGCTTGGTTGGCTCAACTGTCTGCAACAGATCTAGCCTTACTGGGCTGAGTAGATTCAGTAGATCAAAAACAAATATTGCCGTCACTGGTATCTCTGAATAGGAAAGTAAAAGTGATAAAAATTTCCATATTGGTCACAAAATGGCTGCCATACATTGCTGGTTTTTTAGGCTTGCTGTCGCTCAACAGGGCTTTATTAACTATGTTGATTTATCGTTACGATCCGGGAATACCCAATTCTAGTCATCTGCCATTCTTGGTTTCCTCGATCGTCGTCGGCCTAGTCATGTTTGTCAGTCGGATCGTCGGTGCATTAACTCAACCAGCGATCGGCTATTATTCTGACCGTTTTCAGAGCCGTTGGGGACAGCGTCGTCCTTTCCTTGCTGCGGCCGTCTTACCACTAGCGGCCAGCTTTATCTTGCTCTTTACTCCTCCTTTCCACTCTACCAACATTGGCAATGTAGTTTACCTAACGATCTTGCTGTGCTTATTCTACATAGCACTAGCTGCTTATCAGATTCCCTATTTGGCATTGCTGCCTGCTCTTGCCCCAACAGCCCAACAAAGGATTAATCTCTCCAGCATGATGGCGGCTTTTGGTCTATTAGGGAGTGCGCTCGGAGGAATCGGCGCACCTTGGCTCAGTCATCAGTATGGCTTTCCAGGCATGGCACTTATTATCGGTAGCATTAGTTTTGTGACCATGCTGATGCCTTTAAGCGTACAAGAGGAAGTTATGCCGTCAAAACGAGAATATTTTCCTTTCTGGAAGTCCCTCAGATCGGGATGGCAAAATAATTCTTTCCGCATTTATTTGACAGGTATTGGCTCAGTCTGGATTACGGTTAGTATCTTGTCGGTTTGTTCCACTTTTCTAGCGGTGGCACTCTTAGATAAAGATATTAGTTTTAGCTCCGTTATCAACGGTCTGATGCTGGGCGGGACAGTGAGCGGATTTGCTCTAGTAATTCCCTTAGCGCGACGTTGGGGCAAGGGTCATACATTCCAGCTTTCGATGGCGTGGTTAGGCGGTGGACTTTTAGCTGTAGCGATTTGTCCCTTTTTAGTAGGAGCAGCATTGCTACCTTGGTTAGTTTTGCTCGTACTTAGCAATTTAGGAACAGCAGGGTTCTTTATTTTACCCAATGCTATGTTGCCCGATGTCATCGATCGAGACACGAAGCAGTTCGGAGTGCGGCGAGAAGCCATTTATTTTGGTGCTAGAGGTTTATTAGTAGAAGCAAGTGTCGGGATCGGCTCTTTGCTAGCAGGTGTCTTATTGATGTTGGGCAAAACTCCCGCGCAGCCCTGGGGAGTACAGATAGCCTTGATAGTAGCAGGACTCTTTGCCTTGGCGGCAGCAGGAGCATTTGTTTTCTATCCCATTAAAAAATAAGCAGGTTTGAATTAAAATGATCTCTAATCCTACTCAAACAACTATAGAAAAGAATACCCGACCTCGGTGGATAAATTGGCTTGACTGGGGAGGAAGCACGCTCAGGCAAGTTGGCGTGCCATTAGTAGACTTAAGCGAAACCTCACTGCTATCTGCTGCCCAACAAGAGGCTCAGTTAAGCGACTGGGGAAATGAAGATTTCCGGGTGGCACTGCAAATCCTCCTGAAATCTCTAGAACGAGAAGCTAATCTGAACTTTATTGGACGATTGATACTGCGAAAATACTTTCTGAGACTGCTGGTCAATCGACTGCAAATTCAAGACACTTGCAAACGCCATCCTGAAATTTTACAAGTCCCAATTCGGCAACCTCTATTCATTACCGGATTGCCGAGAACGGGAACAACCTTCTTGCATCGACTTCTGGCTCAAGATCCGCACTGCCGTTGGCTACGCCTTTGGGAGTTGTTTAATCCCTGTCCGCCGCCAGATAAGCGCACTGCTGAAACCGATGTTCGCATAGAGATAGCAAGCAAATTCATTCAACGCCAGCAAACCTTAGCGCCTGCTTTGACAACAGCTCATGCTTTGGATCCTCAAGCCCCAGAGGAGGGCAACCAGTTGTTTGAGCATTCATTTGCGTCTATGCTGTTTGAGTTTCGGACTCATGTTCCATCTTATGGGGCGTGGCTTAAAGCTCAAGATATGGTGGCACAATATCAGTATTATCGACAGCAATTACAACTTTTGGGATGGCACTGGAGTGGACGTTGGCTTCTTAAGGAACCTGTTCATCTGTTCCATCTTGATGCGCTGCTAGAAGTTTTCCCAGATGCTTGCATTGTACAGACTCATCGAGATCCCCTTACCGTGTTGCCTTCGATGTGTAGTTTGGTGGCGATCGTGCGCAACCTCTATACTAACTGCCCCGATCTAGAGGAGTTAGGAGAATATTGGTTGAATCGCTTGGCGAATGGCGTTGAGCGAGCCATGCAAGTTCGGGCACAGATGGGCTCGAACCACTTTTACGATGTAAACTATCGCAGTTTGATTCAAGATCCCGTTGGTACAGCTCGTCAGATTTACAACTACTTTGGCTACGACTGGAGTACTGAAGTAGAGACAAATATGAAGCAATGGTTGGCCAAGAATCCCCAGCACAAACATGGAGTTCATCGTTACTCTCTAGAGCAGTTTGGTCTCGATGCAACGATGATCAGCCAAAGATTTACTAGCTATAGCGATTGCCTTTATAGTTCTTGACCTGGTTCTAACGGATTTTGTGGTCTAGGGGAATGGATCCAGCGATCGCTTTTTCAGGACAAAATTACTATGATTTGATAAAGTGTTAAATCCGGGATGGTTCAAATTAGGGTTACACAGAAATAAGGATTGCTGAGTTGAAAACAGAAAACGTAATACCAATACCTTCGCCAAATCAATAAGAAGTTTCAGCGGTTTGTCTAGGGTGTACAGTGCCTAGATTAGCAACTTGGACCAAGATCTGTGCCCAAGAAATTGGGTCGGGCAAATGCTGTAAGTAATTTCCAGACTTCCTCAACGTACTTGTAACCCCTTTTCCGCGAGTTATGAATGTAGCTTTATTGCAGTATATGCCTGGAGACAAAAATAATGGAGGCAATAGAATGCGCTTGCGCATTCTATTGCCTCCCCCTTAT
>JAAUYH010217935.1_pt1 | contig 18772 bp, 18 predicted proteins | sample 7278061 | NCBI WGS metagenome assembly JAAUYH01 (sample SAMN14350203, study PRJNA611818) | marine sediment metagenome | isolation source: surface marine sediment (0.6m) | place: French Polynesia: Moorea | collected 2018-08 | reverse complement strand
TCATCTACATCTGGGTTGCGGATTAAATCAACCAAACCATTAATGGTATTTTCCTTGCCTACGCCTATTTTCCCTAAAATTTCAGCAGCATAGTATTTGGTAAGATTATCTACATCTGGGTTGCGGATTAATTCAACCAAACCTTTAATGGCATTTTCCCGATTCGTTTCTTGTAATACTTCTTCTGCCGATTCTTCAACTTTTCTAACAAATCTCTCCCACTTTTGGGTTTTTGAGTTAAATTTACCAAACCCCCATTCAACTATTTGTTTGACAATTTTATTGGTTAAGTGACACTCTTTAAATTCGGCGATACCCGCAGCAGCTAGGAAATAAGCACGATAATAAAAATTGTGATTTCCACAACCATCGTCAAATTCCACCAGCTTGTTGATAAACTCTTCTTTGTCTGCGTCTGAAACATCATCTTCATCCCTTCCCAACCACAGCAAAATTACTTCCTTCCACTGGGGTTCAAAAATGCGATATCTCTTATCTTCAAAGGGCTGATTATCATGTTTACGGGATAAAAAATAATCCCAATCCTCAATTGCTAATGCTGCAAAATACTCCTGAAAATTAGCATGAAAGAAAGCATAAACCTCTTCATCAGTTGTTGTATCTCTATCTACTACATTTAACCAACCTACACGACAGGCTAATTGAAGCAGTTCTTCACCCATTTGCTTGTGGGCAAATTTCCGCTTCAAACGAAACCTCGTGTTACTATCAATTCCTGCCAATGCTAATTTACTTAATGCTTTGTGTAATTCATCCTTTTTATCATCAGAATTCTTTAATTCTTCTGGAATATTGTCTGACTTCCACTCATAAAAATAGTTGGTAAATCTCTCATACAATCCTGCTTTGGTTTCTGGTAATTCTCCTTGATTGTCCAAATAGAAAGTTTGACATAACAGCGACAACCGCAGAGGATTTGTTACCAAAGAACGAATTTTTTCGTGTCTGCTTTCTTTTAATTTTGTCTGTAACGCTGTACCTTTTCCTGAATTTTTAGCACATTTAAACCACTCTTGCATAAATTCATTAACTTGTTCTGGTTTAAATTCTTGGGTTCTATAGGTTTCAAAACCCATAAGGGGATTATTAACTTTGTTATCCCAAACATTCAACCGACAAGTCAACACAAACCGCGCTTTTCTGAGCCAATTTGGTAATTTTTCGATTTTTAAAGCATCCAGAGGCGAACTTTCCGCCATCTCATCCACACCATCCAACAACAGCCAAACATCTCCCTGAGAAAAGCGTTCTTTAAATTGCTCTCTGGTTTTTGAACATCTTGTACTAGCAAACCATGTATCTAACAAATAATTTTCTAGTGTCTCTCCTTCCAAACTAGCCAGAGAAATCCAAATTGGTAAATATGCGGTTTTATCTTTGAGATATTCAGCAACCTTACTTAATAAAGTTGTTTTACCTGCTCCCGCTTCCCCAATTATGCCAATATGCTTTTTTTTCTCAGTGGAATCTTCGCCAATTACTTCCCGTAGAAAAGCATCATGTTCGTAAGTTTTGACAATAACTTCCTTTTCTAACTCATAGGGATTCTCTGGTGCAGAATGTTTATCCCTTCGTTGCTGCTGTTTGCGTTTCACCAAACCCAAAGGAACATGAACGTTAACTTCAAATCCCCTTTCTGTAGCTTTGTGTCTAACGTATTCTAGTTGATTTTCTAGTTTTTGATGGAAAATTTCACGCCATAAGTTCTCTTCTTTTTGCTCTTTTGACACTACATCTTTCGATTTACTTTTTCTCTTCTCTTCCCATAGCTCATCAAACTTGGTCAGATTTGTGTCTTTATCTCTCGACCATAAATTTAGCGTAAAAATCCATTCATCAGAACCCTGAGTTTTGGTGCGATTATCTTCCAGAATTTCCAAATATTCTTTTAAATAATGCTTTAATGCTTCCCGAGTTTGCGCTTTTGCTGTTTCCTTGTATTTATTTTTCTTTGTAAGGACTAATAACTCTTCCACTGTGGTTTTGATGTTCAAGTTATTACTTGCTTCTGGTTCCCACTTAAACTCAATATCAAGGCTTTCCTCAAGTTCATGATTGACATAGCAAAGTAACGCCTCAAAGAGTTCCCTTATTCGTCCTTGGACTATTTTCCCATGAGTATATTTACTGTTGCTTGGCATAAAAATCGAGAAAAAAATACCAAAAATTTTGGGGTTACCCCAAAGTATGAATACCACCCCAAACCAACGTAGTCCCTATTATAGCGAGATTTTTATTAGCTTTACTTAAAATTTGCATTGCCCCGCCACCCCAAAGAGATGCTGTATCCAGCAACTCTTTGGTATACAACATTGAAAAAGAAAAACTTAACTCAGAAACTTATCGTTTTATTACTAACCGTGCAAATTATCCTTTTGGGAATTCAAGCTAAAAACCGCATTCAACAAGGAGATTCCACAATAGAGATTCTGATCGCGATGGTTAACAATACTATTGTTCTGCTTAATAAAATAAAAAGCGAACAGTAATACCGTTTTCTTGTAGGTTAGGACAAAAAATAATACTGTAGGGGCGTTTTGCAAAATGTCTCTACATTTTAATAATTAAACCCATCTTGCACTTTACTCGATCGATAAATGAGCTTAATAAAAGAGCTTATTTGAGAAGTACTAACTTCTATATTACTTTTCTTTACATAAAACAGACATCAAGAAAATTATTGACATACTAGTAGAGAAAATTGATAGCTGTTAGTCACAGCCAATAAATCCTGTGAAATGCGAAGTAAAATATAAACCAGCTTTTGCTGCTATCTTTATTACTCTAGAGCCAGGAGAAAAAGTTACTGCTGAAGCAGGAGCTATGGTTAGTATGGATGGCAAACTAACCATGAAAACCGAGTTCTCTGGTGGTTTTTTCCCTGCTTTAATGCGGAAATTTTTTGGGGGCGAATCTTTATTTGTTAATGTTTTCAGTAACGAAACCAGACAGTCATTAAATCTAGTTTTAACTCAATCTGTAATTGGGGATATTGAAGAGATAGATCTTCAAGGCAAAGAAATTTGTTTTCAACCAGGAGCATATATTGCTCATACTCCAGGGGTGAAAATGGGAGTAAGTTGGGCTGGTTTTGCCAGTTGGTTTGCAGGAGAAGGATTATTTAAATTAAAAATAAGCGGAAGAGGAAAAGTCTTCTTTGGTGCTTATGGCGGAATAACTAAAAAAAGTATTTCTGGGCAATTTGTAGTAGATAACAGCCATTTAGTAGCCTACGAACCAGGAATAAAGATGAAAATTGGACTTTCTGGAGGTTTACTTGGTTCTGTAACTTCTGGAGAAGGTTTTGTGAATCGACTTTCTGGAAGAGGAAATATTTATCTCCAGTCTCGTAGTATCAGTGGATTAGTTGGATTTTTGCGTCCCAAAATACGATGAATATAGAACTTTTACATCAACCCGATAGCGCGATCGCTCGTGTTAGTCTCAATACAGGAGAGGAATTAGTTGCCCAAGCTGGGGCAATGATTGCTATGAGTGGCAGTATAAATACCAGTACTACCCTCAGACGAGGCAAAGGAGGGGGTATTATGGGAGGACTAAAACGAATGCTGGCAGGAGAATCTCTCTTTTTAAGCGTTTTTCGTTCTCCCACAGATAATAATGAAGTCTGGTTAGCACCCAAATTACTAGGCGACTTATTAATTTATGAAATGAAAGGGCAAGATTTAGTTGTACAAGCAACTTCCTATCTAGCTTGCAGTTCAGCAGTGGATATCGATCTTGGTTTTCAGGGACTAAAATCACTCTTTTCTGGAGAATCCATTTTCTGGCTAACGGTTTCTGGTTACGGACTGGTTTTACTAACTTCTTTTGGTGGTATTTACGAGATTGAAGTAGATGGAGAATACATAGTCGATACTGGACATATTGTTGCCTTTGAAAGAAGTCTCGATTTTACTATTTCCAAACCTGGTAATAGTTGGATAGGAGCATTTTTAGGCGGAGAAGGATTTGTCTGCCGTTTTCGTGGACAAGGAAAAGTTTACTGTCAAACCCATAATCCTGGTTCATTCGGCTTTACTGTCGGTTCCAAGTTGCCACCTCGGTGATTAGTTATTAGTTATTAGTTATTAGTTTTTCTGAACTCCTGAACTTCTGCAACTCCTGAACTTCTGCAACTCCTGAACTTCTGCAACTCCTGTAACTCCTGTAACTTCCGTAACTCCTGTAACTCCTATCAAATATCAAATTATGAGAAACGAGATTAGTTATCAAATACAACATTCTCCTGCCTATGCTTCTCTCATCCTGGATTTGGCAGCAAATCAGACAGTATTAGTTGAGGCTTCTGCTATGGCAGCGATGGATTCTTCTCTCAAGATGAAATCTAAGATTAAGGGAGGAATAATGAAAGGCCTTGGTAGGATGCTAGGGGGAGAGTCCTTATTTATTAATGAATTTACTGCCCAAGGAGGAAAAGGACAACTTTATGTCTCTCCTGGTGTTCCTGGGGATGTTCAGCACTATTATCTCAATGAAGAATGTAGTTTAATGGTGCAATCTTCTGGTTTTGTGGCTTGTAGTCCAGAAGTAGAAATAGATACTAAATTTCAAGGATTTAAAGGCTTTTTTAGTGGAGAATCTTTGTTTTTACTAAAAGCAACAGGAAGAGGCGATTTTTGGTTCAGTTCTTATGGGGGGATTGTGGAAATTCCGATCGCTGGTGATTATGTAGTAGATACAGGTTATATTGTCGCTTTTGAGGATACTTTAGACTACAAAGTAGAAATGATTGGTGGTTTATCTTTCAAGAGTTTAAAAACAGGAATTTTTGGCGGAGAAGGTTTAGTTTGTCGTTTTAGTGGAGAAGGACGTTTGTGGGTTCAATCCCGCAATCTCGCTCCTCTAATTAATTTTTTACAACCTTTCCGCCCAACTAAAAATAATTAACTTTTAGTATCAACCGAAAAGAATGGGTACCATTAGCTTAAATAGAGCAGTTAAAAGTAAGTTGAGCAAAGAAATAGGTAAAAGAAATTTCCAGCCTAAATTTAATAACTGATCGATGCGAACTCTAGGCACTGTCCAACGCAGCAGAATTGCCACAAAAATCATGAGATAAGCTTTGAACAGAGTCGCGATCATACCCACACTGAAGACAATGGGTTGTAGCCAAACCGCAGTATCACTTACTCCCAACCAACTCGCTAAAAGCTCTACAGGTAAAGGAAAACTCCAGCCACCAAGATAAAGAATAGCAAAGATTAAAGAGGAAAGAACTAAATTAAGGTAAGAACTAGCGTAAAATAGCATAAATCTAATGCCACCATACTCGGTTTGGTATCCTGCGACCAGTTCTTCTTCTGCTTCTGGCAAATCAAAAGGAAGACGTTCTGCTTCAGCTAAAGCAGCAATCCAGAAAATAACTACTCCAATAGGTTGTCGCCAAATATTCCAACTTAAAATTCCTTGACTAGACTGTTGTGCCACAATATCTATGGTACTCAGACTATCTGACATCATCACAACTGCCAAAACAGATAAAGCCAGGGGAACTTCATAACTAATTGACTGGGCAGCCGATCGCAATCCTCCGAGAAGGGAATACTTATTATTAGAGGCATAGCCAGCCATTAGCGCACCAATAGGAACAATACTGGAAAGAGCAATCCAAAGAAAAATTCCGATCCCAATATTACTAATTATCAGTTGTTGTCCAAAAGGAATAATTAAAAAAGAGAGAAAGATCGGAACGATAACTAATATAGGACCCAAAGTAAACAGTAAATGATCTGCTTGTCTTGGTACTGTCGTTTCCTTAAACACTAATTTAACTACATCTGCCACAGGAACTAGTATTCCTTGAGGTCCAATATATTCTGGGCCAATTCTTTGTTGGGCTGCTGCGGAAATTTTACGTTCTAACCAAGTTGCTACTAATGCTAGTAATGTAGCTAAAACAATGACCAAAATCATCGGGATTGGCAGCCAAATTGCTTTAGCGACACCAGCAGTTAAACCCCAATCTGTCAGAATTCTGACAAAGCTTTCTTGAAAGTCAATCTCTTTACCTATAGTTAAGAGCAAAATCGTATTCACTTTGCACCTCCGTAGAGACTTCCAATTTCTTTGTAGATATCAATCGAGAAGAACTAGGGATATGTGATTTTTCTGGACATTTTTTTTCTCTACTTAGACTAAAATTTAGTTATCTAGGAAGAGTTAAAATTTCCACCCCTGTATTGGTTACAGCAACGGTATGTTCAAATTGGGCAGAGAGTTTTTTGTCTTTAGTAATTGCCGTCCAACCATCCGCCAAAAATTTTATGTTGCCAGTTCCTTCATTGAGTATTGGTTCAACTGTAAATACCATTCCTGGGCGCAATTTTAACCCTTTTCCTCGTTGACCATAGTGAGGAATTTCTGGCCGACAATGAAACTGTCTACCTATTCCATGCCCAAGCATTTCTTTGACAACAGAAAATCCATTAGCTTTTGCATATTCGGCGATCGCTGCACCAATATCACCAACTCTTGCTCCTGGTTTAATTTTAGCAATCCCTCTTAGCATACACTCTCTAGTTACTTCTACTAATTTTTGGGCTTTATGTGAAGGGCTGCCCACTAAAAAGGTTTTGGAAGTATCGCCGTGATAGCCGTCTAAAATTGGGGTTACGTCAATATTAATAATATCGCCATCTTTAAGAATCTGTCTGGGGTTGGGAATTCCATGACAAACTACTTCATTAACACTAGTACAGATTGAACGAGGAAAAGGAGGATGATTAAGAGGTGCATAGCCTAAAGGAGCATTCTTGGCACCATAGGCTTTTGTCCAACATTCTGCTTCATCATTTAACTCTTGAGTACTTACTCCAGGTTTAATCATAGTCTCCAGATGATTAAGTAAATTGGCAGCAATTTGTCCTACACGGCGCATCTTAGTCAATTCTCTACTAGATAGCAGAGTTATTCCCCTATTTACAGGTTTTAGAAGATTTGTATTAGTTGAGAATAAATTTATATTATCCATAACTCAATTATTGTGTAATTTTGCTAGCACAGCAAGATACAGCATAGTCTAGCACAACACAAGCTAATCTGTTACTTGTATACTGAAATAAAAGCAAACAAAAAGTTAGAGCAGGTTTAGAATGGGTGGAAAAACAGATTTAGATAGAGTAGTGGCTTACATTCCTCCAGAAAGGAAAAAAGAATTAGAAGAATGGGCAAAGGAAGATGAACGTTCTGTTTCTTGGCTAGTAGGTAAATTAATTGATAAAGCTCTACAAGAACGCAGAAAGCAGCAAAATAACTCAAAAGTAATAACTATGCGCTAGAGATATTATTGATATTATTATTTAGTTATATTTATGCAAGGAAAAGAGCAGTAATTAACTCGATACAATAAAGAATTTGAGATAGGCAGATAAAATAGCTTCGCCCCAAAAAAGAGTTAATGCCCCTCCTAAAGCTAAAAAAGGACCAAAAGGCATTGCTTGTTTTTTGCCTAAAATCCCCACAGCCATTGCGCCACCACCAACTATACTACCCACAGCACAAGCGAGTAGACTAGAAAGCAGCACATATTTCCAACCTAACCAGGCACCGATGGTTGCCATGAGTTTTTCATCTCCTACACCCATAGCTTCTTGTTGAAAAGCGATCGATCCAGCAATTCTGATTGTTCCTAGTAACCAAATTCCTAATACTGCCCCACTGATACCAAACATTAACTGTTGGGCGATACCTTTGCCCAATGCAGTTTGCCAACCAATAATTATTTGAAAAACTAAACCTAAAACTAAACCCGATCTAGTTAGAGAACCAGGTAAAGTCATGGTATCAAAATCAATTAAAGATAATGCTAGTAGCCAACTTAAAAAAGCCCAATAGCCAAGAGTTTGCAGACTATAACCAAAATGCCAAAATACTAATAAAAAGATAGTCCCTGTTGCTGCTTCGACTAGGGGATAACGAATAGAAATAGAAGTTTTACACCAACGACAACGTCCCCTCAACCACAACCAACCTAAGACTGGTACATTTTCTGTTTTGCCTAATTTATGATCGCATTTGGGGCAACGAGAAGGAGGATGAATTAAAGATAAGCCTGCGGGTAAACGATAGATAACAACGTTTAAAAAACTACCAATACACGCACCGAAGACAAAAACAAGGGTATTGGCGATCGCGCAAGCTAAAATTTCCATAAGTGTGATTAAGTTTCTTCTTGCAAGGGCTAAACTCAAAATTCCCTACTTACAAGGGAAAATTCACACTAGTCTTAATTTAGGCAATAAAAGAGTGGGCAAAATAATTTTACCCACCTTACTAAAGTCTAAGCTTGCTTAAAAATTACCGTATCTACAAAGTTTAACTTCGGTTAGTTGTTAGTTACTATTTCTCTGGGTTTAAGTCCCCTCTGACAATCTTTGATTAGAGAAGTCTTAATTAATTAGTAGTTCAAATCTACTAATTAATTGAACTAAAGACTAAAAACTAAAAACTAAAAACTTTTTTTAAGAAGCTTCTGCTTCCAGTTGATTGATATTGACAAAACATTCTCCTGGTAAAAGGATTGGTTTTTCCCGAAAAACTAGTTGCCCTCGGTATGTCTCTTTATCTATAGCTACTCCAAAAGGTCTTTTCTTCATTTGAGAGTGTAAATTACAATAGGTGCGGTAAATTCTCTTGGCTGCTTGAACTAGAGTAGGGTCTAAAAACATCTATAAATCCTCTTGCTTGGAAAAAATAAAACGCAAAATACCTGCTAATTAGTAATTGATAGCAATCCTAAAATATGATAAGAGAAAAACTAGGATATAATTGTTTCGTTTTTGCCTTTTGCCTGGCTACTGGTAAAATCTTCACAATTCAATCAGGATCGCTATATATCTCAAAATACATTGCTCTAATCTAACTCAATTTAGAGATTAAAATAGCTAGGATTTGTAAACTTATGTTACATATTCAAGAGAATTTTGGAGAGTGAGAAGCTTTGGGAGCGTGGTAAAGCAATTTCTTCCTTCTCTCCCCCATCTCCCTTGTCATCCTTGTCTTCCAAGACCGATCGATTTAGGACTTATGCAAGAATTCTAATGAGTTCCCTTTCCTAAGACTGCCATTAAAGCTTCTCTCATCCCGCGACAACCAACTAATTTCATACCAGCAGACATAATATCTCCAGTACGATATCCTTGGTCTAAAACTTGTAGGACTGCTTGTTCAATTTTGGTGGCAGCTTCTGGTTCATTTAAACCATAGCGTAACATCATAGCTGCACTAAGTACTTGCGCCAGAGGATTGGCTTTATCTTCTCCGGCAATATCAGGGGCAGAACCATGAACAGGTTCAAAAACACCAGGCTTCCCTTCACCTAAGCTAGCAGAAGGAAGCATACCAATGCTACCAGTTAGCATGGCAGCAGCATCAGACAAAATATCACCAAAAAGATTACCCGTGACGATCGTATCAAATTGTTTAGGGGCGCGAACTAATTGCATCGCTGCATTATCTATATAAAGATGACTCAATTCCACATCGGGATATTTTTCTGCCATGGCTGTAATGCGATCGCGCCATAATTGAGATACATCCAGTACATTGGCTTTATCTACAGAACATAATTTGCCTTGGCGTTTTTGGGCTGTTTCCAAACCGACTTTAGCAATACGATCGATTTCGGCTTCTGTATATGCCATTGTGTTTACTCCTCTTTTTTCCCCTGTTTCTGTCTCGAAGATTCCTTTGGGTTGTCCGAAGTAAACACCGCCAGTTAATTCTCTTACTACCATGATATCTACCCCCTCTACTACTTCTTTTTTCAGGCTAGAAGCATCAATAAGTTGAGGTAAGATAGTTGCTGGTCGTAAATTAGCAAATAAACCTAATCCTGCCCTTAAACCTAATAAACCTGTTTCGGGACGTTGATGGCGAGGAAGATTATCCCATTTATAGCCACCAATAGCTGCGAGTAAAACAGCATCGCTATTACGGCAGATTTCTAAAGTTTCAGCAGGAAGGGGTTCTCCTGTAGCGTCTATAGCTGCACCACCGATTAAAGCTTCTTCAAAGCTAAATTCTAAATTACATTGCTTACCCACCAACTTGAGCACATCTACTGCAACTGCTATGATTTCTGGTCCAATGCCATCCCCAGGAAGTAAGATAATTCGGTATGGTTGAGTCATGGTGAGTAATTCAGTGTCTTGCCTTATTGTATACTTTGTTACTAATTTATCATGGATGCCTACTAGCTCATCAAGTTTGAATGGATGGATTAAGTTTATTCCTCAAAACAATCTTGATACAGTACTATAAGAAAAAACAGATGTATTTTAAGCATTAGATTATTTTTTTTTTCTTTTACATATTTCCCAGGATAGATTCTCTCTAAAAATTAAACTTTCACAAGCTTTTCGCAGTAATATCAATAATCAATTATATGCTTTGAGAATTAATTATCATCTAGCTTTATTTAAATGAATAAAATTAAGACAAAGAGAATTTATGCTACCTACATACTTATTCTCCTAAATGTATTTTTATTTGCCTTAGAAGTTAAAACTGGGGGTAGTAAAGATATAAATACTTTAAATTATTTAGGAGCATTAATTCCCATCAAAGTTCTGTATGGACAGTGGTGGAGAGTGATTAGTGCTAATTTTCTGCACTATGGATTTATGCATCTATCTAGTAATATGATTGCCCTCTATGTCTTAGGGAAATTAATTGAAATAAATTTAGGTGTTATTCGTTATTTATTTATCTATTTATTTAGTGGCATTGGTGCGATGCTTTCTTATACTATTTTTAGCTTATTTCAGGGCAATAATAATACTATTTTAGTAGGAGCTTCAGCAGCTATTATGGGGTTAGTTGGTACACTGCTCGCCATTTCTGGATATGTTTGGTTCAAAAAGAAAACTCCTCTGAATGCTAAACGCCTGAGATTTATAATCATGGTTATTATTATACAGTTTGTTTTTGACAATTTAATTCCCCAGGTGAGTTTTCATAGTCATTTATTTGGTCTTATTTTTGGCTTTCTACTGGGTATTATCATTTTGTGTTTGAAGTTTAATCTTTCTGCGGGCGATCGAGCTTAAACTATCGATCATTAATCTAACTCAAGTCTATTTCCATGTTACTTGCGATCGCTCTTGGACAATTCGCTCATAAACTACTTCAGTCTGTTGAGCTAACTGAGTCCAACTAAAACGAGCAGCTAAAGATTGGTAAGCATTATCAACTAACCACTGAGCATAATTAGAATGTTGTAAAACTTCTAGAATTCCCCAAGCTAAAGAGTCCGAATTATTCGTTTGCGTAACCACTCCAGTTTGAGTATGTTGAACCACTTCTGGTAGTCCTCCTGTATCTGATACTACCACTGGTACGCGAGCAGCAAAGCTTTCTAAGGCAACAATCCCAAAAGGTTCATACAAACTGGGAAATACAGCACAATCTGCTACTGTTTGGAATTTATCCAAATCTTCATCAGACATAAACCCAGTAAAGTAGCACTTATTCCAAATTCCTAAATTCCAGGCTTGCTCTTTGAGGGGATCGGTATTACCACCACCAACGATTACAAATTTAACATTGCCTCCCATAGACCATAATACCTTTGGAGCAGCATTCAATAAAATAAAAACCCCTTTTTCGTAAGCCATACGACCGACATAATAAACAATTTTTTCGTGATCTTCAGCAAAGCGACGACGAAAACTGAGATGATCGAAATCAGGATGACGATGCTTTTTCTCTGGGCGAATACCGTTATAAATAACATCTACTTTATCCCAAGGACAATGTAAGGCTCTTTCTACTTCATAACGCATATATTGACTACAAACAATTACTCGCCAAGAATTGTAAACTAAGATGTTTTCTTTTCCGTTTATATATTGTTGTCCTGAAGTATAAATGCCATTATGACGACCATATTCTGTAGCATGAATAGTAGTTACTAAGGGAATTTTGAAAGTATCTTTGAGTGCGATCGCTGCATCACTAACTAACCAATCATGAGCATGAATGAGGTCGAATTTTCCCTCTTCAGCAATTATTTTTCCTCCATGATCCCCCATACTTTCATTCATATTAACTACCCAGTGAAAAAAATCATCTCCTGCTTTGACGGGTACACGATGAATATGAATTCCATCTACTATTTCATAATTTGGTGTTGAGCCAAATTCTACGGTGATCAGGTGAATTTCATGACCAAGTTTAACGATTTCTGGATATAATTCCCCCACATGTCGTGCAATTCCACCGACAATACGCGGAGGAAATTCCCAAGCTAAAACCAGAATTTTCATTATTTTGTCCTTCCCAAAACAACCAAGGCTTAATACAAGTTGACATACTATTTTGGGTTTTTCAAGATTATATTGCTTATTTATAGAGTTGAATACTTATGATGGTTTATTTTCAATGTACTATAAAAAACAAATGATTTATCTATGGAGGAGCGCGATCGCTTGATTAGGCAAGTTGTCAGGAGTTTTGTTAGAGGATTTTTTCGAGAAACTGACGAGCGCGATCGCATTCTGGATGAGTAAAAAACTTACTGGGTGGAGAATCTTCTGCTAATTTTCCTCGATCGAGAAAGAGAATACGGTTAGCTACTTCTCTAGCAAAACCCATTTCGTGAGTTACAACTGCCATAGTCATGCCTGTTTTAGCTAAATTCTGCATAGCTTCTAGTACTTCTTTCACTGTTTCTGGATCGAGAGCAGAAGTAGGTTCATCAAATAACATTACTTCTGGTTCCATGGCTAAGGCGCGAGCGATCGCTACTCGCTGTTTTTGTCCTCCCGATAGCTTAGAGGGATAGGTGTCTGCCTTCTCTGGTAATCCCACCCGAGATAAAAGTTCCATTGCCTTATGTTGTGCCTTTTCTCGATCGAGATTTTTAACTTTGATGGGAGCGTAAGTTACATTTTCTATTACTGTCATATGAGGAAACAGGTTGAAATGTTGAAACACCATGCCTACTTTTTGCCTTAGTTTTAGGACATTAGTTTTGGCTTTGGTAATATCTTCTCCCTCAATATAAATCTTGCCAGAAGTAGGAATTTCTAGTAGGTTTAGGCAACGCAAAAATGTTGATTTTCCCGATCCAGAAGGACCAATAATCGCCACCACTTCTCCTTTGCTAATAGTAGTAGATATTCCTTGGAGAACCTGTAAACTACCAAAAGACTTAGATAAATCTTCGACTCTAACTACTTCTTTGTAATCTTTGTTCAAGTGCATAGCCTCCCCAAGTTAAGCCCATAACCATGACATAGTACACCGCGCCAGCAAAGAGCAACGGTTCAAAATAAATATACTGTTCTGCTCCGACAATTTGAGCGCGACGTAACAAATCAGCAACACCAATAGTTGAAACTAAAGCGGAATCTTTGAGTAGAGCAATACTTTCATTCACCAGTGCGGGTAATATATTTTTAATTGCCTGAGGTAAGATAATATCCAGCATCATTGGTTTATATGCCACCCCCAGAGACAAAGCAGCCTCCCTTTGTCCTTTATCAACAGCGAGAATTCCTCCGCGAATAGTCTCAGAAATATAAGCTCCTGAATTAAGAGTAAAGGTAATCACTCCTGCTAGTAGGGCAGAAATGTTGTAGCCTGTTAGCTGCGGAGTAGCATAGTAGACTAGGGCAATTTGTAATAGCAGAGGTGTACCACGAAATACAGATGTATAAGCATTAGCCAACCAAGTCAACAGCTTAATGTTGGAAATTTTGGCTAAAGAGAGAACCGTTCCCCAAATAAAACCAAACAGCGCGGAAAGAGCAGTAAATAACAGTGTTACTCCCACTCCTCTGATAATAAAGGGAATACTCGGCGCGATGCGAGCAAAGGATAAGGCACTCTTGCCAGCTTTTACTTCTGTTGTTGTCGCCGTTCCCTCTTGATCCCCAAACCACTTGTTAACCAGACGTTCTAGTTCCCCATTTTCCTTCATCTCTTGCAGAACAAGGTTAAAGTCATCTACCAGATTAGAACCTTTAGGAAAAGCAATAGCAGAACCTGTTGACTCGGTAGATAAAATTGTATGCAATTCTAGCTCTGGGTTAGAAGCAATAAAGCCTTTAGCAACAATTTCTTCAATAATAGCAGCATCAACTCTATCAGCTTTGATCTCCTGAATAATTTCCCCAGTTTTATTCAGAGATTTAATTTGCACTCCGCTTACTTCTTCTGCTACAGTTTGTGCTAATTCTTCCTGAACTGAACCCAACTGTACAACAACTATTTTGTTGGCTAAATCTTCGGTTTTAGTGAGATTACTTCCCTTTCTAGCAACGATCGCATTCTTAGCTTCGTAGTAAATTTCTGAGAAATCAACATTCTTTTTGCGTTCTTCCGTTGGTTTCATCCCTGCCATGGCAAAATCAGCCCTTCCTGACTGCAAAGCTGGAATAATCCCATTAAAGTCTGTATCGGTAATTGTGAGCTTGAAACCTAATTCTTGAGCAATATAGTTAGCTATATCTATATCAAAGCCAATAATTTCATTACCAACGGCAGTATCTCGAAATTCGTAGGGAGGATAATCTGCCGAAGTGACCATTTCTAACTGTGGGGGAATTTCTTGCGCTGATTGTGCTGAAACACTCTTAGTTACATCCTGAAGAAAGTTAAGGGATAGTACTAATATTAGAGATGCGATCGCTAATAATACTCTCTGTTTTTTCATAGCATTACCTTCACCAAAGCTTTAAGCTAATCCACATAAAAATTGCATATTTATTATTTAGGAAACAAGCCTTTAAACTTTCTCCCCATCTCCCTATCTCCCCATCTCCCCATCAGTCTTAACCGACACATTCAATGTTGACCAGCTTATCCCCTATGGTCGTCTCAGTTAATACAGTATTCACATTTGAGAGAGTGATAGGGTTTATGCTAACTACTTTTTCCCGCCAAGATTGTATCAATAGCAACCTTATCTGATCCCTACGGTACTATTATGTTTAACCAGAAAATCGCAACTGCGGTATTATCTAGCTTGGTACTGCACACTGCCCCAGTCTACGCTGGCGACTTAGTTTTAGTAGGTGGCTCGTGGCAATGGCCTGCTACCGAAGATCCTTACGGAATCTCTATTTATCAAGAAATTATTGAACTAGCTGGAGGCGCAGATACAGCTAAGATTGGTATCTTTACTACTGGTTCTTCTTCTGGTCAAAACGCTCGCAGAAATGGACAGCTTTACGTTGAAGACTTTCAAGACCTATATCGAGAGTACTATCCAGACTTAGAAGCAGATGTAGAGTGGATTTCTTTACATATTGATAACTGTAGCAGTGCCAAAAATAATCCCAACATCGTTAACCAAATTAACACCCGCAATACCTTTGTCTTTGGTGGTGGCGATCAATCTTTGATTACCGAATGTTTCTTTAATGAAAACCAAGAAACAGAAACTCGTACTCCCACTCCAGTATTTGAGGCATTACAAAATAAATTTGCCGAAGATGCTGTGATTGCTGGTACTAGTGCAGGAACTGCCGTACAAACTGGTATACCTATGATTACTGAAGGAGAAAGTTACGAAGCTCTACTTAATGAGCCTAACAGTTTAGTTGGTTCTCCCCCGTTTGTTTCAGAGCTATATTATAATCCTTTAGGTGGATTTGACTTTTTCCCCTACGGATTAACCGACACCCATTTTAGTGCTAGAGGTAGACAAGGAAGAACAATTCGCTTAGCTGCTAGTTTAGATGTACCAACTATCTACGGCGTGGATGAAAATACCACCCTAATTGTGAGGGATGTGGGAACAGAGCAAGTAAGTATGGATGTATTAGGAGAAAGGGGAGTATCAATCTTCGAGCTGTCTAACGCAAATATAAACGATCGAGAGGACGAATACTGGTCTATTTCTAATGTACCGATGACTTATTTAACAGAAGGCGATCGCTATAACCCTTTAACTAAAATAGCAACCTTTCCTAATAAAAGTCCCTTAGTTTGTGTTCCAGACAAAACAGTTCCCCAGTCTACAGATATTTTTAGCACTCTTAACTCCCAGGGCGATCGTACCAATCCCCGCGAATTTATTAATATTGCTACAGATTTAGTCGAAAGTTGCGACACCACAGCCACAGGACGCAGCCAAGAAAAGAATCCTGTAGCTTTCCAAGTCAAGATGAGCGAAAATAACTCAACTAAAGGTTACTTAGGATTAGATAGTCAGGGAAAAGAAAAACAGTCCTTTACTAACCTCACAATAGATATCCAAAGCAAGAAAGTTCCAGAACCTTCTCTCTTTGGCATTCTAGGATTAAGTATTTTGGAAATTTTAAGAAGGGGGTACGGAAGAGGCAGCGGGAGCAGAGGGAGCGGAGGAGGCAGGGGGAGCTTAAATAAGTCACCGTTACTCCGCCGTAAAACGACGGAGCCTGCGGTGACCGGCGTTCCCTGGTAAAAATTGATTGATAACGATTAAATATACTATGTTTTGTGAATCTTTAGCTTAATTAGTAGAACTACCTATGAAAATTATGAACCATTATCAAAAAGCAATAAGAATTCAAACTACAGGCAAATCCCTCCATAAAATTACTAACAAAGTAGAGCAAATAGTAGCAGAATCAAGCATAGACATGGGATTATGCACTATTTTTGTTCGTCATACCTCTGCGTCTTTAGTAATTCAAGAAAATGCCGATCCTGATGTATTAAGAGACTTAGCTAATTTTTTCGCTAAGTTAGTGCCAGAAGACTCAATGAGATATATTCATAATGCAGAAGGCCCTGATGATATGCCTGCTCATATTCGATCGGCTTTAACTCATACTTCAGAGCAAATTCCTATTAGTAGAGGAAGATTAGTTTTGGGTACTTGGCAAGGAATTTATTTATGGGAACATCGCCAGCGCAGTCATAACAGAGAAATAGTTGTACATATTAGTGGAAGTTAGTAATTAATTTGATCTCAATCACTCTCCTGCATGATAAGAACTACGTACCAAAGGAGCAGAACGAACATGAGAAAATCCTAAAGTACGAGCAATGTCACCCAATCGATCGAATTCCTCTGGAGTCCAATATTTTTGTACTGGTAAATGAGCTAACGAAGGACGCATATATTGACCAATAGTCAATCGATCGCAATTAATTGCTCGTAAATCCTTCATAGTAGTAATAATTTCTGCTTCTGTTTCTCCTAGTCCTAGCATCAAACCCGATTTAGTGGGAATACTAGGATCGATTTCTTTAACTAGTTGCAAAACAGCAAGAGATCGATCGTACTTTGCTCCTCGTCTAACTGATGCTTGCAAACGTTCGATCGTTTCAATATTATGATTATAGCAAGCTGGTTTAGCTCCTACTACAGTCGCCACTCTAGTCTTTTGGCTATTAACTGCTCCTTTGCCACTCCAAAAATCAGGAGTCAGCACTTCAATTTGTGTAAAAGGATTCTCTTCTCTTACAGTATTCATTACCTTAACAAACCAACCTGCGCCACCATCAGCTAGATCGTCTCTGGCAACAGCAGTAAGAACTACATAGCGTAAACCCAGTAACTTTACAGCTTCTGCCACTTTTTTGGGTTCTTCTGGGTCTAAATCCATGGGAGCGTGTCCCTTATCCACTTGGCAAAAAGCACAGGCTCTTGTGCAAGTAGGGCCCATCAATAAAAAAGTAGCAGTCTTGTTAGCGTAACACTCTCCTCGATTGGGACATTTGCCTTCTTCACAAATTGTGTGAATGCCTCGCTGTTTAATGATTTTTTGGACTGTGGAGATTTCGCTAGCCTTACCAATAGAGCCTCTTAGCCAAGGAGGAAGAGTGGTAATTTCTTTACGCCAGTCAGATTTAGGTGAATGCATTTAACTTTTGGGTCGATCGATTTTGATTAGAAAGACTGAGAAAAAGAAAACAAATTTTGCTATGTACTTCTTGTTATTTTTAGTTTATTTCAGGGAACTCTATAAATATCAACCATACTATGGATTTAGATAATTTTAGTAAATTTCCTGATAAATAGGAGTAATCGCTAAGGAGTTAGTTGTGCCAACTCATAAAATTTTGGTTATTGATGATAGTAAAGTCATTAGGATGCGGGTCAAAGATATGTTACCTGCCGGTAACTTTGAAGTTATTGAAGCCAAAGATGGTCTACAGGGATTTAACTTAATCTGTTCAGAAAGTCCCAACTTAATTATGTTGGATTTTTTGTTACCTAAGATGAGTGGCTGGGAAGTATATCAAGAAATTCAAAAACAGCATAAGCTAAGAACTATTCCCTTAGTGCTTATGTCTGGACGCAAAGAAGAGGTAACAGATAAACTAACTGAACCATTTGAATATTTTGCTTTCGTAGAAAAGCCTTTCGATCAAAAGCAGTTAGTAGAAGCAATCCGCGAAGCAATGATGAAATCGAAAAAACTACCGCAAGCGGTAGCAGATTCTTCGATTTCATCAAATGTTGCTGCTTCTGGTGCAGATACATCAGCAATGGTAGCTGAAATTGAATCTCTGAAGGCAAAAGTGGTGAGAATGGAAAAAGATATGGATGTATTGAAAAAACAGTTTAATCAATTACTCAGTTTTATTAGACAAAAAATAAAATAAGAATTAGGAAATTTTTCGGGTTCTCATGACAATTTTCCCAGTTTGATTGGTATTGTTACTTTGCCTGTACTAGTAGTCTGTCAACACCTCGATTGGATATGGCGAGGAGACCTCGCCGTCCCTCTCGGTCAATTTTGAATTGATGGGTTGAGGCAAGCAGGGGAAGCGGAGGAAGCAGGGG
>JAAUYH010122585.1_pt1 | contig 18773 bp, 15 predicted proteins | sample 7278061 | NCBI WGS metagenome assembly JAAUYH01 (sample SAMN14350203, study PRJNA611818) | marine sediment metagenome | isolation source: surface marine sediment (0.6m) | place: French Polynesia: Moorea | collected 2018-08 | reverse complement strand
ATACCAAGGGTAATTTCCTCGTCATATCTGGTAGTTCTGACCAGGTCGAGAATATATTGCTGTAATATTGTTTCAACTTTGACTTGGGCACATATTCGACGTAACTCCTGTACTTCTTCTGGAGTAATGCAAGGTTGTAAATTATTGACGTTGAATTCACCTTGAAGATTTTGCAGCATTTGTAATTCTTCTGCTGCTGAAGGATAACCCAAACTTAATGAAATCATAAATCTGTCCATTTGGGCTTCTGGTAGAGGAAAAGTTCCTTGATATTCAACTGGGTTTTGTGTTGCGATGACAAAGAAAGGTTGGGAAACTGCACGAGAAACCCCATCGACTGTTACCTGATGTTCTTCCATAACCTCTAGCAAAGCTGACTGAGTACGAGGTGTAGCGCGGTTAATTTCATCAGCAAGCAAGACATTAGCAAATACCGGTCCATGGAGAAAATTAAATTCTCCACTTTTAGGATTCCAAATGTTGGTACCGGTAATATCAGTCGGTAATAAATCTGGGGTACATTGCAAGCGCTGAAATTTACCATCAATAGAACGCGCTAAAGATTTCGCCAGCAATGTTTTGCCCACTCCAGGAACGTCTTCTAATAAAGCATGACCGCCAGAAAGCAAAGCTACTAGTATTAAGCGAATAGCATCATTCTTGCCAACAATAGTCAAAGCTAAATTTTGTTTGAGGGCGTCAATTTTTTCTCTCATGCAGTAATGGCGATTAGGGATTAAGGATAGCACTGCGTGTCCCCGCCTGTGCTAACACACCGCTAGAGCCTGCGGCGTCGGCGGAGCCTCTGGCGATTAGGAATTAGAGATTAAGGATGTAAGGATTTAAGGTTCTTACTTTCCCAGTCGCCAGTCCCCTATCGCCAATCCCTAGTATTCCCACTCAAACCTCACAACTCACTACCAAAGAAAATTTTTGCGTTGATGCAGTCTTGTTTTATTTGATTTTTTAGAGCTTCAAGACCGGAAAATTTTTGTTCGGGACGTAAAAACTTCTCCATTCTGACTTTTAGTGTTCGCTCATAAAGATCGCCAGCCCAATCAAATAAATGTACTTCTACAGATAGATTTGCACCATTTACAGTTGGACGACTACCAATATTCATTACGCCCAAGCAATGATATTCGTACTTGTTTGATACGTCATTCAGAATGGAAACGCGGACAGCATAAACTCCTTTACGCGGCAAAAATTTATCTTTAGGTATTTGCAGGTTAGCGGTAGGGAAACCAATCGTTCTACCTATTTGCTCACCGGTAACAACTTTACCAATTAGGGCGTAAGAACGACCCAGCAGTTCATTAGCTTTTTCCATATTCCCTGTTGCTAATATTTCTCGAATAAGGGAAGTACTTATACGTTCTTCCTTACCCGAGTTATCTATTTGAGTACTTCCCTGGGTTTCCAGAGAAATAATATTGACAGGAATGTTATACCTTGCAGCAATGAACTGTAAGTCTTGGGCTGTACCCCGACGCCGGGAACCAAAACGAAAATCCTCGCCCACGCTGATGCGAGCAGCCTGTAATTGTTCCACTAAAATCCTTTCTACAAAATCTTCAGGACTCAAAGCACACAAAATTTTGTCAAAAGGTAACATCACTAACTGCTCCACACCCAGCGATCGCAGTTGTTCAATTTTTTCCTCCATTGGGGTTAACCAAGCTCTAGGTTTACCCGTAAAATATTCTTGGGGATGGGGATTAAATGTTACTACTGTAGAATAAGTATGAGAAGAAGGAAGGCTTGAATTAGCAGTGAAAGTGCTTTCACCATAAATGTTACTAATTTCCTTTTTCCCTCCACTCTGCCATTCTCCCCTTATTTCATTCTGGGAAGTCGGTAATATTGGCTCTATCACCCGTTTGTGACCGCGATGAACGCCGTCAAATTTGCCAAGGGCAAGGCATGTTGGTGTTAGCGCCAATTCAGTTGAAGAAGTAACCCACACAGAACACCCATTTTGAGACAAATTTAGCACGTGGATACAAAGATTTTAGATTTGTTCGAGAACTATTTAGAAGCTTCTAGAGTGAAAACTTCCTTTCACTTTAGTATTTGCTCTTCCAAGTAACCCTTTTACTGGATCCAAACAAAAAAGGGTAAATTAATTAAAAAATTCATGACAGAACTGACCAACTTCCTGGGTTGGATAAACTCTTTGGTTGGATATTTGTATTTCTGTTTGAATTAGCGCCCATAGATTTGTTTTGGATTAGTTTTTCAGTTATTGAAGGAGTTAATGTTAAAGCCCTCAATCACCAATCTAATCTAAAATTTCTAATATCTCCGAATGCAAATTCTACTATTTTTGACTTACTAACAGGAAATTTTTTTTGATAAAGGGGTTAATAACAGACTGCGAAACAGAACATAGATAACTAAAGATATTAGTTGTTTAGGATACATGGACTTGAAGTTCCATACCTTCTTTCGCCATTATTGCTCCAGAAAATTTTTCTTTTGCCTCTTCTCCAACTTTATCTAGAAAATCATCGTCATGAGCCGGGTCATGATGGAAAATGACCAATTGTTTCACATTCGCAGCTTGTGCAACTTTGACTGCTTCTTGCCAAGTGGAATGTCCCCAGCCAATTTTAGGGGAATTTTTACAGTAATATTCTTCGTCGGTGTAAGTGGAGTCATAAATAAGGATATCGGCATCACGTGCCAACCACAAAACATTTTTATCTAAATGGTCGGGGAAATGTTCGGTATCGGTAATATAAACTGCTGTACCACCCTTCCAACTAACTCGATATCCAACAGCTTCCCCTGGATGGTTAAGTGGTGCTGTTTCTACTGTCACATCATCTATTTTAATTTCTTCTCCAGCTTTAATATCCCGAAAATATAAATTCGCCTGCATAATCTGCAAGGGTACTGGAAAATTGGGATGAAGCATTTGATCGTTAAGGCGCTGCTCTATTGTTGAACCATCAGGTGCGATCGCGCCATATATATGAAAAGTATTTCCTTTAACAAAACCTGGAGTAAAAAAGGGGAATCCCTGCATGTGATCCCAATGGGAATGGGTAAAGAAAATATGAGCTTCTGCAGGCATTTCAGATAGTAATGACTTCCCCAAAACATGTAGTCCCGTACCACAATCAAATACCAAGCGTTTTCCTCCAACTCGCATTTCAACGCAAGAGGTATTACCGCCATAACGGACAGTGTGTGGACCTGGACATGGTATGCTGCCGCGAACGCCCCAAAAATGTACAATAAATTGATTTTCAATTCTAGACATAAGTATTGCTTGCCGTGCAAAGCAAGCGATAAATACAAAATTGTTACTTTTTATGTGTTAAGTTGATGGTGTCCAGTTGCAAGTGAGATAAGAAAGCGTTGGTTGGTAATCCAAATTTCTTAATTCATGCATTATTCATGCATTTTTTGCTAAAAACATTTTTAGGACTCCGAAACATACAAATTTTCTTCTGTAGTTAGGGTTAAGAAATATTTTTTTCATTGGATCTAATTTATAACTTAAATTTTGCCTCAATGCATTTAACGTAATCTTCACTAACAAAAAAGATTTAAAATATACTCGAAAATATATTATTTTTAAGCAGTTTATCTAAACCGCTCCCGTATGTGAGATTGTATTGCAAAGGGGTAATACTAATATATTTTTTAGCAATTACATGAACATCTACTGGTGCAGTCTTCGGCAGTCCTAAACTTTCTGGTGGTTCCAAATCCTCTTGGACTTCGCCTGTTAGCCAGTAATAATTTTTTCCTCTGGGATCTACTCGACGCTCAAAAACATCGATATAGCGTCTTATTCCTTGGCGGGTAAAGATAACTCCAGCTATTTCTTCGGTTGGAATTGGGGGAATATTAATGTTGAGTAACATTAGTTCTGATAAAGGTTTTTCTCCTAATTGACCGACTAATTTTTTAGCAAAATCAGCCGCAGGCTGAAACTCAGCACAAGTATAACTAGCAAGACTAAACGCCAAGCTAGGAATTCCTTCAATTACCCCTTCCATCGCTGCAGAAACTGTACCAGAATAAAGAACTTCTGTCCCAACATTTGCTCCTTGATTAATGCCGGAAAGTACTAAATCTGGCGGAGAATCTAGCAAAGCCCACAATGCCAATTTAACGCAATCAGAGGGGGTTCCATCACAAGTCCAAGCACGAACACTGGGATGGAATACTGATTCAATGATTTCGGCACGAATTGGTTGATGTAGAGTTAGTCCGTGTCCTGTTGCCGAACGCTCTCTATCGGGGCAGACAACCGTAACATCATGACCGGCTTCGGCTAAAGTATTTGCTAAAGCACGAATACCTAGAGCATAAACTCCATCATCGTTACTAATTAATAGTTTCATTTTTAAATGGTTATAAATTGATATTTGATGTTCGTTAGCTAAGAGTTATTGTCAGTTGTTATTGCTTATCCTCACAAGTGCCTATCTAAAAAAATATATTTTGGAAATATATTTTGGCGATTAGGGTTAGCATAGCGCGAAGCTTTAGCCAAGCGATGCGATGCGTAAGCACAGACATGTGAGTGTTTACAGCGTCGTATGGGGATTGGCAACTAGAAAGATAAATTATATTGGTTCCCAAACCGTAATTAAAATAGGTGGCATCTGTTCCATTATTTTTGATACGGATTAGGTATATTACTAATGTGACCTTGTTGGTAGATCATTAATTTTGGACTAAAAGTTCGAAAGTAATAATTATTAATTAATTTGTATTGAAGTTGAACCCATGACGAATCAGCCCAGCAGCTTAGAGGCTCAATTATTAACACTGCGACAAGAAGGAGAAAGTGCGATCGCAGCCAGTGACAATCTCGAACGCCTAGAGGAACTACGGGTCAGCTACCTGGGTAAAAAAGGACAGCTGGGTTTACTGTTGCGGACAATGGGTAAATTAAGTGCTGAGGAAAGACCGAAAGTTGGGGCAGTTGCCAATACAGTAAAAGAAGCGATCCAAGCAGCCTTAGAAAAGCAACGTGAATCTTTAGAAGCAGCAAAAATTCAAGCACAATTGGAAGCTGAGACTATAGATGTTACCATGCCGGGAATTTATCGTCCCCAAGGTCGGATTCATCCCCTCAATGGTATAATTGACCGAGCGCTAGATATTTTTGTTGGTTTGGGCTATACGGTAGCTTCTGGACCAGAGATGGAAACAGATTACTACAATTTTGAAGCACTTAATACACCGCCAGACCATCCCGCCCGCGATATGCAAGATACGTTTTATCTTCCAGACGGGAATTTATTGCGAACCCATACTTCATCGGTACAAATCAGATTCATGGAAGCTGAGGAACCACCGATTCGTATCATTGCCCCTGGGCGAGTTTATCGTCGTGATAACGTAGATGCTACCCATGCGGCAGTATTTCATCAACTGGAACTTTTGGCTGTAGATGAAGGGCTAACATTTACCGATCTCAAAGGCACGATCAAAGAGTTTTTACAACAAATGTTTGGCGAATTACCTATTCGCTTCCGTGCAAGCTATTTTCCATTCACCGAACCTTCAGCCGAAGTTGATTTGCAGTGGAACGGACGCTGGCTAGAAGTAATGGGTTGTGGAATGGTCGATCCAAATGTACTTAAAGCCGTAGGTTACGATCCGGAAATTTACACTGGCTTTGCAGCAGGATTTGGTGTAGAACGCTTTGCCATGGTACTACACCAACTAGATGATATTCGTCGCGTTTATACCAGCGACTTACGGTTTTTAAGGCAGTTTTAGGGATTGGGGATAGCACTGCGTGCTATCCCCAATCCCTACCTCCGACAATTATCACAATGTCCGCAGCGTAAATTTTGTGCTTGCTCCTTAAAGCCAAAAGCATTTAGCAAGAATTTCCAGCGACATTGCTTTGTCATCAAATATTGATTAGTTTGCTTGACTGCAGTTAATTGGGTAGACAAGCCAGAAGAATTACACTTTTTTATACGATATTTAAATGGGTCGAGCCACTCTAACTTACCCATGCTGTGCATTAGTGATAGCACTACTTCACCCTCGGTAAATTTCTCAGCAACAGTATTTACTTCTCCCATAACTGGTATTTTTTTAATCAATTTCTGAGCAGATAATAATTGCGATCGCATTTTTTCGGTAAAAAACTTTTGTCTTTGTTTGTCCTCCGGATCTAGCCATCCTGTGGGTTCACTAATTAAAGTTAATGCTCGAGCAGGTTTCCCATCTCTACCCGCTCTTCCTATTTCTTGCACGTATTCGGAAAGCAATAATGGTGCATGGTAATGAGCAACCCAACGCACATCAGGTTTATTTATACCCATACCAAAAGCAGAAGTACAGACAACAAAAGGTATTGTCCCATTCAACCATTTTGCTTCAATATTGCGACGTTCCTCTGCATCTAGTCCACCATGGTAGCTAGCGGTTATGTAACCTTTATTTTGCAGCCACGTGGATAATTCTTCGCTGTCTCGCCTTGTACGGACATAAACTAAGCCCGCTTGTTGAGATTTTCCTCTAACAAATCCTTTAATAAAACTTAATAATTGTTGTTGTCTGGATCGTGGAGTCCAAGCAATGGAAATTTTGGGATGAAGGTTAGGGCGATAGGGATTGAGGCGATAAATTTGTGGTTGTTGTAATTGTAAAACTTGTTGGATAACTTTTTGTGCTTCCAAGTCGGCTGTTGCTGTAAATGCCGCTAAACTTATCTTTGTTCCTGGTGGTTTTGATTTTTGTAATGTTTTTCGCACTGCTCCCAAACGACGGTAAGCGGGACGAAAAGTATCTCCCCACTGTACAAGACAATGGGCTTCATCCAAAATTAAAGCGTTAATTTTTAATTGGGGATGACACAGTTTTTCCCATACCTGAGGACTAAGTAAAGTCTCCGGAGATAAATACAGTAATCTCAAACTTTGTTGTTCTAATGCTTGCAAAGTTTTTCGTCTTTGCCAAGGGGGTAATTCACTGTGTAAAAGAGCTGCTGGTAATTTTTTCTGTTGTAGTTCAGCCACTTGGTTTTCCATTAAAGCAACCAATGGCGAAACAACTAAAGTTAACCCTGTTTGTAATAATGCTGGAAGTTGGAAACAAATTGATTTTCCCCCACCTGTAGGCATTATAATTAATGCATCTTTATGGGCTAATAAATTATTAATAATTTCACCTTGGGGAAAGCGGAAATCTTCATAACCCCAAATACTTTTAAAGCTTGCACGAATTTGACACCAAGATGGGATTTCAAGTTGATTCATAACTTATATGGGTTGGTAGATACACCCCTCTCATTGCACCTTTTTATTTGACGAGACTTAAAATATAGCGTTACTTTTCATAGCTATGGTTCAGTGATTTCATCCATATTATCCAATGTTTTTCTACAGAGACTAGTATGTAATTCTATGTATATAATTACATACTGATTATATAATTTTATATATATAAAAAGTGGTTAATAATATTTTTTTGATTGGCATTATTGAGAAGTATTTTATTTATTCAAATACTTCTATTAGAAAATATAATTAAATATTATATAGATTATGCTTTATTTAAAATTCAAAATATAAATAATATGTTTTTTTAAATTTATTGAATTAGCATTATATCTGTTTATTTTTCTATTTAAAATAGAAAATCATCTACTATTGATAATAATGAAATTTTATGATTCAGCATCGATTATGATATTTTTTTTTAAAAAACTAATGTTTTCAAATGCTTTCAAAATGTCTAGAAAAATATTCTAAAAATCTATCTAAAATTATTTATATTTGGGCGTTTATCAAGAAAAATATAAATCTGAACCCTGACTTTATAACCCCGCAAATTCTATGGTTCGCAATAACCAGGTCAATAAGCAGATTACAATGTATTCAGTTTTCCCATGACTGGAGTTAACAATTTCATGAGAACGCAAACTATCAGGCGATTACTAAAGGCGTCACTGAAAGTAGCTGTGTTGTCTGTGATGATATTCTGGTTGTGGACTGGAAATAGTTGGGCACAAATCACTACGAACACAAAGATTGAACCCTTAATTGAAAAATTAGCAAGTAAGAATGTCAGATTTACTGATGCTGCTGATGCTTTGGTTAATATCGGTGAACCTGCTGTTGGGGCTTTAATTGAAGCTTTGAAAAATGAAGATAGTAACCTACGTTGGCGCGCAGCTTCGGTATTAAGCGATATTGGTGTAGAAGCAGCACCTGCAGTTGAAGCTTTGACATTAGCATTACAGGATGACGACCCGCAAGTTAGACTTTATGCGACCATTGCTTTGGGAAATATTGGTGAAGCAGCAAAACCTGCAGTACCTTCATTAATTGCAGCTTTACAGGATAAGGAACAATATGTACGAATTTATGCACCATCAGCACTACGAAAAATTGGTGTAGAAGCTAAAGTCGCAGTTCCGGCATTAATTGGGGCGTTAAAAGATAATAATGTTGGAGTACGTCTGAATGCTGCTTATGCTTTAGGAGCAATGGGAAGCGACGCTTCATCCGCAATCCCAAATCTAATTAAATTGCTTGATGATGAAAAATCTTATGTACGTCATGCTGCTGTTAAAGGTTTAGGAGGTATCGCCGCAGGTTTTCAGGACGAAGCTGCTAAACTTTCTAGTAGCAAGTTAGCCCATGTAATATCAGATTTCGAACCAGTTCTAAAAACTCTGGAAGAAAACGAAAATAATAAATTTACCCTAGAAGAAATCGTCCGGATACGTCGTCCCCTCAATGCAATTAAAGCTGAAAAAGAAACTCGTTTATTCGATAAGGGTTCGGAGTGGGTATTACAGCATAAATTACTTTTGGGAATTGCTGCTTACATTACTTTGCTACCATTGCTATGGTTGATTATGCTCAGGGTAAAACCATTATGGCTATTAAAAATTAATAATGCCCTGAAACCCTACACAGATTTTTCTCTTCCATTAATCAGCATTAACGTTCCCCTCAGATATGTATTATTTGTCGGTTGGTTTCATTACCACCCAAAAGTACTTGATGCTTGGGTTGGAAAATATATCAAATCTGTGCGGGAGCAATTCCCGAAAAAAGATACTGTTAGTTATCGCTCCTGTTATATTCCTATCCCTGTAGTTCTTGAAGGTAATACCGTTCCCCAACTAACTTCGAAAAATTTGCAATCAACATTCAAAAAACAGCGCACTTGCATACTTGTTAATGGGGAAGGCGGTATTGGTAAAACTAGTTTAGCTTGTCAAATTGCTAACTGGGCAATGGCGGAGGAAAAGGAAAAACGTCTCTGCGAACATTTGATGTTACCCATCTTCTTAGAAGAGGAATTTCGGGAAGTTGAAGATAAATCACGTCTATTGGAAGCAATTCGGGGACAGTTACAAGCCTTAATTGACGAACCAGAGCCAATTTGCGAGGAGTTATTGATTCCTTTGTTAAGAAAGCGACGCATTTTAGTTATTGTCGATCGCTTCTCCGAATTAAGTGCTGATACCCGAGATGCGATTCAACCAGAATCTCCTGATTTTCCTGTCAATGCATTGGTAATTACTTCCCGAATTGAAGAAAAATTGGGAAGGGTGAATAAAACAGTCATTAAACCCCTGCGAATAGAAGCAAATAAGCTGTCTTCATTTATGGAAGCTTATTTAACCCTGCGGGACAAACGGGATAAATTTACAGACCAAGAGTTCTTTGATGCTTGTAATCGCCTTTCCTTGATGATTGGCGAGCGTAATATTACTGTTTTGCTGGCTAAACTTTATGCCGAACAATTGATTGCTAATGTTGATATGCAGCAGGAGAATTCGTTACCTGAAAATGTTCCTAGCCTAATGTTAGGTTATCTCAATGAAGTTAACCGCGACGTAACTGAAGATAACTTAGACGATCGCACAGTTCACCAAGACATGAAGGCGATCGCTTGGGAATGTTTGCAGGAAAATTATCAGCCAGGAAACGCTAAACTCAATGATGCGATCGATGCACTATCAGATATGGGTGTTGATGAGCCGGAAATGCATCTTGATTATTTAGAAAATCGTTTACATTTGATTCAAACTATAGGTTACGCTAAAGACGAAATTCGTTTTTGCTTGGATCCTTTAGCCGAGTATTTAGCAGGTTTGTATGTTGTAGAAGCCCTTGGTGATAATAATGGTAAATGGCGTTCTGATTTCTTTAAACAAGTTGACGATTTAGTCAAGAAGGGCGCACAAGATAATATTAAAGGTTTTTTATTAGCGGTAAGAGATTCCTATTTGTCTAAGATTAGTAATGCAAAAGAATGTGATTTTGTACTCCAGAAGTTAGATAAGTTAACAGGAGTTGAAAATTCTGGGAATAACTTTGAGAATAATTCAGACAAAACGATTCAATCAGCCAGTTCTTAATCGTTTTGATTCATTTTGCTATAGATTTATGTTACTAAAAATAAGCTATCTAGTCTAAATCCACAATGTCTATTAGCAAGCACTTAGAAAATTATTGGGAGGGGATGAAAGCATACGATAAATGTCATCCCCCAACTATTAATTCTCAATGGGAAGCATTTTATGGTGAATTAAGAGAATTTATGGAAACACCAAACATTGGAGAAGCATGGGATATTTTACATTCAGGTGGAAGATTATTTTGGAAGTTAACAGGTATTCCACTACAATTATTAGCTATACCAACTGTATCTAAACACAGTCAGCGTTATGGAATGTATGGTTGTATCCGCAGTCAGCGTAATTGTGAAGGGAAATGCTGTTCTAAATTAAATCGATAATTTCGGTTAAGAAAAGCTCCTTATTTTTACTATAAAAATCTTGTTCTCATACTCAAATGAATAAGTACATAATGGACTTACAATAAAAATAGTTTTTCGCTGCTTCAAACAGTGTTAGGTTCAACCCAATCTTTATATCTCACTCCAGAAGAATACCTCCAAGTCGAGGAAAAAAATGATAGAAAGCATGAATATATTAACGGTTACCTCCGTAAAATGAGTGATGTTAATGATTCCCACGTTACCATTGCTGGAAATCTTGCTATACTCATCCGCGATCGCGTGCGTGTTTCTGGTTGTCGAGTATATATTTCCGACATGAAAGCCCGAATCGAAAAACAAAATCGCTACTATTATCCTGACGTAATGGTCAGTTGTGATGAACGGGATAAAGAAAACACTACATTTAAAAAATTTCCTTGTTTAATCGTTGAAGTCTTATCTGATTCTACGGAAGCTTTCGACCGGGGGGATAAATTCGCAGATTATCAATTATTAGAAACTTTGCAAGAATACGTTGTAATTAACACTAAACGTCAAAGGGTTGAGTGTTTTCGTCGTAATAATGAAGGACTTTGGGTATTGCAGTCTTATACGTCAGAAGAAAAATTATTTCAACTGCAAAGTATTAATTTTGAAGGGGAAATGGATGCACTGTATGAAGATGTAGTATTTCCTGAAACTACACTGAAAGAACCTAATTAATATTATTCTCAATTATTCTCAACCAATTCTGGTAATAACTTCATCTCATCAAAAATGATATGAGCACCAGCTGCTGTTAATTTTTCTGGTTTCATCAGTTTTGCATAACCAAATACTGTCATACCTGCTGCTACTCCACCTTTAACTCCAATTGGAGTATCCTCAACAACTACACATTTTTCTGGTTTAAATCCCATCTTTTCCGCAGCATACAAAAAGATATCAGGATGAGGTTTTCCATTTGCAACTTCTGTAACGCTGAATAGTTTATCCTCAAAATAAGATAATAAATTTGTTATTCCTAAAGTTGTTTGCATTTTTTCCCGATCGCCGCTTGATGCAACACAATAGGGTAAATTTAATCTGTCTAAAGCATCTTTTATTCCTTCAACGGCTTGTAATTCAGATTCAAGGGCTTTTTTGGTTCGTACCTTATATTCACCGACAAATGTTTTTGGTATGGATTTACCCAACATACCTTGAATCATTTCCAGACAAGTCGTCATAGAATTACCAACAAACTTATTAAACATATCTTCAAGGGTAAGATTTAATCCCAACTCGTTAAGCATTTGTGCAAAAACTGTGTTGGTTATCCTTTCGCTATCAACCAATACTCCATCACAATCAAAAATTACTAATTCAAACTGATGCATTAAAAAATCCTTCAAAAGAACTTATCACTTACATAAAACAGCAAATAGCAGACTCATTATTAAATTGTGCAAGCCTCTTTAAACGATTTTTGCTATTTGATTTTCCATTACGAAACCGAATTAACTCGATCGCGAGTGTATTTTTCCACATAATCAGGTACAACCATACCTTCAAGTAAGCGATTGTCAGCAATAGCTTGACCTGCAACTAGCTTCAAAGGTAAAACACCCGCCCATACAGGTAAATTATAGTCAGCTTCATCATCTATGGGCATTCCCGTTCTAACTTTTGCTGATGCTTCATTTAAAGGTAAGGAAAGTACTAAAGTTCCTTGTAATTCCCCACTATTGGGTGATCTAACTTCTCCCCATCTCCCAGATATTATCTGTTCGGTAAAGGCTTCTAATGCTTGCAATTTCTCCTCTGGATCTTTAACTATTTCTGCTGTACCAAAAATGACTACAGAACGATAGTTCATGGAAAGGTGAAATGCAGAACGTGCTAGCACTAACCCATCAAGTAGAGTAACTGTAACGCAAACTTCGATACCTTGAGATAGGGAGCGCAACATTCGACTTGCAGGAGAACCATGAATATAAATTTTATCTCCAACTCTCCCAAAGGCTGTGGGAATTACGAATGGTTGATTATTCGCAATAAATCCTACATGACAAATTAATGCTTCATCTAAAATGTCATAAATTACCTGAAGTTCATAATTTCCACGTTTTGGTACTCGTTTAACTTGACTGCGTTGGCTAGGAGTCAGTTTTTCTGAATCGATTTGTTTTTTTGAAGTATTCATAACTATGATGTAATTTCAATTTTTTGGTATTACTTAACTAATGACTGAAAGTGAAAAAGAGCAAAAAGTTGTTATCGATAGGCTAAATTTGATGTAGTTTTCCTACAATATATATCTGCACCTATAGCTAATTAAGAATTTATGAACAAAAATCTACTGCAGAGATTTAATACTTGCATATCTTCATAGCATCTAAAAATCTATTGGTATGAATTCTGAGAGATTGCTTCAAGATCCAAGCGACATAGTCTAGCTTTTTGAATAATCTTTGCACCTATCCTTTGATAAAATTTTATTCCTCTTTCATTTTGTGCAGCTACAGTCCAATCAATTCTGCCACAACCTTTTAATTGTGCAATTTTACACAAATTTTGGATTAATCCTTCACCTATCCCTTTACTTCGGTATTCGGTCTTAATGTATAGATCATCTAACCAGATACAAGGTTTAGCCAAGAATGTTGAGTATGTAAAGTGATAGGTAGCAAAACCAACTAAATTACGATCTATTTCAGCGACAAGGACGAATGCAAGGGGTTTTTGACCAAATAAATCATCTTTCAGTTTTTCAGGTGTTGTTTTTACAGATTCAGGAAACCCATCAAATTCAGCTTTTAAGCAAATCAATTCCATGATGCTGGGAATATCTCTGTTCTCTGCATCTCGGATTGCAATATGTTTCTGGATCATAATTTACGAATTCAGGTTGAGAATGCTTACCCTAACAACTAAAAAAGAAGGGTTATGAGGAAGAAAAAATTAAATCGCTTGATTTTTGCTTCATTTATTCAGCCCAATCGGTAAAGTTACATCTGAGTCAAATCTAAATGCATTGCATTACTGTTAATAAAACCCAAACCTTCATATACGGATTTTCCTTCTGGTGAAGCGTTTAGAACCGCTCTGGTACAACCAATTTTATGCAAATATTCAACTGTTTTTCTAGTTAATTTTCTCGCTATTCCTTGTCTGCGATAAGGCTTTTCCACATACACACCCCAAATATATCCGTAGTTGCGATACTCTGCTTTTAAAGCATTTGGATACAAACCTGCAAAAAGTTGACAACTTGCAGAACCTACAATTACATCATTAACAAGAGCAACAAATCCCTGATAAGATAAATTCTGTCGAGCTTGTTCGATAAAGTTAACAGTATTATTCTCACAGTCTGAGTGAATTAATTCTTCGGGAACTCCTATATCCAGCCACATTTGCTGAAAATGCTTGGCAATTATTGAATCTTCCCGTACAGTTGTTTCTCTAATGACGATCTGTTTTTCTGCTTCCATATTCAGGATATGACAAACTATGATATTAAATTTACTTTGTCACCTACTCGAATAACTTGATTTTCAACCTCCGAACTCGCCAATCTGGTATTCACGGTGAGTTTATAGAAATGATCGAAACGAGATGTGGTTACCCATTGAGGTAAAGTTTCTTGACGCTTAGTAATAAATATTTTCTGGAATTTGGGATGATTTTTACCAGTAACAGCATCTCTAGCGAAAACGATACAACGCTGACAGGGATTAACTCCTAAAAAATTCAGATTCCCAATTTGAAATGGAACAACATCCCCTGTTTCCGAAAATAATCTATCTTCCCAAAAAGCTGGAACGCCATCAATTTCGATGGTACTGCGTAACTGACGACGTATGTCATTTTCATCTAAATGAGAATACCAAGAAGCTACTTCTTTTAGAGTCCCATTACTAACTATTGTTGGACCAGTAGACACAGTATCATCAGGAAAACCTGTCAATAAATTTTGCCGTACTTTGACTGTAAAACCAAAAAAACTACTCAGCCACCCCTCCAAAGCTGGTTTTCCTGTTTCTAAATCAAAGCTTTGTTCTTCATCACTCCCTTGGATCTGTAAAGAAACAGCTTTAGACTCCAAAATAAATTTTGTCCGCAACTGATGAACTTTGGGATTGCGCTTACCATTCACAAACTTACCTTGTTCGTCAAACATTGCAAATTCGCGATCGCCTTGAAGTGCACCACTCGGAAGAACAGATGCTTCCTTAACTTCAACTCCATCAAGGGATTTGATCGGATAGATGCAAATCTTGCTTACAGTAGGCATACTCGGAGGCTTCATAAAAGCTCAAAATTACTTTTGGTTCACTTTAACTTTATTGGTATCTATATAGAATAAGTTAATTTCCTTATTGGTTTGTTACAAGAGCCAATTTAATTTTTTAGTGCCAGTCCACTTTGCTTTAATAGTTAATAATAAGGCAATGAATAATAAGGGAATGGGGGAAGTTAATAAAAAATGGGGAATATGGATGTAGCGATTGCACTCAGTAGCAGTTCTTCAATCCCGCTACACCAACAGATTTATGAGGGACTGCGTCAAGCTATCCTTAAGGGAAGACTACCTCCTGGGAGCCGTATTCCCTCAACCAGATCTTTATCTAAATCTTTGGGAATTTCTCGTTCTACTGTTACCCAAAGTTACGAGCGACTTAATAGTGAAGGTTATTTAGAAACCATTATTGGTAGTGGTACTTTTGTTTGCAAGCAACTACCAGAAGAACTGCTATATTCAACTCCAATTGAATTTTCCAGTAAAGTTACTCGGAGTCCAATTAAATTATCCGGCTATGGTAGAATTTTAATCTATGCTGATAATGTACCAAAAATCGATGATTCTCTACTGACAATAAAATTCCGCTTCGGGCGCCCAGCTTTTGACCAATTCCCAATCGAATTATGGCGTAGATTACTGTCGCGCTATTGTAGTGCTGATCTAGATTGGTTGGACTACTCGACAGATCCCTTAGGTTATAAACCTTTAAGGGAACAGATTACTCATTATTTATCGCGTTCCCGTGCTGTAAATTGTGAACCTGATCAGATATTGATTACCAATGGTACGCAGCAAGCACTCGATCTAATTCTACGTCTGTTAATTGAGCCTGAAGAGATTATTGCCATAGAAGACCCCGGTTATTTGAGTGCAAGATTAATATTCCAAACCCATGGCGCTAAAATTTTACCAATTGGCGTCGATGAGTCTGGTTTGATCGTTGAACAAATACAAAAATCGACATTACCCAATATTCGGCTAGTTTATGTTACTCCTTCCCATCAATTTCCTACCGGCGCAGTTTTATCCTTACCCCGACGTTTACAACTATTGGCTTGGGCACAACAAAACGGTACCCTAATTATTGAAGATGATTATGATAGCGAATATCGCTACAATGGACGACCAATCCCCGCATTGCAAGGATTGGACAGAGGTTCTTGTGTGCTTTATGTGGGAACATTCTCCAAGGTTCTTTTTCCTTCTTTACGAATAGGGTATCTAGTTTTACCAAAGAGCTTAGTCTCTATATTTACCCGTGCGAAATGGTTGAGTGGTCGTCATTTACCAATCCTAGAACAACAGGTACTTGCAGAGTTTATTAAAGCCGGACATTTAGAAAGACATATTCGAAAAATGCGATCGCTATATGACCAACGTCGCCAAACTTTAGTCCAAGCATTGAAGGATTACTTTGGCAAAAAAGCAACAATTTTAGGAGAACAAGCTGGTATCCATCTGATGGTCTGCTTACAAACAAATTTAACAGATGAAGAAATAATTCACCGTGCTGCAGAAGTCAATGTGGAAATGACACCTGCAAGCCCCAATTACCTGAACATCGACTCAAAATGTAATAATTCCAGGGGTGAATTTATCTTTGGTTATGGAGAATTAACCAAACAACAACTTCAAGAAGGTATTCGCAGACTAGCTAAAACTCTCATCACTTAATGTTTACCACCTGTCTAACCTTTAATTACTAGTAAATAATAATACAATTTTATAGGGTCGTGAGCCACAAACACTACGTAGTATCAAAAAAAATACTACACCTCAAGATTTTGTATGATTTTCCTTAGTCTGAGTATTAACCTCTTAATTAAAAGCTTTTTATCGAACTTGCTTATCCGGAAAATTTGGGGAAAATCTCTAAATTATGAGGTTTTATTTAAGAATATTTATAAATGCCGGATGTTTATAAGTTTGTATAGAAAAGATTAACTAGAAATATGATGTTCGGTCGATTCAGTTACCTATTATTTTGTAGAATCCCACCCCAAGAGTATTTAAATTTTCCTCCCCGATTTCTGGGAGGCTTTTTGGGGAGGGGTTTCTTCGTTGATGGGTATCATCCGACTGAATGGTGTGAGGACAACAACTAGACGTTATTACAGGAACCTGTCAGGAAACACAACTGTGGCAAACACGTTAAAATTTTACTTTTTTCGTCGCAAACAGCTACTTATCTTTTTCGGATTTCTGATATTTATTTACACCTGCGCATGTTCATTTCTATTTGCACATCAACGTTACTTAATATTTCGTCCCAGTCCGGAACTTAAAACATTACCAAGTTCTCCAGAATTCAAGAGAGTGCGCATACCAATTGCAAACTCTCGAAGTGAATATTTAAGTGGTTGGTGGTTTGATGCACCATTATCTGAGGAGAAAATCAATGTAGTTGCAAATGAACCTGCAAATAAACCTGCAAAAACAATCAGATCGCCCAAAACGATATTGTATTTTTGTGGTGCTGCTGGTAATAAAAGTTTCCGTTCTCAGGTCAAAAAATTTGAGGAGTTACGAAAATTGGGATTTTCGGTTTTGGTGATTGATTACCGGGGTTTTGGCGAAAGTGAAGGTAAACAATATCCCAATGAATCCCAGTTTTATCAAGATAGTCAAACAGCTTGGAATTACTTGGTAAAAAATCGAAAGATTCAACCTAAAGATATTGTGATTTATGGAGAATCTTTGGGAGGAGCAATTGCTATCGATTTAGCAGTTAAACATCCTGAAGTGGGTGGACTAATTATCCAAAGCTCATTTACCTCAATGGCAAAAACAATAAAACATCATAATTTGTTCTCCTTGTTTCCCATTGATTTACTGCTCACACAACGATTTAACTCAATCTCCAAAGTTCCTTACTTAAAAGTACCTGTTTTATTTATCCATGGAACTGCTGATACTGTCGTCCCCTACGATATGAGTAAAGAGCTGTATAATGCAGCGCCAGTACCAAAAAAACTGTTACTCATCCCTGAGGTTGGACACTTTGATGTTTACGAGAATAGTAGTACATTCTACTTGCGTGGAATCAAAAAATTTACAAAAGGTATAGAATCTCGTTAATAAAAACAGTTTATCTGCGTAATGTAAAACAGCTTATGTAAAACAGAATTTCAGAAAAAATCATAAAAACCTTAGACATCATATAAATCCCATAATTCGGATATCCTTTCTCACGAGGTGAATGATACTTATAGAGTCAAGCTTGTAGGGTAAGTCTCCCTTTATAGAGACGCGTAATAGCATGACCTTGAAGTCATCATATCGCGTCTCTAGAAGCGATCGAGAACCTCAAAAACGTAGAGCCGTATTTAGTAGATGTGTGCTTAATTGAGGTTTATTTAACTAGAAAAACTTAGCTAGAAAAGTATTTAATTAACTAGAAAAGATTTAACTAGAAAAGATTTAACTAGAAAAAACCCGACTGCGCCATTTATTTAAGCGAGCTTCACCAATAGTAGCAAAACGACGAGCATCAGCAATTTGTGCTTCTAATGAATTAATTTCAGTTTTTTGAATTTCTAATTGCTGTTGTAAGGACAGGTTATCTTTGTTGTTATCCCCAATAGCAGCAGATTGCCAGCTACTGTTAAGTTGTGCTGCACCAATATTTGCAAATGGACTCAGTTCGGAAAGTTGAGCTTTTAAAGCACTTATTTGTTTCTCTTGCTCTTCTATTTTTTGCTGTAATTCTCTTTCTTGTTGCAGACGTTGTGCTTCATACAAATTAATTTTTGCT
>JAAUYH010079454.1_pt1 | contig 18774 bp, 20 predicted proteins | sample 7278061 | NCBI WGS metagenome assembly JAAUYH01 (sample SAMN14350203, study PRJNA611818) | marine sediment metagenome | isolation source: surface marine sediment (0.6m) | place: French Polynesia: Moorea | collected 2018-08 | reverse complement strand
TACTCTAAATTTTAGCAAATTTGGAGTAAATTAAATCATAATTAATTTGCGGGGAAAGATTCTAGGAGAACATTGCACGCATGGGAAAAGTAGTCGGCATTGACTTGGGTACAACCAATTCTGTAGTTGCAGTCATGGAAGGTGGTAAGCCAGTAGTAATTGCTAATACAGAAGGGATGCGTACGACCCCTTCAGTAGCTGGCTTTAATAAAGATGGAGAATTAGTAGTTGGACAACTAGCGAGGCGACAAGCCGTACTAAATCCGCAAAATACTTTTTACGGAATTAAGCGGTTTATGGGTCGTAGATATACCGAACTCCAACCAGAATCGATGCGAGTTCCCTATACTATTCGTCCCGATGAAAACGGGAATATTAGAATTCGCTGTCCTCGTTTAAAAAAAGAATTTGTTCCCGAAGAAATTTCGGCAATGATTCTGCGGAAGTTAGTAGAAGAGGCTAGTCGTTATTTAGGAGAAACCATAACTCAGGCAGTAATTACCGTACCCGCATATTTTAACGACGCTCAAAGACAAGCAACAAGAGATGCTGGTAGAATTGCGGGATTAGAAGTTTTACGCATTCTGAATGAACCAACGGCAGCTTCTTTAGCTTATGGCTTAGATAAACAACGTAGTCAAACCATTATGGTGTTTGACTTGGGTGGAGGTACTTTTGATGTTTCTATCCTCGATGTAGGAGAGGGAGTGTTTGAAGTTAGGGCAACTAGTGGCGATACGCAACTGGGAGGTAATGATTTCGATCGCAGGATAGTAGACTGGTTAGCAGAAGAGTTTTTGGCTCAGGAAGGGGTTGATTTACGGAAAGACCGTCAATCTTTACAAAGACTGACAGAAGCAGCAGAAAAAGCCAAAATCGAACTTTCTGGAGTTACGGTAACTGAGATAAATTTACCTTTTATTACCGCTACGGCAGACGGGCCCAAACACATTGAAACTAAACTAACTCGCTCTAAGTTTGAAGAGTTGTGTGGCGATCTAGTGAGCCGTTTACGCCGTCCCCTTAAAAGAGCAATTTCTGATGCGGGTATTAGCCCCGTTCAAATTAATGAGGTCGTGCTGGTAGGAGGTTCTACTCGTATACCTTTAGTACAAGAATTAGTCCGCAGTTTTATCGATATCGAACCGAATCAAAATGTTAACCCTGATGAAGTAGTTGCTGTAGGTGCAGCAATTCAGGGAGGTATTTTAACTAACGAAGTTAAAGATATTCTGCTGTTAGATGTGACTCCTTTGTCGATGGGGTTAGAAACCATCGGCGGTGTCATGAAAAAATTATTGCCTAGAAATACTACTATTCCCGTGCGTCGTTCCGATATCTTTTCTACTGGAGAAAATAATCAAACTATGGTAGAAGTCCACGTTCTCCAGGGAGAAAGGGAAATGGCAGCAGGAAATAAATCTTTAGGAAGATTTAAGTTAACTGGTATTCCTCCAGCCCCCAGAGGCATACCGCAAATTCAGGTGTCTTTTGATATTGATGCCAATGGAATTTTGCAAGTAACTGCCAGAGATAAGACTACGGGCAGAGAACAGGGAATTACCGTTCAAGGTGCTTCTAATCTGAGTGATGCAGAAATAAATCGCATGATTAAAGAAGCAGAACAGTTTGCCGAAGAAGATAGAGCCAAAAAAGAACGGGTCGAAAAACGTAACAAAGCTAAGGCTCTAACCGATCGAGCACAGAGGAAGTTGAAGGAAGTTACTCTCGATTTTGGCAGTCAATTTGCCAGTTATTATCGTCGTCGTATTGACATTTTGTGTGAAGAAATTCTCGATAGTCTCAAACAAGACGATGAAAGGTCATTAGACCGAGCGCAAGCTGATTTGCAAGATACTTTGTATGAATTGAATCGAGAAGTACGCTTGCAGTATGAAGACGAAGAAGATGATGATTTCTTCGGTGCTATTCGCCGTACTTTTACTGGGGAAAATATGATGGACGAAGATTACTCTTACGATCCCCGTCGTTCTAGTAGCTACAACTACGACTACCGTTATCCTGCTGCTGGTAGTTACAATAATAATTACCGAGATGATTATCGCAGCGATAGTCGCGATCGGGGTTACAACAGCAATTATCAAAATGATAGTCGCAATCGGGGTTATAGCGGTAACTACCAAGACGATAATCCCTCGCGAGAATATAATAATGGCAGCTACTATAGCGATCGCCCAGAAAGAAGAAATTCTCCAGAACGCAATGATTCTCGCTCCAGGGATCGGGATTATGGCGATCGAGCGAATCGTCGTTACCAAAGTCGCAATCGTTCCCAAACTATTCCTTATGAAAACGATTGGGATGAAGATGATGATGAGTGGTTCTAAATCATTTAATCGCTAGGAGAAAACACCTCCACTCTATGAACCAGCTTTATAGTAAACAGTAAGCAGTTAATTTTGAGGGATAAAGAGAAGGAATACTTTTTTAAATGATTGATAGGCGATAATTGATGATTAATAACTGGTGTAAGGGTTTGGCAGTGTCAAACCTCTATTCGATAACTGTTAACCCTACGGGTTCAGCAGTCGCTCATGGGGGAAACCACGGGGCGTAAAACAGTGCTGAACTTGTTTCAGCACACAGCCCCTCCCCAAGACCGCGCTGCTTCACTGGTAACTGATAACTGATAACTGTCATATGCAAAACGTGCGGAACTATTATGAAATTTTGGGTGTTAGTAAAAATGCTCCTAGCGAAGAAATAAAAAAAGCCTATCGGACATTAGCCAGAAGATATCACCCCGATCGTAATCCAGGTAACAAAGCTGCCGAGGATAAATTTAAAGATATAAACGAAGCTTACGAAGTTCTTTCCGATATGAGTAAGCGCTCGCAATACGACCGATTTAGTAAAGTTTGGTCGAAAAGAGGCTTTGGCGGTAGAAATGGAAAATCTACTTCGGTTAACGATTTTAATAGTTTTGTCCGTAATGAACGTAGTAATGTTAGCAACACGGCTACTGCCGAACGTTATCGTAGTCGAGTAAGTGATGATAATTTTCGTCCTGGGACGACTAAAAGAGAAAGAGTGGTCAATCCTCGCCCTAACCGTCGAGATATTGAAGCAAAATTAACCTTACCTTTGCTAAAAGCTTATCAAGGAGGAAAAGAACGCATTCGCCTAGAAGATGGGCGAAGTCTTGAAGTAGATATGCCTCCTGCTATGATTGATGGTCAGCGTATTCGCTTGAAAGGTCAAGGTCTTGGTGGTGGCGATCTCTACTTGAAGATTACAGTTGCTCGTCATCCCTTTTTTAGAATACAAGGGTCAGATATTTACTGTCAAATTCCCGTTACTCCCTCAGAAGCAGCCTTAGGCGGATTGGTAGAAGTACCCACTATTGATGGTTTAGTCAAAATGACAGTACCTGCGGGAGTAAAATCTGGACAGAGATTGCGGTTAGCGAATAAAGGTTATCCCGATTCTCAAGGCGATCGAGCCGATCAATTAGTCGAAATTCAAATTGTCGTCCCTAAAGAATTGAGCCAAAAAGAAAAAGAACTCTATGAAAAACTCAGACAAGTTGAGACTTTTAATCCCCGTAAAGATTTAGTTACTTGGTAATAGATAAGTAATAAGTAAGAAGTAAGAAGTAATAAGTTTGGGAGATAATCAAACCATAAATAATAAATAAAAAAATTGTGCTTCCTAGAAGATATAAAAAATTAAAACAAGTTCTCGATCGAAGACAACCAGATTTAACTGTTTTAACTGAAGATGTTCATAAACCTCATAATCTTTCGGCAATAATGCGTACTTGTGACGCAGTAGGCGTATTTTCTATTCATGCGGTAAGTAGCCATAGCGATGAAATACCTACCTATAGTCAAGTTGCCCAAGGTAGCGAAAAGTGGGTTAATCTCTACACCCATTCCCAGATAAAAACAGCGATCGAACAGCTGCACCAAGAAGGTTTTAAAATTTATGCTGCTCATTTAAGCAAAGAAGCAGTAGACTATCGCCAGATCGATTATACCCAACCCACAGCAATTCTTTTAGGAGCAGAGAAATGGGGTGTCAGTCAAGAAGCAGCAGAACGAGTAGATGGACATATTATTATACCCATGTTGGGAATGGTAGAGTCTCTCAATGTTTCGGTGGCTGCTGCGGTTATTTTATTTGAAGCACAACGCCAAAGACTAAAAGCTGGTTTTTACGATCGAGTCAGGCTCGATCGAACAACTTACCAACAAACAATTTTTGAATGGGGTTATCCTAAAATTGCTGCCCTACACCGTCAAAAGGGAGAGTCCTATCCTCCTTTAGGAGAAGAAGGGGAAATTATCGGCTAATTTTTATGGCAGTCTCGATAAAAAAATCATGGAAGTATTGATGGTGTAAAAGTTGCTAACTACGCTCAGTGGCAGAGTAGAGAGGATTTTGAAAACTTTTTACAAAATAGCGAAGTACAAGCAAAGGCAGGCAAAATTAGAGAATTTAAGCCAGATAGCCATGTTTATGAAGTGGTTATTTCTGAATCTAAGGAAGGTACGCCCAAAATTGTCAAAGATGGATACATAGCTCATTTCGCCGAATTTCGGATGCAGCCAGCCAACCAACCGCGCATGATTGAATTAGCTAAAGAAAACCTAGTTAAAGCTATGAAGTTGCCAGGACTAATTTCAGCTACCTTCCATCGGAGTCTGGATGGTACTCGCGTAATTAATTATGGACAATGGCAAGACACCGAAACTATTGAAAACCTGAAAAAACAGCCAGGATTTGGGAAAGAATCTCCTTACTGGGAAGGTATTGCTGAAAACGAACATCATCTCTATGAAGTTGTTTTGACCGTACCTGCTGATTGTATCTACCATCTCAGATAAACAAAACAAAAGAACTAAACCGCGTCTGCTTTGAGGCGAACTTACTTTCACTCAAACATTAGACTAAATTTATCGATTTTTGTTTATATTTAGATACTATTTAACTAAATTAATTAAAGAACACATACTTTAAGGAACTAGAATGAGTAAACTACGTAATCTTCTGATTGGTGCTGGTGTTGCTGCTGTAGGTGCAATTGGCACAAAAAAAGCAGTAGACTACTTCCGTAATCGAGGTAAAGAGGAAGTCGTTGATGAAAGTGAAGGTGATGCAGAAGCAACTGTGCCAGATGAAGTTGCTTATGCAACTGTAGAACCTAGTTCAGTCCAAGATTTTCTTGATAAAAGCTTTGGCGATCCCGGTCGTTATGTTCCTACTCGTCCACCCAAAGTTTTTGAATATCAAGATGACCAATATATGGTTATTTGGGCAAGAGATAATAAACAAGACAAAAACCAAATGCTGGCTTTTAAATATACAGATGCAGGGCGCAAAATGATTGCTAGTGTTGGTTATACAGGAGATGAAACTGATTACAACATTAATATGGAAGACACTGCCTTTGCTGTTGAAGTTAATGGAGACAAAATAACTTCAGGACAAGGTACAACTGATGGGACTGATGAAGTTGATTTTGTTTTAGCTTAAACTTAATCTACCGACTATTTTCGCGCTCGATATTGGGGGTTTGGGTTGTCAAACCCCTGCCACTTTGAGTATTTAAATTCTAAAGCGAGGATGGAAACGAGGATCGAAGTGATGTTTTTTCTTTTGATTGCAAGTACTGCATAAGGTTTGTAAATTACTGATATCGTTAGATCCGCCTTTGGCTAAGGGAATGATATGATCGATATTTAGTTTTGCTTCTCGATCGATTTTGCCACAGCTTTGACATTGATATTTATCTCTTCGGAATACGTATTGTCTGACTGATTTGGGGATATTAATTCTAGGGGTTTTGGACATTATTTTTGATTTTATGAAAACCGATATTTAATCCTGTAGGGGCAGTTCGCGAACTGCCCTTACTTTTGCGATCTATTGTCAACATTTTTTGGTTTAGTATTTTTCATTTGTTCATATCTTGTCTTATATCTTCTAAAGGTGATTCGACTTCATCGGGATAAAATTCTAAGCTAATTTTTACTTTGCCTTTTTTCCATCCTTGATTGGGAGTTAAGACTTCACAAGGAACTTCTTCGTCAATCCATTTTTTTATATTGCGTTCACCTATTCTGTCACCGAGTTCATGAAGAAATTCTTCTACTTTGTAAGTATTATGAGACATTAAAACATTATCTTGACGATCGACGGATATAACTTCATTACTGTGCATTAATCTTTTTGAGTTTTCCACGATCATTTAACTCCTAAAATATATTAATTGAATTTTTTTTTGAAACTTTAAACTCAATTTAGAGATTGATTTTTAATAAACCGCAGAGGGCGCAGAGGACGCAGAGAGAGGCTTATTGGTATGTTGCCTAATTTTTCTGTGAAGGGGCAAGAGAGGTTCGATCGACAACAGTACGTCGATCGATTAATTTATACATAAAATCTTTAATTTATTACTGATTATATTTTTACCCATTAATCGTTTTACGAATATCGTCTAATGGTGATTCTGGTTTTATTTCTTCTGGTTTATCGGGACAGAATTCTATTGTAAGATTTACTCTGAGTTTACCTTTCTGCCATTTTTTTGCGCCAAGACTCAAGATTTCACAATCTAAACCTTCAACAAGCCACTTCTTTCTATTTTTATAGTGATCTTGTTCTTCTATCTGTTTCCAAGATGAAACACCTAAAATTTTACATAACATCTTTTTTTCTAAATTATCTAATTTAAACATCGGGTGATTGTAAATAAAATGATAGTCATTATCTGGATTTCCTTGTAAATTAATTACATTTTCTTTTTCTGTTAAAGGATAAAATTTATTCATAAGGTACAACCTGATTTACTGTGATTATTACTTAATTTTTACTCATCGATCGTTTTACGGATATCATCTAATGGTGATTCTGTTTCGTCGGGGCAAAACTCGATATTTAATCTAATTTTTCCTTTACGCCAACCTTTATTAGAAGTTAGAACTTCACTATCTAATCCTTTTAACCATTTGCTAATTACTTCTTCGTTACTGCAATAACAATTAACTAGTCTATAGATAAAATCTTCAACTTTGAAAGTATGATAATCAATAATAAAATCATCGTTTGTATCATTTAGATCGATCGCATCTTTTTTATTGAGAGATTCAAATTGGTTACTCATAATCTTTTTATTGATTAAGTGTTTTACGAATATCGTCTAATGGTGATTCTGATTCCACTTTTTCTGGTTCATCAAGACAGAATTCAAGAGTTACTTTGATTTTCATTTTTCCTTTTTCCCATCCTTGAGAACCTGCTCTTAATATTTGAAAGTCAACTCCCTCTTCAAACCAAGCAGGATTATATTCTGTATAGCTTGGTATTTTCCTCCCGTCATTAATTTTACGTCTAGGTCTAATGTGTAATTTTTGTCTTTCCAGTTCCTCTTTTAATTTTTGTGGTATTGCATCTTTAAATGCAGTAGTTATTGCCTTTTTTAATTCGCCGACTTTAAATAAAATTTCATTTTCATAATTATTTTGATGACCTATGACATCATTGTATTTGCATTTTTCTAAATAATCATTAAATTCCATGTTAATTCTGTTATTACTTACTATTGAATGAATTATGGTAGCCAAAGAATAAATTTTATGTTTGATAACCTAATTCCGTTTAAATGGACTTAAAATATAAGCCAATAAATTAATTTATCGGTGGATTATAAGAATAGAAAATGAATTATATGACATCTCTATTCGTTAATTGCTTGACGAATATCATCCAAGGGTGAATCTGATTTAACTTCTTCTGGTTCATCAGCAATAAATTCGAGGCTTACTTTTAGTCTTACTTTACCTTTTTGCCAACCTGTAGAACCTACTTTAAGAATTTCACAATCAATACCATTACTAAACCAATTTTTATATGGTTGTATATCAACTTTTCTTTGTTGTAATTCTGTATACAAATAAGAGGTTAATTTATTATTGAAAACTTCTTTAATTTTGGCGATAATATTCTGAGTTCTATATGCTCCAGAACTAAATTCCAGAGCATCATTTTCTGAGCATTTCTCTAGTTTAAAATTTTCTTCCATAAGACTATTTCTCAAGAAACTATATTTACCACTCTAAAATCACTTATGAGAATTGGCTTTAGTAAAAACACTTAGAAAATGTCCAAAAAATAAGATCGACTGAATTAACTTACCGACTAAACCTCCTTTACCTCCTGACCGATAAATAATGAAACATAACCGATAACCTCTCTCTGCGCTCTCTGCGTCCTCTGCGGTTTATTAAAATAAAATATATCAAAGCGATCGCGCTAATAGTAAGGTGGGCAATGCCCACCCGAAGATTTACATTTCTGTCACGGCAAATGCCGATTCTAAATTAGATCGATCGCGCCGATCTTCTTCAGAATAATTATCATCTCGATCGACCAAAGTATGAGAAGTAATAATAGGCAACTGATGTTCGTATATCGAGACGAATTCGAGACAAGAATTAATTTCATTTACCGCTCGATTATCTTCCTCAATTTTTTGCTGAGTTTCTATCTGCAATTTTTGATTGCGAGCGATTTTTGCTTCTGCTTCTTGTTCTAAAGTTTGCTCTAAATATGCTCTAGCTTGGGGATATTGTTGTAAGATTTCTTCTGCTTGTTGTTCCGCCATTGGTAAGAGATGAGTTTTAAAAGTTTCGTTGATAGCTTGACGAAAATTACGACGAATTGTTGTGGAAACTTTGGGTTCAAAATCGAGTTTTAGTAGCTGACGAATTGCGGGTTCTGCTTCTACCATGCTGGCGCAATCATAACTTTGAGAAGTTTGTTGTAAAGTCTGACGAAATTGATAGATAGAAAATGTTCCTTCGTCATAAAAACGGGGGCTTTCTCTCACATATCGATCGCATTCTGTTTTTGCTTGACTAACTAAGGCATGAGTTAATTGACTTTCTATTTGTTGAAGTCGATCTTCTATCCCCCCATCATTACCCAGAAGGCGATATAGTTGTCTATAATGTTCGGTTTTTTTGACGCGATCGATCAAACGCTGGCAAAACTGGTTCACTAATTGTTGGGACTCTTCTACCAGTACATCTTCTAATTCGTTAGCGAGATAATACAAGGCTTCGACTAATATAGCAATTAGTGGTGCGGTAGCATTACGAGGATGAGATAAGGTGGTACGACTGTAAGCATTTCTTACGGAAAAGGTTTGTAAGAGTTCATCGAGACGACTAACCATTCTGGCTGTTAGTTTTTTAAAGTCTGACTCGAAAACCGAATCACTATTATTAACAACAGAATTTACTTCATCTTCGATGTGTTGATGAAATTCTCTGCCAACTTCTTGTAATTGTTGGTTCAGTTGTGCCAATTCCTGGGCTTTCATCGCCTCTATTTCGTGGGGTTGACTGTCTAAATCTCGTAATTGGGCTTCATAATGCTTTTTGAGATTGATACATAGGGGTTGTAAATCGTCAGCTAAAGTAGCAAATAGTTGTGGGCGTTTTTCTTCTGTCAGATAGCGAGTAATAGCAGCGCGAAATTCTTCGATGCCACTATCACTAATGAGTTGTTCGATTAATGGTGTACCCCATTCACTGAGGATACGAGTATAGTTTTCGTTTTGAGTTTCGTAACTATGAACAGAAACTTTAAAGTTGGTACGGGTTAATTTACCAGAGTTAGCACAGTAGTTATTAAATTCGCTGACAAATTGGGGGGTTTCTTCGTCACCGCCCATCCCTTTAACACTTTCGGCAAAAGTAGAATCTAAACCAAATCTATTTTGTCCGTTGGTTGCTTTAATTTGACTGCCATAGAAACCAAGTAAACCACTAGTTTTATATACTCTGGTATTGTCTCGAAACTGTGTCTGAATGAGACTATCTAAACGTTGCCTTAGCTGCCCATTGTACCAAATTTCATCGATACGATTGAAAACATAGAAAACTCGATCGCGAATACTAGGATTAGAACGCATTTTTTCCATTAATTCTGTCTCTTCTGATGTCATTTCTCCCGCAGCAGCAGGTTTAAGTACACAGATAACGGCAGAAGTATCGGGATGTTCGATTTTGTTGTAGGTTAGTTCGGCATCTTTTTTGACTGGTGCGTCGATACCAGGCATATCTACCAAGACATTACCATCTTGCAACAGGGGATGATGGCAATAATATTCCAATCTTTTCAATACGGAACTATTACTACCCCGTCTGGCATAATTGGCTGCTTCTTCTATGTTGGCAAAGTCAAATTGTTCCATAGAATAGGTAGCATTATTGTTATTCTGGATTCGCTCTCGATTATTCTGATATCCTTCTAACAATAGGGCGAGTGCTTTAGCTTGTTTTGCTCGTTCCGATTTACTTTCTCCACCTTCGCGATCGATAATTGCCTGACAACCTTGCTGAAGTAACTCGATTACTTCTGATTCATAAAGATTATTCTCTAGTTTTAAACCCAAACGCTGACATAAAGCCATAGCCTGAATTTGAATTTCTGCTTCACTTAAAAAAGTTAAAACTACTCTTTCTCGATCTGGTTCGGCATACTCTATATAACATTCCGTACCTGTAGCGTGCCCTTCTGCACTATAGAGTAATTCTCGCTCTAATAGGGCATTAATTAGCATAGATTTACCTGCACTAAAAGCACCCGCAAACACAATTTCAAACTTGGGGGAAATCGCTTTTCTTAAAGATGCTTCTATAGTTGTTGTATCTTGCTGCGGATATAAACTTGGTTCTTGGTGAAGTAAGTCTAATAAGCTGTTAACTTCTGATTGTAGATTACCGCAGCGATCGAATGATTGATTCATAGAAAAATAAAGATTTAAACTTCTTATTTTCTAGAATTCCCATTTTTCCTAGACATTGATAGATTTAGCTGTTTAAACAAAGCTACGAACGAAGTGAGTTAAAACTAAAAAAAATATTAAATTGTATCCCTAACAACTATTTTGTAACAATTTTTACAGAAATATGCTATATTAGTGCTATCAAAGTTAATCGACTTAAATAAATTAATTCATATCAAGTAACTAGGAGATAAATTTTTATGTCTACTCAAAAACAAGCTCGTGTCTTAATGTCTCGTCATCACCAAAACATCAAAAACCGTCAACAATCTATGCTCGGTAGAGTAGCAGCAGAAATTGGTGTAGATGTAGATAGAGAATACTGGAACAGTATTCAAGGCAAACCGCATCCTAGCTTCCGTAAAAGTTACGATCGCAGCGGTGCTTCTCTTAGCTAGAAAAATATCGATAAAGTAATAAAATTTTTCTTAACTTCGCTTTAAATATCGTTTTGATTTCTGACACGACTAGGATTGGATGTTCTTCTTGGTAAGAATGTCCAATTTTTTTGTAGGCATAAAAAGTTAAAATTTAATTGAGGTAGATAGTAAGTTGAGCATATTTACCTAACCATCTAGATGATCTCTATCACTAATCCTCGTCAACTTGCTTTCTTGGCATTACAAGATGTATATCAAAAACAAGCTTATACAGATATTGCCCTCGATCGCTTTTTGTGCCAAGCTAAAATAAATAGAGCAGACAGGGGTTTGGCTTGCGAATTAGTATATGGGATAGTGCGTAGATGTAGAACTCTCGATGCTCTTATTGACACTCTCGGCAAAAAAAAAGCCGAGCGACAACCACCTAAGTTACGTATTATTCTGCACATCGGCTTATATCAGTTGCGTTATCTCAGTCAAATTCCTGAGAGTGCAGCAGTTAATACCAGTGTAGAATTAGCCAAAAACAATGGTTTAAGTAAATTAGCTGGAGTAGTCAACGGTTTACTAAGAGAATACTTACGCATTTCTACAAAGACAGATCCTTTAGTCTTACCTACCAATCCAGTAACAAAATTAGGGATTTTACATAGTTTTCCCGATTGGATCGTTCAAACTTGGTTAAAACAACTAGAAGAACTAGAAGTAGATCGATTATTTAGGTGGTTTAACCAATCTCCTGCTATCGATCTGAGAGTAAATATACTTAAAACTTCTGTTGAGGAAGTAGAAACAGCCTTATTAAAGGCAGGAGTATCTGGATCTCGCTTACCGTATTTACCTCAAGCCTTAAGATTAACTGGCAGTACTGGTGCAATCCAAAAATTACCAGGTTATCAGGAAGGGTGGTGGATAGTACAAGACAGTAGTGCGCAGTTAGTAACCCATCTTCTCGATCCGCAACCAGGAGAAACCATTATCGATGCTTGTGCTGCACCAGGAGGAAAAACCACTCACATTGCTGAATTAATGCAAGACCGAGGTACAATTATAGCCTGCGATCGCGATGGCAAACGCCTAAAAAAAGTACGAGCCAATGCTCAAAGACTCGATTTGCGCTCGATTCAAACCCGTGTGGGGGATAGTCTTGAGTTAGAACAATTTAGAGGAAAAGGCGATCGAGTTTTACTAGATGCACCCTGTTCGGGATTGGGAACTCTCCATAAACGTCCCGATATTCGTTGGCGACAAACTCCCGACAAAATTGAGGAACTTTCTCGGCTACAAACAGACTTACTAGAACAAGTGGCAACTTGGATTAAACCAAAAGGTATTTTAGTTTACGCCACTTGTACCCTCAATCCGTTAGAAAATGAAAAGGTCATTCAGTCTTTCCTCTCTAGCCATCCTCACTGGTCGATCGAAGTCCCTTCTTCTTTTAGTGAATCTCCTTTTGTCACATCGGAAGGCTGGTTCAAAATATTTCCGCAAAAATATAATATGGACGGATTTTTTCTGGTTAGACTCAAAAAACAATCATAATATGCATATAAAACAAATAAATAAAATGAAACAAATACTCAAAATTTTGATCGGTGCTGCTTGGATAGATGGTGTCGTTCAGCCGGAAGAAAGACAATATTTACGTCGTATAGCTAAAGACTATCAACTAGAAGAAGACTCAGAAATTAAACCTTTACTATCAGAACTAAAAGCAGTTACACCAGAAGAATGTTATCAATGGTTACAAGACTATTTAGGAGAGAATCCGACTCAAGAAGATTATCAAGAATTGCTCGAAAAAACTAGTGGTTTGATTTATAGCGATGGGGATGTAGATATTCGAGAAGTTAAATTAATTGAAAAACTACAATTACTCGATCCTGCTAACGAACCAAAATCAACAGTTTTCGATAAATTATTAAGGAAAATTCAGAAGTTTTATCAACAAGCAGTCGAACACCAAACCTAAAAATTAAATCTTGACTGATAAAGGAAGTAAAACAATAAAAGTTGTCCCATTAAACTTAGCATCTCGAGCAAAGTTATTGGGACTAATTAGTTTTATTTGACCTTGCATTTGTTCTACTAATTCTTTAGCTATAGCCAATCCCAACCCAGTCCCATCAATATCTCCTTTAGCTTGGATACCACGATAATGACGTTCAAAAATATGTTGTCGATCTTCAGCAGGAATACCATATCCCGTATCTTTAATAGCAATTCCCAAACAGTTTAATCCTGATTGTAACTGTTGTCTGTCTATAGCAATCTCAATTTTTCCTCCTGACGGAGTATACTTGATAGCATTATCAATTAGATTGTTTAATACTTCTCTTAATGCTTGAGAATTAGCTGCAACTAAAGGCAAATCTTCAGGAATATTTTGAGTTATTTCTATTCCTTTCTCTTCAGCGATCGCTTTAGCAGAAAGCAATAATGGCTCTAGAATATCTCGAACGTTTATTAATTCTAATTTGGTCTTACCACTAGGAAGAAGAAAGTTACTAGAAGAAGGATTGTCTTCTGCTGATACGACAACAGGAGTAGCGTTTAAAATCAAAGATTCGTTGTTTTGTTCTTGACGTTTAACCTCTTCTTCAAATTGACTTAATAACTCTTGCAAGCGATCGCTTTCTCGTAAAATACTTTGAGCGACAGATTGATTGCGGTCTTCTGGTAACAGCCGTTTAATTAATAGTTTGCTAAATGTGCGTAAAGCTGTTAGCGGATTGCGTAGCTGATGCAACAGGTTGTCTAAGCGGTCTCGTTCTAGTCGATGTAGTTGTTTTTGTTGGGCTAATTGTTGTTTATTCCATCGATTGCTGTAATCCAAAAAACGAGCGATCGCCAAAGTTTTGGCAATTTCTTCTATTTGCCATAGCTCTTGCTGAGTCCAATCATTCTTTTTTTGTCCGACAACTAATATCCCTAAAACCACATCTTGATAAGCCAAAGGAAGAATAGTTTGTTTTCTAGCCGAAGATATTTCTCCTTTTTCCTGAGCAGTAGCACTTTTCAACAGAGAATTATTACCTAGGCGGAGTTGAGATTTTAACCTATACAAAGATTTTGGTAGTCTCAAAGGTGGCAACTGTTGTGGTTGACTATTTTGAGAATGGGGATAAATAGCAAAAGGTATTAATTGTGTTGACTGAGATTCTATTAGTTCTTCTTTTAAGTAAACAGCGCACCAAACAGCACCTAGTCCTCGACTCAATATCTCCATTTGAGACTGACATAAAGCTGCAAATTCCGAACCAGTAGCAATATAAGAAGAAGCCATCACCGAATCTAGATAGGTTTATTGTTCTAAAAAATATTTTAAGGCAGGCTCTTTATCCATTTTTGACCTGTATTTGTTTTGCCTTTATCTTTTTATTAACTTTCGTATCATTATTTTTGCTTTTTTAACTTATCCAAGAACTTGCCCTTATAGCTTACAGTGATTAATCCCTAGCCTGATGTCTAGTGTTAAGATAGTTGATTTTTTTTGCCTATCACGATACAATCTTTTCGAGTTTTGTAACTATAATTACAACTATATAAAAAGACAATAGGAGGTATCTAGATTGGCAAGGAAACGCAAGCGTAAAAGCCGTCGTCGCCAAGAAGGACGCAAAATTTTAGAACTAGTCCCTCATTATAATATAGAAAGTGGTGAAGATAAACCAGTAACGGCAGCGCGCAAATATATAGCTTCTGCGAGCATTATGCCTCCTGCTTTGTTAGTAGTCAGGCGCAATGAACATACCACTGATAGGTACTTTTGGGCAGAAAAAGGCCTGTTTGGAGCCCAATATGTCGAAGAAAATCACTTTTTATTTCCCAGCTTGCAATCTCTAGAAGTTAAAGAGCAAAATCCAAGAAAGAGCATAGCTGTTGCTAGTACTCGCTGAAAGTTATGCTATTATTTTGATTCGCAATTTCTTTTATTTTTATTTTCCCCACTATTGTTAAATCCTTAGTGGGGTATCTTCAATTAAGCTAAGATTCTACTGTATCGAAAGATAAAGTTTTTTGCAACTGAATTAATTCATCTCGATGAGCAGTAATTGTTAAGTAATTTTTTGCTTTTGTTTCTGTTTCTGCTACTGTATCTATCTTCAGTAGTACTTTTTCTAAACGACACGCATTACGGTAATAAAAAACTCCTGCTATGGGAGCGAATAATAATATTAGCCAAATGAAATTACCTAAAGAAGGGTATAAAAAAGACAGAACTAAAGCAAGGCAGAATAAGCCAAAAGCAGCCAATCCACTTAAAAAAATAGCTAAAAACCAACTAGCTTTAACAAATCCTTGAAAGGTAATTTCGTTTGTTTCTTTATTAAGAGCTGTGACTTTGTAAGCGCGATTTTCAAAATAGGTTTGCAGCTTATTAAACAGTACTTCTTCTGGGTCTGAATTAGTCAATTTAATCTGTTTAGTTCGATCTTTGACTGAAGCACGAATAAAAAACCCCAATCCAATCAATGATAAAAGACTGAGCAATAGAGAAGTAGAAAGAATTGGTAAATCCACGATTATTAGTTGTTAACTTTAGATTATAGTTAACTTCATTTTAAATTTATTTGCGTAGTCGATCGATTTAGTTCTGAAACCTCCTCGTGTAGTAAGGCTGTTTTATTTTTTGTTAAAGCATTTGTGAACATAATCTAGTATCAGAATGCTGATTCTAATTCTTGCCTAAGTTCAATCCACTTCGTTTGAGAAACAAGGGAAAAGTAGTACCACCCTAGTCGTTCTCGCCCAAAGAACAGGTAAAGAAAGACAAAAGAATAAGATATTGATTGTAAACGCCTCAATTATTTCGTTTTATCTTCGACTTAAGAGCATAGTATTTTGCTACTGTGCTTTGGTTAATACCATCATAAACATACTTTGATTAATACACTCTCTATTAATTTTAATCTTCATAGTTGCTAATAAATAATCAGATTATCTTACAGTTTATTTTTCTGCTTCGGTGTTTTTGCTGAATTTTCAACTACTTTACCTAAAAATTAAATTAGTAAAATCTCTAAGTATTTATATTGAAGTGTTTATATTGAAGTGTTTTTACCTAAAATAAATATCGATCGAAACTAAATTTTTTGCCTTATTTTTATTTATTTTCTTTTTATTTTTATGTTATTGACAATTGCAAAAAAAAATGTTTTAACTTTAAGTGTCAAAAGAAAATTAAAGTCAGATACTAATTAGTGGGTTTTATCACTTCCACTTAATGTATTGACTTTATTTTCAGATAAAACCTGGTAGAATCCTTTTCTAAAGTTGTTTTTTAAAAGACTTTACCAAGTGAATTTACTTAGGTATTGATTTGAAACAATCGATTTTATTAGATAACCAATACAATTTTGCAGACAAAAATCATGAAAAAGTATCTTCCGTTTTAACAATATTAGCTGTTCTTAGTAAAAAATAATACAAGCGATTACTTTCGTAGGAGCAAACGGATGTTTGCTCCTACGATGTCTCTGTAGCAAAGATTTTTCTTCGAGATAAAATTTTGTTGGTTTCCCTACTTTGAGCCAGGTCTGTGTCTAGTGTTAAATATTTAGTGTACTTCTTATCTGAGGGTTTTCCCAAAATTTGTCATAATTAACTCAGATTAATTAGGCAATTTTAATTGTTAACTTAATATGCTTTATCGGCGGTTTGGTCGTACAGAATTACAGATGCCTATCTTTTCTTGTGGAGGTATGAGGTATCAATATAAATGGCAAGATGTTCCTAGCTGGCAAATTCCCCAAGATAATCAACGTAATTTGGAAGCAACTATTATTCGCTCTTTGGATGTAGGCATAAATCACATTGAAACAGCCAGGGGTTATGGCACTTCAGAAATGCAACTAGGAAAAATTTTATCGACCCTACCGCGAGAAAAACTTATTATTCAAACTAAAGTATCACCAAAGCCAAACCCCAGGGAATTTCGTCGACAGTTTAATCAGTCTCTCAAATTTTTGCAGTTAGAATATGTCGACTTATTAGGACTCCACGGTATTAATAATCAAGAAACTTTTATTCAGAGTACAAGACCTGGAGGTTGTTTAGACGAAGCGAGAAAACTACAGGCTCAAGGAAAAGTCAGATCTATTGGTTTTTCCACTCATGGTTCAACAGAAATAATTACCAAAGCCATTGAGACAGGAGAATTTGATTATGTTAATCTCCATTGGTATTACATCAATCAGTGGAATTGGTCAGCTATTAAGGCTGCTCAAAAGCAAGATATGGGAGTATTTATTATCAGTCCTTCCGATAAAGGAGGTAAACTCTATGCTCCACCCCCAAAATTAGTAGAATTGTGTAAACCTCTCAGTCCGATGATGTTCAACGATCTTTTCTGTTTGTCTCATCCAGAGGTGCACACTCTTAGTTTAGGGGCAGCTAAACCAACTGATTTTGACGAACATCTAAAGATCTTATCCTTATTAGACAGGGCAGAGGAAATTCTCCCCCCAATTTTAGAGCGTTTAGAACAAACTGCGATCGCGACTTTAGGTAAAGAATGGGTCGATACTTGGCAAGTAGGACTGCCCAGTTATGAAGAAACGCCAGGACAAGTTAATATACCCGTTATTTTATGGCTGAGAAATCTCGCGCTTACTTACGAGCTGACCGAATATGCCAAAATGCGTTATAACCTTTTAGGTAATGGCGGTCATTGGTTTCCGGGCGCAAAAGCAGATAAGATCGATCGACTAAATCTTAAATCTTGTTTGGCTAATAGTCCTCATAAAGATATTATTCCCAGTCTCATTAAAGAAGCAGATGCTCTTTTAGGTGGTGAAGAAATAAAACGCCTTTCCCAAAGTCGCTCTTAGATCTTTAAATTAAGAACTATATTAATTCTTCTGCGTTTGGTTCATTGACAAAATTAAACTAGACAGTCTAATATTAAGATATGTTAAGATAAAACTATACAGTTTAGTTTGATGAGGAGAGTTTTAATCGATGGAAATATTATCCCTTTCTCTCCTGATAGTCGCCATCACCATTTATGATGAGGTTATCAACGGTCAAATGAACATTGCCTCTAAGCTAATGCAATGGTTTGAGCAAAAGCCATTAAGCTCAGAAGAAGAATAATCGACCAGTGGAGATTTTTAAATTAGTAAATTCAGCTGTTTTATTGATAGCTAAGTTAGATAAAGGTTAAAACAATGTAGCGAGACAAAAAGAGAAGTAAAGAGTGGGATTAAATCAGTTATCAGTTATCAGTTATCAGTTATCAGTTATCGCTTTTTCGTGAAAAGGAACTAAACCAGTTATCGGTTTTTAACTGGTTACTGTTTACTGATAAATAATTTTCCCTCATTTTGCTTATCTTTTTGGCAAAGACAAGCTCTACCAATATTTTGGTTAAAACTATGAGCAAAGAAACTAACTTAGACAAACTTTGGAAATTAACAACAAAAAAAAAGCTGATATTACCCTTAACTTTATTGGGACGGCTACCAACTTAAGGCGGGACAAGAGAAATGAGGATGATGAGAGTGAGAATCAGGTGTGGTTCGCTGCAGCCTGCCGCGAACCAAGTTGTCCTTTTGGGTGTTTCAATTC
>JAAUYH010155200.1_pt1 | contig 18778 bp, 13 predicted proteins | sample 7278061 | NCBI WGS metagenome assembly JAAUYH01 (sample SAMN14350203, study PRJNA611818) | marine sediment metagenome | isolation source: surface marine sediment (0.6m) | place: French Polynesia: Moorea | collected 2018-08 | reverse complement strand
TGCCCACATAGACGACCTTGCCTTCCAGCTGCACCAAATCGTCTTTACTCACAACAACACTTCTCCGGGATGTTCATCAGCCATAGCGCCCCGAGTATGCACTCCCTCCAGGATCTCTCAAGGGGCTAGGGTGCTGAATAGTCTGATGGCCGAGTGAAGTTGCATCGAGGCCGCGGATTTCACCTGGCGCACCAGAATTGCCACTTGCCGCAGTAGATCTACTTGACGATGTCGATGGCTTGGCGCATAGATGTTTTCGAAAGGGTACGCGATTGGTACCATTTCTGAGAACGACTCATGCTGCGCATCTCTAAACTAGCCGATTACGCCGTGGTTCTGGTCACGCATATGGCCCATCTCGACTCACAAGAGCAGGGTCATGAGAACGTGCGCAATTTAGCGGCTGCTACGCGTATCCCCGAGCCGACCGTGCGCAAAGTACTCAAGGCGCTCAGCCGAGCCGGCATTGTATCGTCGCAGCGGGGGACCAATGGCGGATACGGACTGGCGCGGACCGCCGCCCATATTAATGTCGTCGAAATCTTGAGCGCCATTGAGGGCCCCATCGGCATCACCGAATGCACGAGTGAGGCGACAGCGGGCGATTGCGAATACGAAGTTCGCTGTCGGGTGCGCGGGCGCTGGCAAAAGATCAATAGCGCGATTCACGACGCTCTGGCCGGCATCAATCTGGCCGAGTTGGCCGCGACCCCATCGGCCGGTGGCGAATCCGGCGACGGAGAGCCCGCCCAGGACCACTCCATCGAAGACCCCATCGTTCACTTGCGGCGCTCGCGTCACTCCGACACCAATCTCGTCCCCATGGCCAAATCATCTGGCTAACGCCGCAATGCGAGACGCCACATCTCAACTCGTTTAGCAATCCGCTTGCACAACCGCCAAGGCGAGTCCCAGCTGCGGCGACACCGAACCAATCCCATCACCACCCCGCGATTCTTCTCCGCCAAGAGCGATCCCGTTTGGCATGAATAAAGAGGAAGTCATGGCTGCATCATCCACCGAGCAAATTAACGACATCCTAGCCCGCAATTACGGCGCTGGATTTGTCACCAACATCGAGCAGGAATACGCTCCGCCCGGACTCGATGAATCCATCATCGCCTTTATCTCGGCCAAGAAAGACGAACCGGAGTGGCTGCTTGAGAGTCGTCTCAAAGCCTATCGCCACTGGCTCACCATGGCCGAGCCCGAGTGGTCCAACGTGACCTACGACAAGGTGGACTATCAGGCGATTTCCTACTATGCGGCCCCCAAGGAAAAGCCCAAAAGTCTCGACGAAATAGACCCCGAGATCTTGGCCACCTACGACAAGTTGGGCATTCCTCTAAACGAGCGCGCGGCGCTGGCGGGCGTGGCCGTGGACGCAGTCTTTGACAGCGTATCGGTGGCGACCACGTTTAAAGATAAGCTGGCGTCCGAGGGCGTTATCTTCTGTTCTATCTCTGAGGCGGTGCAGGAACATCCCGAGTTGGTGCGCAAGTACATCGGCTCGGTCGTGCCGCATACCGACAACTTCTATGCCGCCCTCAATGCCGCCGTTTTCACCGACGGTTCGTTCGTCTACATTCCCGAGGGCGTGCGCTGCCCCATGGAGTTGAGCACCTATTTCCGCATCAATGCCGCCCATACCGGCCAATTCGAGCGCACCCTCATCATTGCCGACCGCGGCAGCTACGTGTCCTATCTCGAGGGCTGCACCGCGCCCATGCGCGACGAAAATCAACTGCATGCCGCTGTGGTCGAGCTGGTGGCCCACGAAGATGCCGAGATCAAGTACTCGACCGTACAAAACTGGTATCCGGGCAACGCCGACGGCGTCGGCGGTATTTACAACTTTGTCACCAAGCGCGGCCTGTGCGAGGGCAAGCGCTCCAAAATCAGCTGGACCCAGGTTGAGACCGGCTCGTCGGTCACCTGGAAATATCCCAGCTGTATCCTCAAGGGCGATGATTCGGTGGGCGAGTTTTATTCGGTCGCGCTGTCCAACAACCGGCAACAGGCTGACACCGGGACCAAGATGATCCATCTGGGCAAAAACACCCGCTCTACCATCATCTCCAAAGGCATCAGCGCCGGCCGCGGCCAGCAGACCTATCGCGGCTTGGTGCGCATCGGCAAAAAAGCCCGCGGCGCACGCAATTACACCCAATGCGATTCGCTCCTCATCGGCGATCAATGCGGCGCCCACACCGTTCCCTATGTCGAAGTGCGCAACGCCAGCGCCAAATTGGAACACGAGGCCACAACCACGCGTATTGGTGAAGACCAACTATTCTACTGCCGCCAGCGGGGATTGTCGGAAGAAGATGCCGTCAACCTCATCGTCAACGGCTTCTGTAAAGAAGTATTTAAAGAGCTGCCCATGGAATTTGCTGTCGAAGCGCAGACCCTGATGGCAGTGAGCCTGGAAGGCGCTGTTGGTTAGCCACTAGCCCAGCAGCATCCCGACTTCGCGTTTTCCACTCCACCCCATGCACGGGGAGTTTTTGCAATGCTCCGTATCGAAGATCTACACGTTTCCGTAGACGGAAAAGCTATTCTCAAAGGCGTCGATCTCACCATCAAACCCGGTGAAGTCCACGCCGTGATGGGCCCCAATGGCTCGGGCAAGAGCACCCTGGCTCACGTTCTCGCCGGCCGCGACGGCTACGAAGTCACCAGCGGTAAAGTATGGTACGAGGATCGAGACTTACTCGATATGGCACCAGAAGATCGTGCCCGCGACGGCGTGTTCTTGGCCTTCCAATACCCGGTGGAAATCCCCGGGGTGAGTAACCTCTATTTCCTCAAAGCCGCCGTCAACGCCGTGCGCAAGCACCGGGGTCAAGAAGAGCTCGACGCAGTAAAATTCATGAAGCTGGCCCGAGAGCGGGCCAAGCTGGTCGAACTCGACGACACCCTGCTCAAGCGCGCCGTTAACCAGGGCTTCTCGGGCGGCGAGAAAAAGCGCAACGACATTTTTCAAATGGCCATGCTTGAGCCCCATTTGGCCATCCTCGACGAGACCGACTCGGGCCTCGACATCGACGCCCTGCGCGTGGTCTCGGGCGGGGTCAACGCCCTGCGCAGTCCCGAGCGCAGCATGCTGGTTATCACCCACTATCAGCGGCTCTTGCTCCACATCGTGCCCGATTACGTCCACGTCTTCATGAATGGGCGCATCGTGCGCTCGGGCGGGGCGAATTTGGCCGAGGAGCTCGAAGCCAGTGGCTATGAGCAAATCGAAAAAGAGGTTCGAGCAGCGCTATGACAACCACGGCCACATCATCTACGAATCCACCGGGTGGCAAGCCCGCGGGCAAGCGTCCGAGCAAGTTCCTCACCCACGTGCAGGCGAACATCCCCCAGCCGGCTTCGCCTTGGTTGGGCAGCTTGCGCGACAAAGCCGCCGCCTCACTCGCCAGCGCCGGACTGCCCACGCGCAAGGACGAGGCTTGGCGCTTTACTCCCCTCGACGGCGTGACCGATCAGGTATTCGCCGACGCTCCTGAGGTAGCCGAGCGCAAAGGCGAGGCATCGCTAAAGGACATCCACGCATGGCTGGAACAGGCCCTAGGCGATGACGACACCCATCGGCTCGTCATGCTCAATGGCCGCCTCATGGCCCCTGAGAACGGACAGCATGGCGACAGCTTGCCCGACGGTATTGATGTCGTGCCCCTGGCCGCCGATATGGGTCTGTCCGAGGGCATCTCCGCGAATCTCTCCGAAGCGCTGCGCGGCAAGATCTCGCAATACTTGGGCAAGATCGCCCGTCTCGAACACTTTGCCGCCCTCAACGCGGCCATGTTTGGCCAAGTCGTGCTGGTCCATATTGGCCGCGATGCCCAACTGCAGCGCCCGCTGCACTTGGTCCATGCCGGCGTGGCCAGCTCGGGCCCCACGGTGGCCTATCCCCGGATCCTCGTGGTCGCGGAAGCCGGCAGCCAGGCCACCATTATCGAGAGTGCCCTGGTTCACCCCGATGCGGACGAGCGCCACTTGGCCAACGCGGTGGTCGAAATTGCCGTGGAAGAACGGGCCCATCTGCGCCACGTGCGCTGCCACTACGGCAGCAAAGCGGGGCGCCACATCGCCAATGTTGCCGTGCGCCAATACAAGGACGCCGCCTACACCTCGCAAGTCGTCACCCTCGGCGGTGCTCTCACCCGCCTTGACCTCGATATCAGTATGATGGAGCCCGGGGCCGAATGCACCCTGCTCGGCGCCTATCACGCCGATAGCGGCGAGCGCATGGCTCATCACACCGTCGTCGACCACTGGGCGGCCAATTGCAGCAGCAACGAGCGCTATCGCGGCATCGCCGACGGCAATGGCCATGCGGTCTTTGACGGCACCGCTATTGTGCGGCCCAACGCCCAGCACAGCGACGCCCATCAGGAAAATCGCAACCTCCTCCTATCTGACGACGCCGTGATTCACACCAAGCCGCATCTGCGCATCGATGCCGATGATGTTTCCTGCAGCCACGGTGCCACCATTGGCTCGCTGGACGAGGATCAGGTGTTCTACATGCGCGCCCGCGGCGTGGACGAGGATCGAGCTCGCGCCGTCCTCACCTATGCTTTTGTCCGCGATATCATCAATACCATTGACCATGCACCCTTGGCCGAGCGTCTTGCTTTAGCCGTGCGCGAGCGACTCCCGCACGGGGACCTGTTGGAGGATTGAGTCATGACTGCCAAAGCCGCTATCGCTTCGGCGCAGCCCCAAGTGGCGACGCCGGAACCCACCGCCGACAGAGTATCCAGTATCGCGCAAATCCGGGCCGACTTCCCTGCGCTAGATCAGACCGTCAATGGTCGTCGACTGGTGTATCTCGATAGCGCGGCCACCGCTCTCAAACCCCAGTCGGTCATCGACGCCGTCACCAACACCTACGCCCGCGACTGCGCCAACGTCCACCGCGGCGTGCACACCCTATCGGCGCGGGCCACGCAATCCTTCGAAAGTACGCGCGGCAAGTTGCAGCAATTCATCGGCGCCGAGGATGCCGACGAAATCGTCTTTTGCCGGGGCACCACCGAAGCCGTCAACTTGGTGGCCCAAGCCTGGGCCCGGCCGCGTCTCGGCCCCGGCGATCGGGTGCTGATAACGGGCCTAGAGCATCATTCCAACATTGTGCCGTGGCATATGGTGTGCGAGCAGACCGGCGCCACCTTGGATTGGGTGCCCATGGATGACAGCGGCGATATCCCGCTATCTGCGTTTGCCGAGCGCATCGACAAGCGCACCAAGCTGGTCGCGGTGGCCCACATCTCGAATTCCCTCGGCACCATCTTGCCCATTGCCGACATTGCCAAGCTGGCCCACGATCATGGCGCCCTGGTGTTGGTAGACGGTGCGCAGGGCGCACCACACGTGCAGGTCGACGTCAAAACCCTGGGATGCGATTTCTACACCATCAGCGGTCATAAGATGTACGGCCCGACGGGGGCGGGAGCCCTGTGGGCCCGTCGCGCCATTCTAGAAGAAATGTCGCCCTATCAAGGTGGTGGCGATATGATCCACACCGTGAGCATGTCGGAGATCACCTACGCCGACGTGCCGAGTAAATTCGAGGCTGGCACCCCCAATATCGCCGGCATCATTGGCCTCGGCGCTGCGGTGGATTATCTGCAGCGCCTGGATTTCGCCGCAGTCATGGACCACGAGCACGAGGTGCTGAATTACGCCAGCGAGCGTTTGGCCGAGATTCCCGGGCTGCGCATCTACGGTACCGCGGCGCAAAAGACCGCCGTGATATCGTTCACCATGGATTGCGCCCATCCCCACGACATCGGCACCATCGTCGATTCCCACGGCGTGGCCATCCGCACCGGGCATCATTGCGCCCAACCCGTCATGGATCGCCTATGCGTGCCGGCCACAGCCCGGCTGTCCCTGGGCATCTACAACGACAAAGACGATATCGACGTACTGGTCAAAGGATTGCGATCGGTCAGGGAGATGTTTGCATGAGCGAACTGGGTGCGCTCTATCGCGAAGTGATTCTCGATCACAGCAAGCGACCGCGCAACTTTCAGATTCCCGATCCAAGTGATCGCGAGGTCGTGGGCCACAACCCATTGTGTGGTGATCGCCTGCGTCTCGGATTGGTCATGGACGGCGACATTATCCGCGATATCGGTTTTCGCGGCAATGGTTGCGCCATCAGCTTGGCGGCAGCCTCGACCATGACTGAAGCGGTAAAAGGCCGCAGTCGAGCAGAAGCCGCCCAGCTATTCGACAGCTTTCACGCTATGGTAGATGGAACCACCGGGCAACCGGCCGACGTCGAGCGCCTAGGTAAGTTGGCCGCATTTGCTGGCGTGACCGAATTTCCCATGCGCATCAAGTGCGCGACTCTTTGTTGGCATACACTTAAAGCTGCGCTATCTGGCGAGGCAACGCAGATAACTACGGAATAGAGGAGCAGGCACCGTGGATGGATTTGTCCAAATTCGCATCGATCCCCAAAGTGAAGCCCCGGAAAAGGGTGCCGCCACTGACGGGCCCGTGAACGAATCCCCGACCCAGGCCACGCATCCGGCCACCGCCGTTTCGAACGGCAGTCACAATGGCGTCGACCGCACGCCGGTTGCAGAACCAGTTGCAGAACATGGAGGGGCCGGCATTGCCAGCGCCAAGCCTATCGGCACCGCGGGGCCCACGGCGGTGACTCCCGAAGGCGGCCCCCAGAACAATCACGGCAGCGATAGTCCGGCCGGTGGCCTCGAAGGCTTGCGCGATCGCATCGTCGCCGCACTCAAGTCGGTTTACGATCCCGAGATTCCCGTGGATATCTACGAGCTAGGGCTCATCTACGAAATCGACATCAGCGAACACTGCGAAGTCGATGTCAAGATGACCCTGACGGCGCCCGGTTGTCCGGTGGCGGGCACCCTGCCCGGCGAAGTCGAACAGCGAGTGCAATTGGTCGAAGGCGTCCTGAGCGCCACCGTCGAGCTGGTATGGGATCCCCCATGGACCCCAGATCGCATGACCGAAGCGGCCAAGCTCGAGCTGGGCATGCTGTAGCCCCTCACGCGCGGGATATTCGCTCAAAGCAAGTCCGGCGGTGATCGCTCGCCATGGTGGCGGCCGTGGCGGTTGGTCGAGCCGCGGCGGTCGGCCACAGCCGCGGAAGCGTTGTTTAATTTTGAGACAGCGCCTGGATGCGCTTGACCATAGAGAAAAAGCCATTGCGCCGATTGGGGCTGATATTTTGCTCTAGGCCGAGGGTCTTGAAAACGCCATCGATATCGACCTGGCCGATTTCGCCCGCGGTTTTTCCCGAGTAGGCCATCAGCAAAATGGCAATCAGTCCCTTGACGATAAACGAATCGCTATCGGCGACAAAATTGTAGCGGGGCGGGGCGCCGCCGTCGGTCGAGTACTCCATCCATACTTGGCTCATGCACCCCTTCACCTTATGCTCCTCATCGCGGGCTTCCTCCGGGTATGGAGGTAGCTTTTTGCCCAGATCGATGATGATGCGATAGCGCTCTTCCCAATCGGTAATGAATTCAAAAGTATCCGTGAGCTCTTCTAAGGTCATCGCAGTACGTTCCTCGTGCCAAGCCGCAGTTTACAGCAATCCGAGTCGTCGTCTAGCCCCTCGCTTCCGTGCCAGAGCGCCTAAGCCCCTCGCTCTCAATCTTCGACTCTGTTACCGTGCGTTAACGCTATGAACCCCCTTGCTACCGAACTCAACCAGACTCTGCAAGCCAAGAGTCCAACCACCCACGCCCTGCTGTCGAAGCGCGGCCAGTCGCTGTATTTCCCCAAGGGGATTTTGTCGCAGGCAGCGGAAGCCAGACAAAAAGGCCATCGATTCAATGCCTCCATCGGCGAAGCCACGGAAGGCGACGGCCCCATGGCGCTGGACGCCATCATGAAATACGTCCGCGACCTGTCGGCGGCCGATGCCCTGCGCTACGCGCCCGCGGCCGGTAAACCGGCCCTGCGCCAGGCGTGGCGCGACAAATTGCTGAGCGAGAATATCAGCCTGTCCGACAAGACCTTTGGCATGCCGATCGTGACCTCGGCCATCACCCACGGTCTATCCCTGCTCGGCGACTTATTCATCGACCCCGGCGACCGCCTGCTGATGCCGGACAAACTGTGGGGCAACTACCGCCTGACCTACGAAGTGCGCCTCGGCGGGCACATCGAGACCTTTCCCCTCTTTGACCAAGGCGGATTCAACGTCGCCGGCTTGGCAAATGCCTGCATAGATGGCCCGCAAAAGACCGTGCTCATGCTGAATTTCCCCAACAACCCGACTGGCTATATGCCGACGCGGGCAGAAGTCGAAGGCATGGTGAATGCGGTGCGCATCGCGGCCGAGGCCGGCAAAACCTTTGTCGTGGTGAGCGACGACGCCTACTTCGGCCTATTTTTTGACGACGCCTGCATTACCGAGTCGCCGTTTGCCTTGTTTGCCAATCTGCACAAGAACGTTTTGGCAGTCAAGCTCGACGGTGCGACCAAGGAACTCTTTGCATGGGGGTTGCGCTGCGGCTTTATCACCTATGCTCCGCCGCTGTGCGATAGCGACGAAGATGCTGCCGCGGTGCTTGAGGTGCTGGAGAAAAAGACCATGGGGGCCATTCGCGGCTCGATCTCTAACGTCCCGGCCCTGTCACAATCGATGGTGGCGGCGGCCCTCGGCGCGCCCGAAATGGCCGCGCAGCGCAAAGCCAAGCGCGACATTCTGCACCGACGGGTCGATACCTTGCGCGAAGTGGTGTATCGCGACGCCTACCGCGACAGCTGGGATGTGTATCCCTTTAACGCCGGCTATTTCATGTGCATTGCGGTCAAGGGCGTGGACGCCAACGAGTTGCGGGTTCACCTCTTGGACAAGTACGGCGTGGGTCTGATCTCCATTGGCAAAACCGACCTGCGCATCGCGTTCTCCTGCCTTGAGGAAGAACAAATTGCGCCGCTCTTCGAATACATCCATCGCGGCATCCAAGACCTACGGGCTGGCTGAATAGTCATCGGCAGTGCCCATGGGCGCGGTATACTCGGCCCATGGCTGACACCAAGAAGCGGCAGCTGCGTACTTTGCCGGGCCTGCGGGCCGAGCATTTTCAACATCCCCTCGATGTCGAGGCCACCAAAGCGCTGGAGGCCATCCCCGGCATGAGCACGCTCGTGGCAAAGGTCGTGGAATATGGCTTTGAGCGCGTCTACTACTTGGAGAACCTGGCCAGCAACGTGCGCGTGGGGGAGAACATGTTTGGCCGCCTGCACCGCAGCCTGCGCTGGGCGTGCAAAATCCTCGACGTGGAAGAGCCCGAGCTGTATGTGTCCATGGATCCGGTCCCCAATGCCTATACCTATGGCCATAACAATCCCTTCATTGTCATGACCTCGGGCCTCATCGACATGCTCGACGATGAAGAGCGCTTTTTCGTCTTGGCCCATGAGCTCGGCCATATCAAGGCCGGGCATGTCCTATATACCATCATTGCCCGCAACATCGGCGCGATCGCCTCGGCGATTGGCATGGCTACGTTGGGGATTGGCAAGTTGCTCATCGGCGTGAGCCTCGAATTGGCGCTGTACAAGTGGATGCGCAGCGCCGAACTCACCGCGGACCGTGCCGGTATGTTGTGTACGCAGACATTTGATCCATGCCTGCGTACGTTTATGAAATTGGCTGGCGGTGCCAGCCGCTTGTACGATGATATGAATCCCGACGCCTTCTTGGAGCAGGCACGCAACTACCAAGATGCCGATATCGATTCAGACCTCAATAAAATATACAAGGTGCTGCTGACGGCCTTTCGCAGCCATCCGTTTGCCGTGATGCGGGCCAAAGAGCTCGATGATTGGAGCAGCGGTGGCTATGATAGTGTGTTTGAACAGGCGCGGCAGCGAGAGTAGAGTTGCCTTACACAGGCTGTGGTGCTGCGTCTCCTTCGTCTGTCCCCATCTAGGACGTCCCTGAAGCGCATGAGCGGCATTTTTGGGTGTATTGACGAACTATTTGCATTCGTGCACGCTAGTTGCGTGTCTATGTTCACGGTAACCGAGAAGCCGTCCGCCCGCGACAATCCTCATTGCTTGCCTTATCGAGACACCTGTGCGATATCCCCCCATCGCAGGCCCGCTGCCGCAATGGAGGGCTCGTATAGGCACAGACTGAGCCTATTATGCTACCTTCTCGCCTGCGTCATCATTGGCGCAGGTGCATGTGCCGATAGCAAACCTGGCGATGAATCGGCGATACCCTCGGGAGCCGCGACTGCGGGAAGCACTGCAACGCCGAAAACCAGTGCCGCAGATAATGCGCCTGCAAATGCGTCCCCTGATAAGGCGTCCGCAAAACCCGCTGCTGCCGGGGGGGGGCCAGACAAAGTAGACAAAGCCGACCCGGCGTTAACCACGTTGACCTGGATGGGACACTGGAAAGACGAGCATAAGCGCGAGGACTTGGTGCGCGAAGTGGCGCAGAAGTTCGAATTCCAACATCCCCACGTAAAGGTCGACCTGGTGTTTACCGAGGACATTATCGGCTATAAGAGCCACGCCGATACTGCCAAGTATATCGTTAAGATGATTCAATCGGGGACCGTCGAATGGGACGTCATTTGGCTCGATCACTCCATCTACCAAGAAATCGCCATCATTCTCGACGATCCCGCATGGGGAAAAGAGCATCTGGTCGATTTTGCCAATATCCCTGGATTCGCCGAATCGCATAAGGATTTCATCACCGCAGACTCCAGCTATCGCGAGCGTCTCGGTGGCGTACTCGTGGGTCCGTATCTCGAGGGTTTTATCTCGGCGCTGTACTACAACCGCGATGTCGCACAGAAACTCGGGGTTGAAATACCGCAGTTTGGATTCACCTATGGCGATCTCGTAGAGGTACTCAAAACGCTATACGCTTATAACCAAAAGCACGGCACCAATATTTATGCCTTCCTCGATGCCCATGACCGGCCAATGCTCTCCTATATTTTTGACCGGTTAGTGAAGTGCGAAATACAGGATTTCAACCAAGTCCGCAGTCCGGTGGCCAGCAAAGCCAAACTGGCCGCGCTCAAAAAAGCGTTCGATGCCTTTGAAGAGCTCAGTCAGTATCAGCCACTTTCGCCGGAGCATATCGAACAAAAATGGTACGATACGCGAGATCTCATTCTCGATGATAAGCTGCTTTTTTATAATGATGGCACTTGGATGTACAGTCATTGGATGACCCTGGGGCCCGAGAAGATCGACAAGATTGTGCCCGTCGAGAGTGTCACCTACGATAGCAAGTGCGGTCATTACATCGGTAGCTATATTCCCACATGGGGCGTGCTCAAGAACGCGCCGAACCGCGACTTGGCCATCAAGCTGCTTACGTTTTGGGCTTCGCCTGAATTTGCCGAGGGATGGGTACGCTACACCAAGAACCCCACTGGACTAAAAGGCAATTTCATCGAGGCGACCATGGGCGACGATCCCTTCACGTCATTTCAGTCGCAAATCATCGAGCGCTATGGCGACCGGCTGGATCGCAGCAACTTGGCAACCATTACCCTTGGGGAGCAGAACAGTCTGCTCAATGCACAGATCGAACTATTGACCCGTCAGGTCATGCTCCGGGAAAAGACTGCAGAGCACGCGTATCAAGAACTTATCTCTGCAGCCAAAGGGCTTGACGATTTGATAGAATAATGACGTAACAAATGCGACTATTATGACCACGCGCTGACCCGGACTTCGTCCAGTTATATCTACGTCCTATGCGATGGCGCCCCCGCGGTCTGGCTTTCAAAGTCAGCGTCACAATCCTGTCTATCGAAACGCTGGTTTTGGCGGCGTTAGGCTGGTACTACGTCACTGCATTTTCCCGCAGCATTGACGAGCGTATTCGCGCCAACTTACGCATTCCCGCCACCCTCATCGCTAGCCAGGTACTCAATTACAACGCGGTTCGAGACCCAAGTGCGCTGGGAAAACTCATCGGCGAAACCATACATCGTTCGATGCTGATCAGAGCCGATGGCCGAGTCTATTTTCCCTCCGACCCCACACTTGAGGGTAGGATGGCTCGCGAGGTACTCGATGGACGCCTCTACGACCAGATCCGGGCCGGCATTGAGGAAGACATCGCGGAATCTCGACTGGAGGATAAGACCTATGTGTCGATTCTTCGCGCAATTCGACTCGCAGGCACGCTCGTTGGTCACGTATATCTGCAGATCGATACCAGCCAGGCAACCGAGGAAAAACGCCAGCTGGCCTTGGGGTTCTTATTCAGTTCGCTGATATGTATCAGCTTGACAACGCTTTCAGAGGTGCTTCTCGTCAATTTTCTCATAACACCGCGTATTCGAAAAACCGTAGACGCACTACGGAAAGTAGAGCAAGGACAATTACAAACGCGTGTCGAATTCACCAACAAGGCTGATGAAATTACGAATCTACAGAGCAGCGTGAATTCGATGATAAGCGAAATCGAGCGTCAAACCCAAGCCCGTGAGCGAACAAGTAGCGAATTGGCCGAAGCAAAACAGAACGCCGATGCGGCCAATAGCGCCAAGAGTGCCTTTCTGGCCAATATGAGCCACGAGATACGTACACCCATGAACGCCGTGATCGGCATGACGGGACTTTTGTTGGATTCAGAGCTCACGGCTCAGCAACGTGAATTTGCCGCCACCATTCGCGATAGCGGTGACATGATGCTGGGACTTATCAACGACATTCTCGATTTTTCGAAAATCGAGGCCGGTAAGTTGGAACTCGAAGAGCATCCATTCGAGCTCGTAGAATGCATTGAATCGACCATCCACTTGATCGCACTAAAAGCTGCGGAAAAGAACCTCGATGTGCTGTATTGGATCGATCCCAATGTATGGGGCAGATATATTGGTGATCTCACCCGCCTGCGCCAGGTGTTATTAAATCTACTCGAAAACGCGGTCAAATTTACGCCTGCAGGCACGGTCGAACTTCGGGTGTCCGCGGCGGAGCACGGTGACACCGCCAATCTTGGCCGGCAAAACGAGGCACCGCAACGGGTTGGGTTGCAATTTTCGGTTTGTGATACCGGGATTGGCATTCCCACAGATCGCCTGGATCGGGTATTTGCCGCGTTCAGTCAGGTGGATGTCTCGACGACGCGACAATATGGCGGCACGGGCCTCGGCATGAGCATTAGCAAGCGCCTCATCCATGCAATGGGGGGAGACATTGCAATCGAGAGCACAGTAAATGAGGGCACGTGCTTTCGTTTCACGGCCCGATTCAAGATCGATCCGAGCGATAGCGATCGGCCATTTCCCTATCCCCCTCGCCACGCGTGGCGTGATAAGTCGATTCTCGTTGTCGACGCCAATGTGCGGGTGCGCGAGCTATTGTCCCGTTATGCCGCGCTATGGCAGGTGGAAACTGTCGGCTTTGCCTCGTTGACGGACGCAGCTGCACATCTGGAAGAGCATCGCCGAGCCGAAAACGTACCGGGCACCGACGCATCGCAACCATATGCCCTCGCTATTATCGACATTGCCAGCACCGAAGCTGCATCTGCGACTTCTGTCGCTGGCGATGATTCTGCAGATAGTTGGCCCGCTACCCACAGTACTTTGTGGTCGAGCCTCCCCATGCCCAAGCTCGCATTGGTATCGCTCAATCGGCCTGAGTCCATCGGTCAGCGCATGACCGCAGAGGGCTTAGATGAGGATGGATTTGTGGCGCAGTTGGCAAAGCCGCTGCGGGCTGGAGCCCTTTATCGGGCCCTGGACAAGGCCTTCGGCAAGCAGGCCCCATCGCGTAGATTCGCCTCTGAGAATCCGACCGGTGGCGAATATCGCTCTCACCCCTATCCGTTGCGGATTCTGATTGCCGAGGACAATCGAGTTAACCAGAAAGTCGTCCAGCATATGTTGGCCCGACTTGGCTATCGAGCCGATATGGTCAGCAACGGTCGGGAAGCTGTCGATGCGATGCGCGTCCAGTATTACGACCTCGTTCTGATGGATATCCAAATGCCCATTCTCGACGGTCTAGAGGCAACGCGGGAAATTCGCCGCATGCAGCAAAGAGACAGCACCAGCTATATCGTGGCAGTAACCGCCAATACCAGCCCGGCCGATTACCGACGTTGCCGAGAAGCCGGCATTGACGCCTATCTCAGCAAACCATTTCATCTGGAGCAGTTGGGTACGGTGATCGAGGGATGCGTCGATCCTCGGGATGGAGGCGACGGCGAACGAAAAAACATGGCCTAAAACACCGCCTAGCGCTCCAGCCAGTCGTCGATGTTGCGGAGGGCGTCGGCATATAATTGGGGATTGCCGGCATAGATGGCGCGTGCCTGCTTGGCCAGTGCGCGAGCGCGTTCCTTTTGCTGTCCGTTGGCCAGCAGCGCCCGCGCCAGGGCAAAGTGCGCCCGCGCTCGGGCATAGGGATTACTCGATGGCGGATCGAGCAGCGCAAACGCGCGCTCGGCCCACGTCAATGCGTCGGAGAGGTCCATGTACTCATCGCCCTCGGTGGCGACATCGACCGCTCTCCGCTCGTGTACATCGAGCGCGAGCTCGGCCAGCCGGACGAGTGGGGCGCTCAATCCGGGGGCATCTGCGGGCAGGCTTTCTTCCATGGATTGCAGCACTTGGCGATATAGTACCTCTGCTCGCCGATACTGCGCTTGCGCGCGAACACTATCGGCCAATTCCATGCGCAGCTCGGCCAGCTTTGGGCTGCCGGGGCCCGTATGAAGCGCGCGTACGCGCAGGGCCCGCTCAAAGGCGGCCTCGGCCTCGGCCGCCTGGCCGCGCATCATGAGCACCCGACCGAGCCCCCCCATCGGCAGGGAGATGTCGGCGTGATCACTGCCCCAGGTTTCTTCGAGTTTGGCGATGCTGCCGCGAAGTAATGCCTCGGCTTCGTCGTAGTGACCCAGCATGGCCATTGCGGAACCGAGTGCGCTGGAAATATACGTGGTCGTGGGATGAGAGCCGCCCCATGCCCGGTCGTAGATGTGCAGCGCTCGGCGCAGATAGTCGACGCCGTCGCGATAGCGTCCGGCCATCACGAGACCGAATCCCAAACTGTTGAGCGTGCGACCTATCTCGGGATGGCCCCACGGATATACTTGCTCGGCTTTGGCCACCGCACGGCGGTAATAATCGAGTGCGGCGTTCACTTCGCCCGTGTTTTCGAGCAAAATCCCCTCGTTGCGCAAGAGCAGTACCTCTGCTTCTGGCATGCTGGTGTGGCTCAGCTCGGAACGGGCCATGCGTCCCCAGATGCGGGCTTGATCGTAGAGCCCGAGTTTATGGCTATGCAAAAACACCAGCTCCACCGCAGCGAGAACGCCCACTTCGCTGTGTTCGCTCATGCGCGCATAAAAGAATGCCTCTTCGAAGTACGTCTTCGCCGTGTGAAAGTCGCCCCGACGTCGCAAAAGGGAAGCCGCCCTGAAGTGTCGCTCCGCCGATAGCGGCAGATATTCCAGCGCCTCGACTTGGGCCCCCACGCGGCCGAGAAGGGCATCGGCGCGCTCGTATTCGCCAAATTGCTCCAAGTCGGCAACGCGGAGCAGGTCGGCGCGCACGGCGTGGACACGGGCCGCGGTATCGGGATCGATCGGCGGTTTGGTTCGCGCGCTCAGATAGGCAATATCGGCGCATGGGGAGATGCGGGGCAATGCAGATACTGCAGACACGGCGATGTTGAGAGATTTTGCGTCTACTTCGGCCAGTCTCTCCGTCAACCCTTGCAATGTCTGGCGGCGCTCGTTTAGGCACAGCATGCGCTGATCCATCACCGCTTCGGACTGCTCGTGACGCACTGCCGTGGCCTCGCAGGCTTCGGTATGGGCGGAGATCCACTGGGTTCGATATTGCGCCACGCCGTCGCGCACCCGGCCCCAAACTTCGTCGGCATGGCGTAACTGGGTGGCGGCAAATACTGCCTCGATCTCGCGTTGCTGCGACTCACTCCATAAGCCCTCGAGCTGGCGCTCGGCTCCGCTACAGACGCGCTCTTGTCCGCTGCCCCAACCCAGCGTGCTGATGGCAAAGCCCACGGACATGGCGATGCCGACGCCGACGCCGAGCACGGTAGCCGCGATCCAATGCCAGCGCCAGGGTCGGTAGGCGCGTTCGAGCTCTCCGAGCATCTCGTCCATTGACGACCAGCGGGCCTCGGGCTCGTAGGCCAGGGCGCGGATAAGGATTGCGTGAATACTGCTCGGGACCACGATGGACCCGCCGGAGGATACATCGTCTGCAGGGATCGCGGCTTCGGTGGTGGACGACTTGTCGGCGTTGCGCGGCAGCTGCAAATTATCGGCAAATGGCCGCTGGCCATACAGGGCTTCGTAGAGGCTCACGGCAAACGAGAACTGATCGCTGCGGGCATCACTGTCCCCGCCATGAAACTGCTCGGGAGCCATATATGCGGGGGTGCCGACAATGGTTCCCGGTATGGTGAGCATGCTCGGTTTGGGAGCGGCGCCGCCAGATTGTCCGGGGACCTCGGCGGTCGCGGCAGGGCGGTTGCGGTCGTCGCCGTTATGGTCGCCTCCGCAGTGGTCGCCTCTGCCGTGGCCGCCTCCGCCGTGGTCGCCTCTGCCGCGGTGATCGTCGTTTTGGCGGCCGTTTTTGGGGTCGGGAGGGGGGCCGTCATGGGCGCCATTGGTTGTGTGTGCGGTATGGATGCCAAAGCGCACAAGGCCAAAATCGAGCACCCGCACCCGATTGTCGTCGCCGACCATGACATTGCTGGGCTTGAAATCGCGATGTACGAGTCCGGCATCATGGGCGGCTGCCAATCCGGCGCCGGCCTGACGAAACACCGTCAACACGTCGGCAAAGGAGCGCTGACGCGCACGGCACCATTGCAGTAGCGTCTGTCCGTTCACCAGCTCCATGGCGATGTAGACTCGTCCGCTATATTCGCCAACATCGTATACGGCAACGATATTGGGATGTGCGATGCGGGCGAGGGCCTGTGCCTCGCGCCGGAGCCGAGCTTGTGCCGACGAACTCGTATGCCGATCCGAGCGCACTAACTTGATGGCAATGTTGCGATCGAGCTCGGCGTCGTAGGCGGCATAGGTAACCCCCATGCCGCCGCGGCCGAGTTCTTCCAAGAGCTCGTAGCGACCGATGTGGGCCGGGATTGGTTCCGCGCCCGAGAATACCTGGCTGGGCTGGGAGAGCGGTGCAGTGACCGTGTCGGATTTTTCAGTGCCGATGTTGACTTGATAAGCTTACCACACCTCGGGCGCTGGCGTCGGCGAAATACAAATGAGGAGGTCGAGATTCTGCAGCGTGCGTGCGGCGATCAACAGGGTGATCAACGCGCAATGACGACCCGCTCTCCGGTGGTGAGATCGATGGCGAGGAGGGCATTCCAGTAGTGGTCGTGCACAAGGGCGAATGGCTCTTGGCCGGCTTGCACGGTCACCAATTCCATGGCGTTGGCATCGACGAGTACCGGTCCTTTGCCAATACAGTGCTCGATTCTGGGATTGCAGCCAGATAGTAGTTGGCGTACGCCTGTGCGTTCTTCGATGGCAAAGAGGCCAAGTTCGGATTGAAGCAATAGTCGCGCTCCGTCGCCCGTTGTGCTGTTTGTCGTGCCGGTTGTGGTGTCATTTAGGGTGTCGTCCAAGATGTCGTCTAAGATGTCGTTCAACATCTTTGGGACAGGTCGAATCACGACCGGTGAGCCGTAACCATAGTCGACACTATCTTCCGGCGTGATGAATAGGTGGGGGACAACGTTGCGCAGTGCACTGTATTCTCCGGTACGCAAGTCGATGAAGAGGACCAGATTGCTCGCAGGGTATGAAATGACTGCACGATAGCTTTTCTCATCGAGATACAGTGCGCCCGGCGTTGCCATCATGACGATGGGCTCGTCACCATAGGCGACTTCTCGCGGCAGTTCGACGACGACGGAGCGGTCGCCAGTGGCACGGTCGACGGCCATCAGGCGTTGCGCTTCTAAGACGAGCAGGCGCTGACGGCGCGAATCATATACGATATTGCCCATTGTGCCCAATAGGCTGCCCTCGCCCACCTGCGAGCTGGTGAAAGGGTGGCGCTCGCGACTTTCGATGTCGAAGGCGAAAATGGTTCGGCGTTCATTATCCTGTAGCCACAAGGTGTGCCCGTCAGTATCGATGGCTTGCGCGGTGATGTTTAGGATGCGGGGGCTCACTTGGACGCCGAGGTCAATGGGCTCGGTGGTGACCGACGCACCTATATGGACGGCAAATAGAGCGCCATCGCTACTGCGCCCGACGTATGCTGTGGAACTACTGCGATCCCAAACCATGGAATCGCCGCCATAGAGCAATGGCTCCCCGTCGGGGTCAGTGGCGATACTGTTGGCGAACGTGCCGTCGTCGCTTTCGCGCCAGACCGAGCCCAACGTGCGATCGACAAGCCATATCCGGCCGCTATCTCGATCGATCGCGATCTTGGCGATGTCGCGTGTAAATGCGTCAGCAAAATAGTCACGATGGCCAGAGTCCAGGTCAACGGTTATGACTTTCGGACTCGACGCCGAAGATCGCCCAGAATGCAGGATCGCTTGCCTGCGCTTGCTGTCGATGAGCATGTGTTGTGGCAGATCCTCAAGTAGTGCGGGACCTGAGTGATACCGACTCTCGGAGACAATTTCCCACGTGGCGGTATCGGGATCCAGCGACATCAGCTGTTCCTCAAAAATGTCGCATAGATATATGACACCGGTCTCATGGTCCAGAGCCAGGAGAGAGCGCGAGTCTGGCCCATCGTAGATATACCCG
>JAAUYH010141120.1_pt1 | contig 18783 bp, 23 predicted proteins | sample 7278061 | NCBI WGS metagenome assembly JAAUYH01 (sample SAMN14350203, study PRJNA611818) | marine sediment metagenome | isolation source: surface marine sediment (0.6m) | place: French Polynesia: Moorea | collected 2018-08 | reverse complement strand
ATAATTAAAAAATAGCATTTCAACAGCGATCTCGTTCCGAGCCGTGCTGTCGCTGACCGCGACAGCGACTACCGAAGGTCTCGCGCAGTGCCAGCTTCACTGATCGCACTTAGTAAAATCTCAGATTGGCGATCGCTATTCAACCATCTAAAAAAGTTAATATTTCTTTTTTACCGTCAAATTTTATACACAGTTTATTTAAAATATCTCTTCCCAAAATGGCAATTCCATTAGTATCTTGAATTGCACAACCATAAACTTTGACAAAAGGAATAGTATATTTATCAATTACTACTGAGACATAGTAGGGGAAAACAGTAACGTTTTTGCCACCTACTCCCATAACCTGAATTTTAGTTAATCCACTGGCTACTTTAGCTTGTATTTTCGCTAAAAAATTCAAAGGAATTAAACTACAATCTGAGCCTGTGTCTAAAAAAGCAGAACAATCAACGGTTTTCAGATTATTTTTATCTAAAGAAATTATTTTGATATTTAAAATGGGAGCAGAAGGAATTTCTCCGTTGCCAAGAATAGTATATTTATAAAAATTCACCGAACAATTATCTATTGAAGTGTAAAAGGTACTCTTGCTCTTAAAGTAGGTTCATTATCAATAACTTTTTTCACAAATAAGTCTTTGATTCCCATCATTTCATAAGCTCGCATCACTAATGTTGTTTCATCTTTATCCACATCAATTACTTTGCCATCTTCAAAGATGATATACATACCAGCATATTTTTCTAAAAGTTTTGGTTTAAACTGCTCATATAATTCACTTTGACGTTTTAAATAGTTGCGGGTTTCTATACTGGGATATATTTCTCGATTTTTGGCTAAAAGTTCAGCATTTTTTAGGCTGTTATCTGAAATCATAATTACTGTTTTGAATTCTGTGTAATTCATATTTTAGGTGATAAAAAGGGCGATCGCACTTCTGAAAAATTCTAATTGCCAGATGGGAATGCCAAGCTACAACTTAGTGATTAGCGATCTATAACTCACTCAAAAAACAAAAAAAATGGAGTAGGCTTGTCACACCTCTCCAGAATTGTTACGGAATTCAATTTTTGCTGTGGATTTGTTTCTGTCTGAAATCTACATGTAAATTAATACTATTCTAACGTAATTATTTAGCTAAGTTTGATATGTGTATCTCGACAGTTTCCCAAAAAAGTAACAACAGCTACAAACTATACAGTGTATAAGATGTATGATTTTTCTCCTTTCCTAGCTTAATGAGTACTGAATTTATGGCAACAGTACTTAGATCTATTTCCGAGTTTAACTGGGTTGTGTAGAGTATCATCTTGAGTACTAAATACTAATACCTTGACCAAACAATACTCAGACCTGTTGGCAAAAATACCAGTAGATATACCCCAATAAAAACTTATCGATCGCTCAACACCTTATCTGTTCTAAGTTTCTAATTTATAAGTACATTTTAATAAATCTAATCAATCTAACCCTGGTCTGTCTCTCAAAACAAAATTGGGGCTATTGATATAAGCATTATATAAAGTTAGTCATTAGTCGTTAGTCATTAGTTGTTGATCATTGGTTATTAGTCATTGGCAATTTAACTAAAAAGGACGAAAGACAAAAAAGACACCAAGATAACCTCTTCCCATCAAAACAATGCAACAGCCACTAACTATTAACAGAGAAAGAGAGAGAACACTCAACAAGCAAAATAAATTGTTAGCAGATATGTTTTGGCTAACAACTCTCTGGACAGATTTTAAGATTATCTTTGAGCGTGACCCCGCAGCAAATAATTGGCTAGAGGTACTAATATGCTACCCTGGCGTTCATGCTTTGGCACTATATAGAATAGCTCATTGGTTGTTGCAAAACCGAGTTCCCCTATTGCCCCGTTTTTTATCTCACTTGGGCAGATTTATGACTGGGATTGAAATTCATCCTGGTGCAACTATTGGGAAAGGAGTGTTTATAGATCACGGCATGGGGGTAGTTATTGGTGAGACTGCCGTAATTGGAGATTACTGTTTAATCTACCAAAACGTTACCCTAGGGGGAACTGGAAAGCAAACAGGAAAACGCCATCCGACTTTAGGTAATAATGTTGTAGTCGGTGCGGGAGCAAAAGTTTTAGGAAATATTAATATTGGTAGTAATGTTCGTGTTGGCGCAGGTTCGATCGTGCTGAGGAATGTACCAGATGATTGTACGGTGGTAGGAGTTCCAGGTCGCGTAGTCTCCCGCACTGGTCATGGTTGTCCTCTCGAACATGGCAAACTACCCGATCCAGAAGCTAAAATAATTCGTTCTTTACTTGAGCGAATCGAGAATTTGGAACAACAGATACAGAAATTATCCCTCTATCAACCTCAAAATCATGTATAAATTCACTCGCCCTGATGTCTTTGTCAGTCAAGTGGCAAAAATCCATCGTAGCGATCGCTGGAGTGTCTATCGTCGCCTGCAAGAATTAAATATTCCCTGCTGGTGTCCCGAAGATGGAACGCTCTGGGTAGAGATCGATCGTTGCATCGATGCCATCCTGCTCCGCAGTACTATACAGCAATTCGTTAGTACTCGCTCTGAATTGACCGACTGGTTAGAACGATGCTGGTCAACAGAAGTTTTATCTACATCGAATAATTAATAATTAGGAACTCAAACTCATGACACAAACATTAGTAGTTCAACCTTTTGGAGAAGTTGCCAATAACCCCATTGGGTTAGACAAAGAAGTGGTAATTCCAGTATGTGAAGGCTTAAATTTTGCTTTAGCTAGTTTCCAAGCTTTATATCTGCAATACCAAAAGCATCACTTTGTAGTTGAAGGTTCTGAATTTTATTCAATTCATGAATACTTTCAAGAAAGTTACGAAGCAGTGCAAAGTCATGCTCACGATATTGGCGAACGTTTAAATGGTTTGGGTGGTACCCCCGCAGCCAGCTTGAGCAAATTAGCAGAACTTTGTTGTTTTACCCCAGAAGACGATGGTATCTTTGGCTGTCGCCAAATGATTGAAAATGATTTAGCTGCCGAAAAACAAATTATCGAGCTAATTCGCCGTCAAGCATCCCAAGCAGAGAGCGTCGGCGATCGAGCTACTCGTTACTTATACGAACAAATTTTATTAGCCACTGAAGAAAGAGCTTTCCATCTCGATCATTTATTAGCTGAAGATAGTTTAACTCTAGGATTTGTTGGTAAGTAATTGTTAGTCCCTAGTCATTAGTCGTTAGTCATTCGTTGTTCTTAATTGAGATGAATGACTAATAACCAAAAACAAATGACAAAGAGCAAAAGATCATGGAATTCAATTTTGAAGTTACGGAATTAAGTCAATTTTTACAAGATGAGTTAACGGTATCCTCCGCCGATATTTCTCTAGTTATGCAAAAAAAAGAGGAATTAAATGCACCTATACCAATGCTGCTGTGGCAATACGGTTTAATATCCCGCTCACAATTAGACCGTATCTTTGATTGGTTAGAGAACAGATCACTGTTATTACTTGTAAATATCGAGGAGTAGAGTTATGTCACCAATTCAGATTAACGATACAACTTTACGGGATGGAGAACAAGCAGCAGGAGTCGCTTTCACCGTAGCCGAAAAAGTTGTTTTTGCTACAGTAATGGATGCGATCGGCGTACACGAGCTTGAAGTAGGCATACCTGCAATGGGTAGTATCGAAGCAGAAGCAATTGCCGAGATTGTCAACCTCGGTTTAAATACCAAGCTTACTGGCTGGAATCGTGCTGTTCGTTCAGATATTGATGCTTCTCTTGCTTGTGGTTTACAACGGGTGCATATCTCCGTTCCTGTCTCAGAAATCCAAATCGCCGTTAAGTTTCAAAATAACCCCAGGCTAGTCTTCAATCGACTGCGAGACACTATTAGTTATGCACTAGAGCGTGGTTTATATGTTTCTGTTGGTGGCGAAGACTCTTCTCGTGCCGATGAAAGCTTTTTACTCGATGTAGCCTTAGCTGCTCAACATTGGGGAGCATCTCGCTTTCGTTTTTGCGATACAGTCGGGATTATCGATCCTCTAACTACTTTTAAGAAAGTACAGGAATTAGTTAATAAGCTAATTATTCCTGTAGAGATGCACACCCATAATGATTTTGGGATGGCAACAGCTAATGCCTTAGCAGGAATAAGAGCAGGTGCAACCTCAGTTAATACTACTGTTAATGGGTTAGGAGAAAGAGCAGGCAATGCTGCTTTAGAAGAAGTAGTCATGGCACTAAAGCGCATCTATAGTATCGATCTGGGTATTGATACTAGTAAATTTAAAGACATATCAGAATTTGTAGTTATAGCCTCTGGTTGGGATGTTCCTCCTTGGAAAGCGATCGTGGGCAGGAATGCTTTTACTCATGAATCTGGTATCCATGGACATGGAGTACTACAAAATCCTTCTACCTATGAACCTTTTAGCCCCGAAGAAGTAGGCAGAGAACGTAGTTTAGTTATTGGCAAGCATTCTGGTAAACATTTAGTTAATAACTTTTTACAACAATATGGTATTTCTCTGACTCAAGCAGAAACTCGATCTCTAGTAGATGCAGTGCGAGACATATCAGTGGAGTTGAAACGCAACTTAACTCCAGACGAGTTATTCAACTTAATCCCCAAACCACATTCGGTTAATTAATCTTTTTTCCTTTGTCTTCTGTTATTTGTAATTAATCTTACAACTAATGACTAAAGATAACCATTCACTTTACGGGCAAGGCAGTGCCTTGCTCCTACCCACTAACTACCATTAAAAACTATGAAAGTAATGTTACATAAAAATGATCTTGGACATTTATCAGTATATGTCCCGAAGAAAGATTTGGAAGAAGAAGTAGTTGAACAAACCACTACTCCAGAAGGTAAAGTTTTAACCCTATCTAATGGGTGGCAGTTGTCTTTCAAAGATATAACAGATGATATGAAACTTCCTCAAACTTTAAATGCGAGGCGACTGTAATTAAGGTTTCAGTTAACGTTTGTGTTGACTGGATTAACGGTTGGTATTCATTAATACTAACTGAAAAAACACACAACATAGTGGAGATTGAACTGTCATGTTAAAAGCATCTGATATCATGACTCAAGACGTAGCTACTATTCGTGGTTCGGCGACAGTAGCAGAAGCTGTTAAGTTGATGAAATTCAAAAACTTACGGGCTTTAATTGTCACTGTACGTAATAACCAAGATGCCTACGGAATCGTTACCCACACCGATGTTGTTAACAAGGTAGTGGCTTATGGTAAGGACGCGGAAACTATGCGCGTTTACGAAATCATGACCAAACCTTGTATTGTAATTAATCCTGATTTGGGTGTTGAATATGTTGCCCGATTATTTGCCTTAACTGGCGTTCGGATTGCACCTGTAATCAAAGGAGAATTACTAGGGATTGTTTCTGAAGCCGATATTTTATATAAAGGCGATTTTCTGGAAAATCCTAAAGTACCATTGCTGCGTCGAGAATTAGACAAAGCAATCACCGAAGCGATCGCCATCTCTAAAGCTAAAGGTGCAACTTCGCAAGAGTGCATCGATGCTTGGGCTTTGGTTGAAGATTTGGAAGCAGAAGCAACTTATCAAGAAGGAGAAAAATCGCCAGATACTACTCCTTTCCAACAATTTTGCTTAGATAATCCAGAAATTTTGTCTGTTCGTCATGAACAGGCTGAACCATCGATCGCTTAACTGTTTAACTAAGTAGAGGCATTCTCTATGCATGTCTCTACTTCCCAGCAGAAATAAGAATTAGAGACTAACTCCAGGCAAAAACCATGAATGATTTGGAACGGATACGAGATGAAATTATTACTCTGTTGGTGCTTATATTGACTCTCGCTTTTACTTCTAGCAACTTTACCCCAGAGTCATCAGAAAAAAATAGCTTTTTGGCTGAGAGATTATTATTAGCAGAACAGATTAATTAATGTTCTTTTGTTAACAGTCATTTGTATCAATGACTAAATAACTAATAGGCATTTGCAGATAATTTATCGACAAAAACAACAATAGTAACAGGAGTTGTGGTCATGGCAAAAATTGGTATTTTTTACGGCAGCACCGCAGGTGTAACTGAAGAAATTGCAGAAAAACTTGCTGAATCCTTTGATGAAGGAGTATGCGCTCTCTACAACATGGAAGAAGATTTTGACGATTTTGATGATATGTTGCAATACGATTACTTGCTACTTGGCTCTTCTACATGGGGTTCAGGAGAGATCCAAAATGATTGGCGCGATCCTCTAGTAGACATGGAAGACGAAAAACCTGATTTTACTGGAAAAACCGTGGCTATTTTTGGTGCAGGAGACTGCGGTACTCATGGCGAGAATTTTGTTAGTGCTTTAGGAACTTTGTACGACTATTTTAAAGAAGCAGGTGCAACTATAGTTGGGCAGGTTCCTACTGACGACTATACTTTTAATTATTCTTTTGCTGTGCGTGACGGTAAGTTTGTCGGATTACCTATTGATGAAATCAATGAAAGCGAAAAAACTGAAGAGCGTATCCAAAATTGGGTTGAAACTCTTCGTCAATATTTTCCTCAGTAAGATATTCTCCTCAAGCACAATTCATGACTAAATTACAGTAGTTGTCAATTGTCCATTGTCCATTGTCAATTATTAATTTATGCAAACTATTCCAGATCGGGTTTCCTGGTGTAATGTTGAACCAGAAATAAAACAATTATTGCTTTTAGCTAGCGAAAATTGGGAATATACAGGTTTAGCAGAAAAATACATCAGGGAAGCTTTGTTTAGAGCAGGAGATAACCTTGATGTTTTAGTTGGAGCATATCGTTTCTTTTTCTACAAACATCAACCTGTTGTCGCTTTGTCCATTGTCCAACAAGTTCTACAGTCGATCGCGACTAAAGAAAATTTACCAACGGAGTGGTCGCAACTCAAGCCCATTGTAATAGCTCGTAAACAAGAACCATCAATTCGACTTTACCTCAATGCCTATGCTGCCAAGGGCTTAGTTCTTGCGCAGTTAGGCAAACTTGAGGAAGCTAAGCTAATTAGCCAGAGCATCAAAGATATTGACGACAGTCGCGAGTTTTGTGCCACTACTGTATTTGAAGTTATTACGCGCTCGCCTGATGAAGAGGAGGAATAAGGATAAGAAAGATAAGGGAGCAATCAACAACTAACTACTAGCCACTAAAAACAAATGACATCAACTACTGACAACCAACGTCAAGAAGAATATTTTCAATTAATCGATCGCTTACTTCGTTGCCCCAATGGCAAAGAGCCAGAAGTTTTAGATGCGAGTGCAGATTTGATTGATGAAAATTTGATCAGAACTATTATGCAAGTAGCAACAATTATGGCCCACGAAAATAACCAAGAAGGCTCAAAATTTCTCATCTTTATCGCTCGTCAGCTTGCTAGAGAATTGGGCTTATATCCAGAATTATCAACTGAGGCATAATCTTTTCTACGTCTTACCGTTATTAGCTCTTAGCTTTTAGCTTTTAGCTTTTAGCTTGTAGTTTGGTTTATGGATATTACTATTTACTTAAACAAAGATGACAATAACTAACAAACTGAGCAAAACCACAGAAATATGGTTGCAACAGAAGGGCTACAGTGCTGAAAACTTAGATGAGCGAGTCGATAATGGTGGAACAGCCTTAATAGTTGCTAGTCGAGAAGGGGCGATCGATATCGTCCAAGATTTACTCGCTAACGGTGTTAATATCAACCTCAAAAATAATGATGGTAATAACGCTCTCTGGTTTGCTTGTTTTGGTAACAATCTAGATTTGATGCGGTTGCTCATTAATGCTGGTATCGATCTCGATAACCAAAATGATAACGGTGTGACTGTATTAATGTATGCTGCCTCTTCAGGCAAAACAGATGCAGTCAAACTGTTATTAGAAAAAGGAGCAAATCCTCATCTGAGAAACCTAGATGATTTTAGAGCGATCGAGTTTGCTAGCACCATTGAGATTCTTAATATATTGCGTGGAGTAGGGAGTAGCAAGTAGCAAGTAGTAAGTAGCAATTAACCATTAACAACTAACAAATAACCACTAACTAATGACCATTACACAATTAGAAACAGCAGGTAAGAGTTTTCATGATGCTACTAAGCATTCTCCTTTATCGGTAATGCTCGATCCTAATTATGTAGATGCGTCAACTCAACCTACTGCTTTTAAAAGCTATCCTCATTTTTATCGTCGCTTTCCTTTAGAGGAAAATAATCCTGTACACAACTTTATTCGTTTAACTAGTGCGATTACTTTTGAAAAGAAGTACAAATATGATTCTTATCAGTTGAGAGTCAATCCCTCAGCAGGAGCATTATATCCTACGGAGATTTATGTTCAAATTCGAGGGATAAAAGGTATTATCGATGGTATTTATCATTTAGAAGTAGCTACCAATTCATTAACTTTAATTTATGAGTTAATTGATGATGGGTTAGAAAGTTATATCTTACCTAATTGTTTAGTCAAAGGGTTGATATTTTTAGTTAGTTGTGCTTATTATCGTTCTAGTTGGAAGTATAAAAATAGAAGTCTGCGCTATTGTTTTTTAGACAGTGGGCATCATATCGGCGCGATCGAGGCTGCTGCATATTTACAGCAGAAGGCTACTCAAGTTATTTTTAATTTTGATAAGGTTGCCCTTAATAGTGACTTGGGATTTGAGAATAAAGAATTTGTTAATGCTGCGGTAATTTCTGGAGAAACTAAGCCCAAACCTGTCAGAAAATTGCGATTAAAGCTGCCTTTTGTTTGCCCTACAGACTATTTTGAAGTCAATTCTTTTATTGAGGCGGGATATACAAAGACAGTTTCAAATAAATCAGAAACTAATTTATTTTTTAATGGTAGTATAAATTCTCAAGTCTTACCATTTAATTGTCAGAAAGAACAATTTTTACAGACCATTCTAACCAGGCGATCGGCAAGAGCTTTTAAAGGCGGAGCGATTTCTCAGTCAGAATGGCAACAAATTTGGCATTGTTTAAAACAACCTTTACCGACAAGTAGTAAAGAACAGATTGAAATATATTTAATAATTAATTCTGTTGAAGGAATGGAGTCAGGTTTGTACCAAGAATTTAAGCTAATCAAAAGTGGTGATTTTAGCGAACAAGCAAAGTATTTATGTGTTAATCAAGCACTAGCTAGAGATAGTGCAATAACTTTATTTTTAACCTCAACTTATAACAACTATCAAACTGCCATGCAGTATGCTGGTTGGCTCGGACAAAGACTTTATTTAATTAGTAATTATTTAGGTATAAGCTGTAGTGGAATTGGAGCTTATTACGATGATGAAACTCAAGAGTTTTTAGGTACAAATAAAGATATTCTTTATGCTTTGGCGATCGGGCGTTAGTTATTAGTTATTAGTTATTAGTCATTAGTTATACATACAAAAAAAATTATGGAAACTTTAAAAGCCCCAAGATCTGCTCATCAAATAGAAGGAGAATTTCTCGGTTTTATTGCTAAATCTGGAGGTGAACTAAAATATATTCAAGTCCAGGTGGGAGAGCGTATTCTTCCTATTAAACTGGCAAAAGAATTACGAGAAACTTTGGGCAGAAAATTAGTAGAAGGCGATCGCCTATCGATACTTTTAGAACAAACAGGTTCTGGACTTGGTAGTAAAATCAAACTGAAAACTCATCGAGTTGAAAGACTTGGGAATGGCAATGATGTCTTAGTCGTAGAATCTGCTTCTAAACCAGAAGATAACCAAAAAGGTAAAATTCTCCTTTGTTATAAATCTGGTTGTTCCAAACGTGGAGGAAGGCAACTTTATCGTGCTTTGACAGAAGCTCTCCAGCAGCTAGGATTGCAGAATCGAGTAAGTGTTGAACTAACAGGTTGTCAGAAGCAATGTAAAAACGCTCCCAATCTGATTTTAATGCCTGGTCAAGTCAAACACGCTTATGTTAATCCCAATGATCTTGTTTCTCTAATAAAAGCTCATTATCTACCAACCCACTAACTACAGACTTCTTGCATAAGTCTTAATCGATCGGTTTAGGAAAACAAGGGAGACAAGGAAGACAACAGAGAAATGAATTAAAAATTTACTTTTGCAAGAGATGTCATGAACTAGCGTTCACAACCCAGGTATGAAAATAAGTTCATGCTGAACTTCTGAACTCCTGAACTCCTGAACTCCTGAATTCTATTTTCAATATAGATCTAATAACTACTAACTACTAAAAAAATATGACACAAGTAATTTTCTATGAAAAACCAGGCTGTATTAATAATACTAAGCAAAAAGCTATTTTATCGGCTGCGGGACATCAAGTAATTGCTTATAATCTATTGGAAACTCCCTGGACAGTTGCCAGTTTACGTTCTTTTTTTGCCGATCGCCCTGTAGCTGAGTGGTTTAATCGCACTGCACCTATGGTTAAATCAGGGGAAGTAGTTCCCGAAAATTTGGATGAAGAGACAGCATTACAGTTAATGATTCAATATCCCCTCTTGATTCGTCGTCCACTCATTCAAGTAGGAAATGTTTATCAAGTAGGGTTCGATCGCGATCGGATTGATGCTTGGATTGGTTTAGCACCAGCCAAAATTGTTGAAGATTTAGAAACTTGTCCTCGAAGCCAGCAAGTTAAGTAAGTATTGCTTAGTTACTATTAATAAAGTAGTAATTCAGAATTTTGTGTTGTGCATGAGATTCAGTCCAGAGGAACTCAATCTAGCTCGTCAACATTTACTTGATAGGATTGTCGAGTATTTTCTCACTAAAAAAAGTGTTGAGGCTTTATATATCCAAGGTTCTGTTGCAGCAAATTCTGCTGACGAATTTTCAGACATAGATTTTCGGGTTGTGATTCAGCCAGAATTGTATGAGCAGATTGTCTCAGAGCGTTTTTCCGCTCCAAGGCAGTGGGGAGAATGGCTGTACAACGAATGGGCAGGAAATCCTTGGGTTTGTGTCTCTCACTACCAGCCATTTAACAAAGTAGATGTGCTATATTTCCAGCCAAAGGAGCTTAAGCCTTCTCCATGGTACTTATTACCAACTCAATTGATTTACGATCCTCAAGATTTGGTCAAAGAAGTTATCCAAGCATCTTATGGGTTAGAGTACACCCTAGATATTAGAGAAGTCGATCGACTGATAAGTAAAGGTCTAGCCTATGCAGAAGAGGTGTATCGTCGAGTCATGCGTGGCGAGCTTTTCTATGCTCAATCTCAACTAGATAGTTTTCGCGGAATTTTGATCCAATTTGACGATTATGATCGAAAAAGCCTCCCCTCTTCAGGTTTAGGTTCTCCATCTCACTTCGAGCAGCGTGGTAGTAAAACTTTGATTGAGGGTTTGAAGCTCTCCTATGCCACACTGGATAAACAATCCATACTTTATGCGTTAGGTGAATTATTGAAGGTTTATCAACATCAAGTTGTCAAACTCCATGAAACACTTTCTCTGCAACGGGATAAGGCAACTGATTTATCCTGGATTCATGCCATCCTCCAATTGTGCGATACTAGTTCCTAGATATGCAATAAAGCAATAATATGACAGAAAAAAATTCCTTTCTTTTACGGGCTAGTGAAATAGCTGAGCAAGAAGTTAATTTTTCCCATCCCTGGAATCCTAACTCATCGATTAATGGCACTCGTATAAGTCGTTTGGTTGGACTCAAAAGAACAGGTGTAAGTCTCGCTAAGATTCCAGCGGGTAAAGAATCCTTTGTTTATCATGCCCACGATCGAGAAGAAGAATGGATCTATATTATTTCGGGTCGAGGAATTGCAGAAATTAATGATGAGCAATTTGAAGTTAGTGCAGGGGATTTTATGGGATTCCCTACGCCATCGATAGCACATCATCTGTGTAACCCTTTTGATGAGGAGCTAGTTTATTTGATGGGCGGAGAAAATCTTGATTACGAGATTGCAGACTTTCCTCGTCTGGGTAAACGGATGCTGCGTCGTGGAGAAAATATAGAAATTTACGATACTTCCGATGCCAAAAGTTTTGCTCTCTTCGATGATAACTAATATTAAATCCTTTCAGAATTGTATCTAGAAAAATAAACATTCCTAAAACTATATAAATTCAAAAATTGACAATAGACAACTAAAAATCCAAAATTGTCACGACTCGTGCGTTTCGTAGCTGAGGAAACCGCAGCAGGGTCGCTCGTCAATTGTCAATTGTCCATTGATAATCGAGGAACGCCCTACTTAATTTTCAAGTTAATTTTCGCCAAGCTTGGAAACCATTTTCCACACCATATAAAGCTGGTGCAAGTTCTGGATGATGACGGCGGATTACTGATAAGAAAGTGTTATTTTCAATCCAGTCTAAACCGAATTTAGTATAAATTTCCGCCCGATAATCTTCAGTAAAAAAGCGATCGCTTTTTAGTCTTCGAGAAGCCATCAGAATAAAAACACGAAAAGCAGTATCGCTAAAACCAAAGCCATCGGGTAAGTCTTCAGCAAACAGACCAACCATTAAATCCACACTATCGATATCGTTGTTATAGATTTCACGAAGTTCTTTAACCCATTGGGGATTACTGGTAATATCGTCAAAAGATTTAACCCTTTCTCTACCAAGCAATTCACGGAAACGATTGTAGCGTGGTACACCTCTTTCCCTGTCTCGTAAAATATCAACCGCAGCTAAATCAAATGCACCGCTACCATCTTCTTTGATCAGAGCGCGGAGAAAGTTAGGGTAGTTATGTAAGGTAACAGCACCTGGATGCTGAATCCCAAAAGAGTAAAATAAATCTTCCATAGAGACAGATTGCATAAAGTCACGGGTACTCTTACCAAAAATCTCTCGGAACTGTTTTGTTATCAGATGTTGACCATTGCTGTGGTCATAAAAATCTACCTCATCAGGAATTAGAGGATGCATCCTGTATACAGAGACAAATTCTTCGGTGAGATAGTAGGGTGCTGCGTGATGATCGGTATTTGAGCCAATAATTCCACTCAGAATTTCTCCATTACCAAGGCGACCAACAAGCTTTTTAACATCCTTACCCAAAATACCCCACCAATTAATATTCATAGCCATTTGGGTCCTAGGATTGGGGAGAATAGCGGGAGTCCATTCTACAGTATGAATTTTTGCTAGCAAAGCGGAATTAATTAATCTTGCTTTATCAAAAAGTTGTTGGTCATTCCAATCTGAATAAGTCTGTTTAAGGCGATCGCAAATAGTATTATGCTCTTTGATAAACAAAGTATGCAACATACTTAAACCTGTCCACCAGCTACCTGTCGAACCAGGAAAACCAACCAAATCGATACCTTGGCTCTCATCAAAGGGTAAAAAACCAGCTTCATCGATCAGCATTTTGCCATCTTGGTGAGAACGCAAACTGTTAATAGTTGCCTCATCACTACCATAAAGCTGCGAGGCATCCCACCAATGGGTAACATGATTAATAAAAGTCGCAGGGTCAGTATTATCATCCGTGCGAGTAGGGTCTTTTAGGGTTTTAGGAACTTCTAAGATGTCCTCTGAACCATTCTTAGGAATGGAAAAACTATTATCAGTTTGATTATTGCCATGGGTAAACCAGTCATGAGTTTGAAATTGAATCCATGATGCAGCATGAAGATTGAGAATGGTTGCCGGGATAAATTTATTCCGCTTTAGCAATACTTGGCTGACAGTGCGAGGATTAGGAGTCAGTAAATTTTTGGTATCTACTTTGGCATCTTTTAAGGCTATATTTCGTCCTAACCGAGTACCCGCCATACCCATTGCTGGATGTTCGAGATCGTTGTAACTACCATCAGCAGTTCGAGCTACTAAATGTTTATCATCAGGACTAGGAACAGGTTGTGGTAGCTTATCTTGCTCTGGCACTTGGGAAGTGTCGTGGAGATTGTTTTCTCGCAAAGCATCACGAAATCGACTGAGTTTAAATAGAGCTAGGAGCGTAGGTAATTTATGCCAGGGAATGTTAAACATGATAGATTTCCTTTTTAAGTCGTGAGTAGTAAGTAATAAGTAGTGAGTAGTGGGTATTAAATGTGATGGATTAATAACTTAAAAATATTTCTGAAGACAAAACTACTGTTTTCTATCTGGACGGGGTTTAAGTACTCAGGAAAAATTATTTACTATTTACACAGGGAATAGGGAATAGGGAATAGGGAAAAGAGGCATATTTAATTTGTAAATAATTATGTTTCGGTACTTAACTATTTTTTTACTTGCAATTCCTGCTGCAAGTCACTCATAAAATTCAAGAAGAAGTCTTTAAAAACACAAGCTCGTTCTGACTGCCCTGCGCTAAAAGTAAACCAAATATCCTTAGTTTTGGCAGCAGCTTTAGCAATTTGCAGAATTAAAACTGTTTTCCCTGGAGTTATAGGAGAAGATAAAAGACCATCAAAAGTAGAAGCTTTAATAGCAATTCTAGGTACTTGAGGAGTTGGCGCGTATTCTGTAAAGATGTCTTCAACTGGTTTATCTAGGTTATTGTTTAAAGTTTTTAGAGAACCTGCTGTTGCTTGGACAACTTCCCCAATATTATGTCCAACATCTAAAATATGAACATCTTTAGGTAAGATATGCTCACAGTAATTCATGATTTCTTTTTGGGATTTTACACCCTTGGTATATTTCCAAGGTAAAACAGCTTCGCTAAATTTCTGCACCGTGTATTTTGCTGTTTCGGTAATTTCTTGGGGAATTTCTTGCTCAAAGAATCTTTTATTAACAACTTGCACCATGGCATGAGCTAAAACATCGTCTGAGGCTCCAGTTCTTAGTAATTGAGCAATTTCTTTGACATCGTCTTGGCTGTAACCAGTAGCTGTTTTTTCTTCAAGATAGGCTCGTCTTGGTTGATAAGTAGGATTAGAAGTAGGTTCAAAAGGACAGAACCATAAATCACGCTTATCATCGTGGAATTTTGTTGACCGAAAATAAAACTTTACCCACAGAGGTAGGGATTTAGTATCGTAGGAATGCAAGCGATCGACATCACCAGAATTTTCTATTTTCTTAATCTGGTCTGGGTCTGAAACAATAATAATGTCTATTAAAAAAGGAATGGTTATCCTCAGAGGATTAAATAAAGATTTTAGGGAACCGAACATTTTTCTTTATTCTCTTATTTACTAAGTTACATTAATCCGACTGTCTGTATTTATATAGATGTTGTGCTTTGGAACTCAGGCACTAAAGATTGCCTCTTTTAATCCTTAAGTTGCTCTTTTTTCGCTGATTTTAAGCTTAATCAAGCAAGTTCTGGTTGAAAAAAATTAACTATGTTAAGAAAGATAAGGATAAAAAGATAATTTGGTAATTTGTGGTTGAAGTAAACTGAGTTACACAACATGATAGAGTTAATTATAATTACTCTAGTTGGGTTTTCTTTACAGAATTTACAAATTTTCTTGCTGACTTAGTTTTTTTATCAATGGATAATTGACATTTGTCTAATTACTTAGAATTAAAAATGTGTCTTCAATTGTTTTTCGTATAGTAAAAGTCAGATTAAAATTACTATCAAGGCATTGAAGTAAAAATTGGCTGCTTTTATAGTATTTGTGTAATAATTCTTGCCGATCGGCATTAAATTTCCAATCAATGCTGTAATAACGATATCGATCGATCCCTTGACGAAACTTGTTGACCCAATCTTCACCATTAGTTGACCACCAAGTTAATAAATGTTCTTTACCCTTAGCAGGATCGGGAAGTTTTTGTTTAAGGGAATCGAGAGCTTGTTTCATGTCTGGGGAGAGAATCAGATTAGACTCAAACTCCAAGGCAAAACTGAAGTTGAGAATTTGTTTGATTTCGGGATTTTTAACTAAAGATAGAGCGAGATCGAAAGCTCTTTCTAAAGCTAAGTCTAAAGCCAGATCGTTAGCTAAACCCTTGGCTAGTTGAGGGTCAAGAGCGATCGCCAGGTTTAAATCGCGATTATGAAACAGACTAAAATAAAAAGCCCTCACTGCTGCTGGTTTATAGGGTACAGATAACGCTTTGGTTTTCCGATCGATAAATTGCAGAAACCCTTGTAATTGGGAATCTTCTTTCAGTAACGCATCAACTTGGATTTTAAGCTGCTGCATTAAGTAATCTGCGTTAGGAAGCATACTAGCTGTTAAGAGAATTACCTCGCGCCATTGAGGATTAGCAATTTGAGTTGCTAACTGTTGTAAAGCATGGTGTAACTCCTCAGAATTGCGACTAGAAACTATTTTTCGAGCAGTTAGATATTCTTGAAAAGTTAAATGAGAAAAAGAATAAATTCCTCTAGCTCTTTCGATTAGTAATCCATGTTGAACTTCGATCGCTCTGAGGATAGCTTTACTATCTAAGCGGAGGGTTTCTGGATCGTTGTGAGCATCAGGTAAAGTTGCTAAATAATCGGCAATTGTTTGTAAAAGTTGGTCAGTCTCAAAGAAATAATTACCCTGCTCAAAATTAACTGCAGCAATTTGACTGAGGAGTTTAATTTTATCGGCTAAAGCAAGATTATTATAGGCGCGATCGCGCTTAATTCCTCTGGAGCGATCCCATCTGACCAGTAAGATATCTAATCCCTCTTGATACAATCTGGCTCGTTTATCAGGAAAAGATAATCGTTCTTGAAAGACAGAACAAATTAAGTTTAACAAAATAGGAGTGGTAACTAGTTCGCGAATTGCTCGATTATTTTTGTGTTGTAGTTGTTCGAGAAATTGTTGAGCTTTATGCTGTCCAGTTTTAAACTCTTGAGAAGTAGCTATAAACCATCTTTGAGCAAAGATTTCCACTTGAGTAGGATTGAAATCAGCTAATTCAACATAGGTAAAACCATTAAAACGATATTGCTGTCCAGCTAAACGACAAGTAATAACAAAAGAATTTTGATAGTAAAGCTGAGAAAATTGCTGAATTTGTTGAAAAATTAATTGTTCGTATTCTGGGGGAATTTCATCCAACCCATCGAGGAGAATTAAAACTTTGCCTTGTTGTAATAGAGTAGTTATTTGTTCTAAAGATAAATTGTAATTATGCCAAAAGCGTTCTAGATAACCTAGTAAACTAAAATCTTGACATTCTTTAGCTTGAACGACAAAAGTTCTTAAGAAAATAAAGATAGGAATACAATCAGCTTTAAAATTTCCTTGAATACACTCAAGAGCAAGATGCTGTAAAAAAGTAGTTTTACCTGCTCCTGGTTTGCCCAAAAGCATTAATTTCTGATGATTATTTACGGCTTCTAGCGCGGGGATAGTCTCAATAGTCAGATCTCTAAGAGTGCGCTGACGGGAATTTTGGAGATCGGATATTTCTAACCAACGTTGATTGCTGAGGCGAGTAAGTACATTTTGATTGGTATAGATATTGTCTAGAGCCAGAGGTTGGGCAAATTCAAAAAAAGACTGGATTGTGCCACATTGAGCTTTTATTTGTCCGCTTACTTGCGATCGCACCTGAGTGACTAATTGATTAGAATTTGGTGCAGTTACAGCTACAGAAAACGTAGGCTGTTCGGTTAAGGATTTATCTCTGGGGGGTAGGGGTGGTAAGTCGGCAATATCCTGCCAATCTAAACTTAATTGGAAACAAAGATCGATAAAAATATGACGTTCGATGGGTTTCCCCGAAAAAAATTTCCAGACTGATTGACGAGTAGATAAACCTACTTCTGCTGCCAAGTACTCTTGAGTCCAACCAGTGCGCTCAAAAGCTTTTTTAGCTTTATCAATTCCTGGGGGAGATGCTTTGAGCGATCGCTTTGCCATAATCAGTTATCAGTTATCAGTCAACAGTTATCAGTTATTGTTAAAAGATTTGCTAAATCTAATAATCGGTTTGGAGATAATCGATCTTGGGGAAATGTGCCAGAGAAGTGAATCGTCAGTAAGCCTAAGATTCGCTCTTCTGTTTTAATGGGGACAATCGCTAAAGACTGAGTTTTTAATTGCTTCAGTTGCTCTATTTCCGCAGGAGGTAAGTCCGCTTGGGATATATCTTCAATCACAATTGCCTGTCCTTGTTGATATTGTTCCCCGTATTCAGCAACAAAATTAACCTCTGTGGTAAAAATGTCTTCAATTAATGGATAGCCTACGGCAACAGACTCTAGATATGTTGCTGAATTAGACTGATACAAATATACTCTGATGCTTTGCGACCACTGACGTATTAAGTTCAAAATCTCGATGAGCTGAAAATCGCGATCGCCTGAGACTAATTGCTCTAGAATATTGCTAATTAATTTTTCCCAAGCTTGTTGTTGTCGTAATTGTTCTTCAACTGCTGTTAATTCTGTCCAAACTCGATCGTCATCTAGTAAACGGCGTACTCGTTGAGATAATACCGACCAATGAATTGGTTTAGTAATATAGTCTGTTGCCCCTGCTCTAAAAGCTTGCTCTACGGACTCTTGGTCATCGAGGACGGTAATCATCAAAATTGGCAGGCGATCGCCTGCTGGTAAACGGCGAATTTTTTGGCAGCAGGTAAAACCATCAATATCTGGCATTACTGCATCCAAAAGAATTAGATCGGGTTGGAAATGAGTAAATTCAGAAAGACACTGTTCTCCGTTTTCTGCCTCCACTACTCGATAACCTTCTTCCTCCATTGCCAGATTGAGTAAAGAGCACATGGTGCGATCGTCATCGACAATTAGAATTAGGGGAATTTTGTCATTTAACATTTAACACCGTAAGCTGTCACGCTTTTAAATTTGGTTGTTGAAAAAGGCAGGAGGCAGGCGAGTGCGGGAAGGGGAGCTTTAGAACTAGAAAAATCGTCTTTGAACATAGGGTTAAAACTT
>JAAUYH010025505.1_pt1 | contig 18786 bp, 22 predicted proteins | sample 7278061 | NCBI WGS metagenome assembly JAAUYH01 (sample SAMN14350203, study PRJNA611818) | marine sediment metagenome | isolation source: surface marine sediment (0.6m) | place: French Polynesia: Moorea | collected 2018-08 | reverse complement strand
TTTCTTTGTAACATAAATATAACTTATTTTTTGATGGGGAATGAATTTAGCGACCCGCTCCGCGGTTGCCTTTGGCACCGCCTGATTGAAAATAATTTTTCGATCTACTGACATTAGCTGCGATCACGCCTTACTATTGCGCCATTGGGGAGGCGAACAGTAAGGCGCAATCCTTTATCCCATAATTAATCGCAGCTTCCGCGCGCTTTACGCCTTCTAATCATCAGCTTGCAAACCAGCTTGAGCCTAGATTAAAAATTTTAACAACTGTATTATTCTTTGAAATATCTACCGTACCCCCATTAAGAGTAGTTGATGCACCAGGAGTCAAGGTAAGAGTAACAGCCCCACCAGCAACAGCATCAAATACAGCTAATTTAGTTTCGATATTGGTAGTCAATAGCGGTAAAGTGATAATCGCATTGCCAGTAAGACTCTTTACTTGAGAGTGATAGGTTAAATCTAAAGTCTCATCTCCCGTAATATCAGAGCCAGCAACAAAACCATTATCAATAAGGCTTAATATCCAATCTCCCGTCTGATTAATGGCTTGATAAATATATCCTGTATTAGTATCTTTGACCTTTTGTCCTACAAAATCCGCATTGAAACTAGGAACACCATCAATTGAACTAGGGGATTTATCGGGTTGCCAATCTGCAACAGTAGGAGAAGTAGATAAATCTAAAGGACTGCGCCAAACTACCCTACGAGTTGGAGAATTTAGAAAAGCTACCCAACTTAACCCCGCTAGAGGTGGAGGTTCACTGGGTGCAGATAAGCCGAAATGAATTGGGGGGAACTGCATTATATAGCGTCCGTTCCCATCTAATGGTTCTACAATTGCTGGCAATAATTCTGTCAAGGAACTTGCTGCCAAATAGCGATAAGTGACATTTTGAAGATTGTATATAGGGTCAGTTGAAGATATCGCATCTACAATTTTGATCATCCCATCTCTACGTTCAGAGGAGGCGATCGCTCTTAAACTGGCTAGATCGGGGATTTTTAAAGTGTCAGCAAGAAAAGATAAGGACATAATCAAGGGGCTACGATTAAACTGCTATTATCGCCGAGCAATATATTACCTTTTTCATCAATCAAATTAAACCTTGTTTCCAAAGGGGCGATCGCCTCCTCGTCCAATCTAATTGCGATCGCCCTCCCTGCGACATCCTCTTGAGCAATTAAACCAGAACCCACTCTTATTAAGGAGTAACTGTCAAATAATTCTGTATTAGTGCCGAAGCGCAATCCCAAAGTTTTGAGTGGGATGAATCCCCCAAGACCTTGATTGAATCTAATTACATTGCGCCCATCATCGGGACTAGATATATCTAATCGCAGTAGATAGGGTGCGTAACCAAAGTCAGAAATAAGCCAAACTGATAGAGGAATGCGAAGTGAGTTGTCTAATTCTCTAGCTTGAGCAATAGAAATAACTGTGTTAGACCATCTATTGTAAGTAGAGAGTAAATCCTCAAAAGTCTGGGATAAAGTTTTAATTACACCTTCGACATCATGACGCAGACGGGTTATTAAATTATTGGGGGCTGGATACTCGTACCTTATAGCAACTTGATAGGTATTGGGTTGTAAGACTCCCCCTGCTAGTTCAGTAACACTAGGTTGTTGAGGGGCGAATAAACTGAAATCATCGCCAAATATCGCACGAGCGTTAGAAATAAAATCGACCCGAGTAAAATCATCCAGGTTTAAAATCTCTTCTGTTTGAGTGGCGGATGCGGAGCTAGTAATTAATGTATTCTTTTCAAATAGAGTACTTCCCTGTAACAAATAAAGCCTGAGATTAGGATTGTCCCAATCAGCCTGATTATTTCCCGCGATCGCCTTATCACTATAATCACCACGAATGAACGCCTTTAAATTTCCCCCTACAGGATGATTAATTGTTACAGTTAAGCCACCCGTACTACTCAGAATGAATATTTCACTAAATTCTGACGGGTTGGTAAATCCTGGCTCTGTACTAAAAGTACATCGGACAACCTCAGATGAGAGTAAATTAGCAGGAGCTACGCTAGTTCTAACTGTTCCTCCCGTCGCGCCATTAATAATTACTACTTGGTTAGGAGTGTTAGCAGCAATAGAATTGAATATCCCATTCTGCGTGTTGGGAGAATCAAAGAAAAATCCCCCCGCGATCGCTTTTCCTGAGAGAATTTTATTAGGTAATACTAAGAGTTTTTCTCCTTCTCCAAACACTACATCTCCAGTTAAAGCAGAAATATCCGATGGGATGCCAACTTTTCCCAAGCGGTCAAAGCCAATGGTTAAAACATCTCCATCTTCAAAACCTGCGCTACTCAAGTCTTGCAAGTCTGCTTCAAGCCAAAGATCAAAGACCGCAGCATAACCAGCAGGAAGATTGAGGGGGAGTTTTAACAGGTTATAAGTGGGATGCCAAGTTTGAGTTACTCCCACCTCGTCCATCCCTGTATCAATGGCTCTATTAAGTAAGCGGTAATAGCCTACTAGTTGAAATTTAAACAGACTAGCAAATACGTTACCCCAAATTGTCCCCGTTTCAGATACGGTTGCACCATTAACCGCTATTCTGAGATTAAAACTACCATTTATGGTCTGCCCGTCGGCTTCATCTTCATTCCCAATGAGCCAATACCTTATCGGAGTGGTAGTTATAGGAGATGAATCGCCACTTATCGATTGTGGTGAAAATATTAAATCTGCCCCTAATTCTTGGTCTGACCCTCCCTCTTCTTTGGTATTTGAGATATAACTGTAAAAACTATCAAAAAAATGATTCATCCAACTATCTATCGTCTCGTCATAGCGATAGATTTTTTCTTCTTCACTAACTTCTCTAACTTGACCATTAATAAGGTCATTGCCACTGGGTAAATCATTAGCAGCAGCTACTACCAGATTTTCAGTTTCTAAGTGAGCATCTTCTGTTAAATCTATAGAAGTAGGCAATGCAATAGTACTAAATCCATCTGCTAGCCGATAGTCAATAATTGCTAACTGCACCGCATCCTCAATGTTACCAGTCCTTTCTCCCGAAATGACGATCGCCCACAAATCTTCGCCATTTACCACCACTGACTCGTTAATTGTCACAGTTATGCGATCGCCCGTCTCATAGACAATCACTTTACTCTGTGATAATAAGTTTCTACCTACGCGATTAAGTAATTGGATGTATAAGTAGATTGTGCCACCTGTTAAGTTCCCCCCAGTGGAAACTGTGACAATCCAATCTATATTGCTTAATTGTTGAGTGAATGAAGCTAACTGCGATCGCATATCTTTGTTAGTAATATATTACTAACAAAGATATGCAAAAAAAAATGAAAAGAACAAATCTTTTTGTAACTTTTTACAAATGGCAAAATAAAGTTTACTGCCTGGATGCTGAAAAAGGCATTGTTGAAAGTTCAAAAAATTCTAGAGGAATCAAAGCACAACCAGTAATTAAGGCAGCCATCGCGGATTTAGCCAACAAAGCCGATGGCAAATGGTGCTTTAGCGGAAAAACAGGATGGATTAAAATTCCTTTGTCTGTTGCTGAACTAATGCTTTTGCCAGGAGGAGAAGAGCATATTACTGTAAACACCAGAATGAATGCGATTACAGATATTAACAAATATTTAAAGAAACGAGCAAAACTTTTTTCGTAGAGTATAGCTTGACTAGTTTATTTAAGCCAAATATAACGACAAATATAGGGTTTTGGTCAAGAGGACAAAATGTCCCTTTGAGCTTGAATAATGAGTCAACGCATTATCATTGATCAGCTTTTTGCTTGACATCTCTTTTGATTAATTGCTCCAAATAGTTGCTTAAAGATCGACCTTCTATCTTGGCAGCTTTTTCAGCTTCAGTCTTTAAGTCTTTTGCGATATAGGTTACAACTCTTGTTTTATCTTTTGCAACTGCCATTCATTTAACTATAAATCATTCTAAAACTATGTATAGTTTAGCACTAGTTTTGAAATATAGTAGCGTCACATTAACATTGCTTGATACTGTTGAAGTATATACAGAGTGATGCTACTATAACTATAACAAAAGCGATCACCTTGCCTGAGAAACATCGAGATCGCTTTTGCTAGTAACGATTTTTCGTAAACACTACGCAAACATTACCTAAACATTATGACAGATCAAAACATTGAATTTGATGTTTTTCGTCTTGAAGAAAAAATCTATAAAGATTACATGAAAGAACAAAATCCTTATCGTGAAGATAAGTTTTTGACTTTTAACTCTGACAAAACTTGGGACGAGCTAGATGGGGACTGGGACGGCAGAATGCTTACAATTCCGACTAAAAAGCAGTGGCTTAGTTCTGAGGGCTACCGTCGCGGTTATCTCTCAGGAATTGAGCAGATGCTAAATGAAAAATACGGTTTAGTTTAACAAAAAAAGACCCAGACGTGATATACGTCTGGGTTTCATCGTTTTGAGTTTTAACGTAATCGCCTGTTCTGTTCAATCATGCCACAAAAAAATCCTTACAGCTTCAACCTCAGTTTCCTTCCCAATCCTTGCGACGCTCTGTATCAGGATGATGTCGAAATATCAAAACTCCCTCACATTCAAGAGTTGGTGCAATTGGCACATGATTTAGAAGATCAGCTATCTGGGGATTTCAACTTGGATTTCCTGATGTTTCAAATTGCGGATAATTCTTTAGCATTTGTGAAAACTGGCTTATTGTGCTTTAAGATAAAGTATTTCAAATTATTCAAAAGTGTTTGTGGGACATTTAAGCAGTTTTGTCAAGAAAAACTTGGATATAGTGTCTGGCAGGTAAATAATCAAATTAAAGCTGCGCGAGTTGTAATGACTCTCGTGGCTGCGGGATTCGACCAACTTCCAAAAAATGAGTTACAGTGCAGAACTTTGCGAAGTTGTTGCGAGAGTGAGGAAGAATTACTCCTCGCGTGGCAGTCGGTAGTGGACAATATCGAAACGCATAAAATCACTGCAAAAAGCATTCGCTCTCACCTCAAACCAGAGGAAGAAAAACAAGTACCAGAAACCGAAAAAATCGAAGTTCCTCAAAATCTGTTTGAGACAATATATCGAAACGCCGTATTAGCTAAAATGACCGTGGTACAACTGTTAGAGGAGATTTTCCAGCCGACTCAAAACTGTGACAATTGTTGGCACTTTGACAAGAAAATCGAGCGATGGCAAGAAGACCTAGAAAAACTGGTAACCAATGATTTAAAATCAGGGGGGTCTTCATCAATCAGATGATGAGTCACGTCCCTAAAGTAACGGGCTTTAAGACCCCCCTGATTTTTTGATCTTCTTCGGTTTCAGAGCATCAAAAATCAACTTAGGGACTTACAGGAAAATAATCATCCAGCCTTGGTTAGGTTAAGGGTTGGTAGCTACAGGGATCTACTGGGTGAAGGCTGGATGATTATTTCTTTGGATATCCCTTAAACCGATCATGTTGATTGATGGAAAGTTGCCATAGTTGCAGCAGCGATCGGGAAGTTAATTATCTCTTCTTTTCTTTGGTACTCAAGGTATGAATAGCCAATTCTAGAATCGCCTTGGCTTATTTTAGGTTTGGTTGATTGAATTAATTGTGTTAGTTCTTTTTTTAATTTATCATTCATTCTTTTTCACAAAAAGTATCTTTAAAGCAAGTGTGTTGTTCGCCATCAATTTCTATTTCATCAGAATTTTTACAATTCATAAAAGAAATTCTTAAAGCAATATTATTGCCAGTCCCTAATTGATTATAAACCCAACCAATACAATGGTAAAGTTCTGTTTTTGAAGAGTTATGACAAGCCATTATCTTAACAGTTTGAGACTGAGCAAATTCATTTAATTGTTCTAAAGTATTATCCGAAGCAATTGTATCTTTTAACCCTTCATGCAACGATTTAGAGTAATTAGGAATTTGAGATTTTTTCGCTTGCTTTCTCCAGGGGCAATTTTTACATTGTTTTTTTTGTTTTAATTTCCATTGTTTCATCTTTTTTGAACTATCCAACTTGTTTCGTTACCAATTTTCCCAACTTTTTTGAATACAAAAGAACCTCTTTTATATTCTGTTTCTCCTTTTTTAGTTCGAGGTTTTATACCAATAATATCGGCAATTTGAGATGTAGTAAATTGCCAGTTATAAGAGCTTGCTATTTCCAATTTACTTAAAGACAAAAAAAGCGGATCGGGGTTTATCGCTGCCATGATAACTGTCAACAATTCAGGGGACATTTGTAACTGTGTAGTGCTGTGTTGTGGAGAGGGAACAGTTACAGTTTTTTCCTGTGTAGTGTTGTGTTGTGTAGGGGATTGTTGTGGTGTGTCGTGTAAAGTTACTTTTGATGTCGGGATAAAATTGCTAATTGTTCCCCCAGACTTGAGGTGTTCATTCTGCCCATCTAATAAAGCTATGTGTTCCTCTGTAGCAAAGGCTTTTCCGTTATCTTTGGGTAAAGTGATTCCCAGTCCATTGAGCCTACTATAAAGGGTTTTTCTCGAAGCTAGGTTGTAGCGATCGCATAGTTCTTCTACGGTTAATTGTGTTGTCATCAGTACTCAATGTGTTGTGTCGTCAGTACAACACAGTTTACCATTAATCAGTTATCAGTTAGCAGTTATCAGTTACCAGTTACAAAAAAAAACCCACTGCCCGAATCAGAAAACAGTGATCAAATGATTGAAAAATAGGGGGTCTTCAAAAAGCGATAACCTAATGGCTTCAACCATTAACTAAAGTTACAAGACCCCCTATTTTTTTATCTTCTCTGTGAGATACTCGCATCAAAAAACCTTTACAGACTGGCAAATAGGAACAAAGCGCAAAAATATAGGAATTAATATAGGTTTAAACGGCTCAATCCTAACTTCATCAATATAAAAATGTCAACTTGGGAAATAGCTAATTCCTAATACTTCAGATTCTCCAGAAATAGGAACAAATACCCCCGTCTCTGGGGTTTCTTGAGTAACAGTTTCCCCAACTGCATAAACTTCTGTTACTTGCTCTGTTTGTTCTAGATTATCTTTTACTGACTTGGCAAAATACAGAAAATTACCTACTAAATTACAGTATTTTTTATTCTCATCATTGAGTAGGAAATCGCGTAACAATATAGAACAGTTATCTTGAGGAATGATTAATATTTCCCTCGTCTCAACTAACCCAGATGGATAATTTTCAACTTCTTCCAAATCTAAAGTAATACTAGTTACAGATCGCACTGTTTCAATAGGTAATTCTTCATCTTCTGTATCTTGATAAGAATAAGACAGCAATACTCCCCTATATCGTTTATCCGCAGTTATTGCATATATAGGACGAAACTCTATACTATCCCACCAAGGGATAGTCACTATCTCCTGATCAAAATATTCGATATTACCATTAACTTTATCTTCTTCTTTTCGATAGGCGATCGCCTTATTAATTTTAGATTCTAGTATAGAAGTATTATCATCATTGGATATAGTAATTACCCCAAGCCCTAATGTACGGTTAGTATTAACTGAAAAAAGCCAAGAATCATCTAGCTTTATTTCAAATAGCTTTATTCCAAAACCTTCTTCATTGAAATAGAGCCAAAAGTTACTATCTTCAGTTTTATTTACAATGGTGGTTTCTAATTCACTAGTTGTATTAGGAACTTCCGTAGTATTGTTGTAAAGGAATTTTGGAATATCTCTAGTGCTTACGCCTGATAATTGTTGGGTTAATGTTTCTATAGTTTCGACAAACAAGACAGAATTCCCGTCACCAGAGATTAATAAAGGATTTGGGGTTATTTTATCTTCCGTTATATTCTGTGCGATCGCCCTTTCTTCTGTTCCTGGTGTCTCAAACAAAAAAAAGCTCCCAACAGGAACAGCCCAAGAATTTGATGGAACAGAATAGGTAGTGTTTTCTGTATAAGTTTCGCGCCGTATGTGTCTTTGAGTTCTAAAGTAGTTGGGAGTTATGGGTCTATCCCAGTCAGGTTCATCAATGGTGTTAGTATAGTTACGATTAGTTACTGTTGTTTCCCCACTCCAATTTGCTTGAGTGTTACTTGTTTCCTGCCATTGATAAAAGCCGAATACAGGATCACCAGCAATTAACCGACATTGAAAAGAAGTTGAGGAGACAAACAAAGCGGATGAAGCTTGGTAGTCATAAGTTTCTGTATAGGATTCCGTTCGCGCACCTTCATAAGCTGAATTGTTAAACCATACCTGAACGGGTTTATCTAGAATTTGGGAAATAGTTTTCACATAATCGGTTTTAGTATCTCTTTGATAAACTTGAGTTTCAAATGCTCCTGATGTGGTGAAGTTACAGACTGCGTTTAAATCAAAAATTGTAGGGGTTGGGTTAGGTGCATCACCAGTTTTTTGATTTCTATAGTTATAAATTTCTGTTTGAATGTAGTTGTAGCCTTCATCTTGCTGTTGTTGGGTTTTTATCCCTACTCTTTCATTAAAAGACCTTTGGAAAAATACGGGATATAAAGGAATATCAAAATCTGATGGTAAAGATTGCCCCGTAGTTACTACAGTCAAATCTTCAATGGGGGGGGCTGGATAAATATTTGCCGTTAAAATACCATTTCCGAGCCAGTGATAACTAGAAATATTTGGTGATAACAAAAATAGTTGTGAGCCATCCCGATCAACAATTATTTGATTTTCCGCTAGCCATACCGCAACATATTTTTGTCCGCCCAAGTTGTTAATTCCTGCTACAGATGGGGTCAAGTTGTAAATCTGTATTTGATTTCTATCTCCCCCTAACTGGATATTGGGAGTAAAAAGCACCTGAAATGGTAGGATTGTAATTTCAGCTTCTTTTTGCTCCTTCGGTATAACTTTAACTCCACTACGGTGATTTAATATTTCTAGTGGTGGAGTTTCCCCCCAAGCATGGTAAGTCTGTCCTTCTTTGAGAACTAATACTTTAGAACTATTAACTACATTGGCTGCGATCGCCTGTATTACCGTCCCGTTAGAAAGACGAATAGATAAGCGTGAGCCTGTATTCCCATAAGTGATAGCTATTCCAATCAATTTAGTTCATTAATAAAATCAGCTTCAATAATCAACGGACTTTCTGTTAAGCCACGATTGACAAAATCAACTAAAAATTCAGAAGTTAATTTGGATAGAAATTTACTACTACTAATTTTAATATAGTTCTCATTAACTAATTGATAAAATTCAATTTCACTATTCTGCCAAAACCAAACTTCTTCGACATTTAGATACTTGTATTTAACGAGAGAATCATCGATACTACCACTACTATAAATTACTTCAACAGCCAGATCAGGAGTACTTTTTTTACTTTCAAAAGAATAAGAAGTATCTGGCTCTTTTCCTACTAGAGGAGGATTTTTTAATGTGGTTGAACCCATCGGAAAATAAAGCAAGTTATATTTTCGGCAATAGGCTTTAATTAATCCGCTTATAACTTCAGATATAGTTTCATGATTTAAAGAAGGAGACACTATTGTTATTACTCCATTAAAATAAGAAACCTTGTAACCTAAATATTCTTGAGAAGTTAACTTAAAATAATCATCCCAATTCATACCAGCAATACTCAGTGTTTGGTCTTGCTGATTTACGCGATCGCTGTCTATGGCAAGGCTTAACAAATCTATAAACATATTATTTTTTTAAATCGAAAAAGGTTAAAAAAATTAGGGAGTCTTAAAATCCATTATTTTAATGTTAGGACTCATCAGTTAACTTGATGAAGACGAGAGAGGATGTAAAATTTATTGGGTCTTCAGTAGCCGATAACTTAATGACTATAACCAATAACTTAAATTTAAAGACCCAATAAATTTCTTTCCTTTGTACGACTCCCTAATTTTTCGTTCCTTGCTTATACTCAAGATAATTTAAAAACAATTCAAACTCATCTTTAGAAAATTTTTGAATTTCTTTGAGACTAGTAATCCCGAAACGCGAGCGCAACATAAAGAGCAAACTTTCTTTTGTCCAGCCATTTTCGCGCCATAATTGACGAGCTTTAGCTATATCTTCTGGTGATGGTTTCCAAGGGGAAATATTAGGCTCTAATATCTCCCCCTCTTGAATATCTGTCTCAAAAAACTTTTCACCATGAATCTTAGCCAGTAGTTTTTGTGGTGGTTTAACCCCCATTTTTTTTAGTTCTTGTGCTGTCAAATAGGCATTATATTCTTGTAGCCATAGAGGATGTAGTTGCAAAAATACAGGATAATTAATCCTTTTGTAACTGTTGGTTTTGCTAGTACGAGACATGGAATAAACCATGTAGTTTCTAGTTCTAGTAGAGAAAAAAGAGGACTTACGAATTGCCCCATATTGGTTGTTAATCTTTTCCAAGAAATCAGCCATAAAAATAATATCCTGAATCGATGTAAGTTGAAGGCGACAAGTTAGATGTATTTCAAACAGAGCCAACTCCAAAATCTCAAAGTAGAAAGAGCCAAATTCTTTACATTTTCTCGGGCATTCTGTATAAAGAGAATCAGCAAAGCAAGGGTTATTAACTTTAACTGGTCTGCCTCGTTCTCCTAAGAATTGTGTATGGATATTTTTCTTATCACAAAACCATAATGGTTTATTGTTTTTGTAAGTGGCTAATGCTGAGAAAAAAGAAATATTGGGGTCATTACAATAAGGAATGATATTGAGATTCTTAACAAAAAGACTTCCAGTTTCATCTTCTCTGACCTCATAATATTGCTTTAATATTTGCCTGACAGGATTGGTATGATTTTGTTTAACTAAAGCCGAACTAGAATTATTAGGTGAAATATTATCGCTATTTAACTCTATCCTGAATTCTAGTCCTAAATCCCTACCAAATCTGCCGTTTTGTTTTTTCCCTCCTTTCCAAACCTGAATTTGAAAAGGAGGAAAATTTCTCTCTTCTAAAGTAGCGCGATCGTTTGTTCCAAATATTCTAGACATAATAAGATACAGACGACTTTTTGGGTCGTCTCTTAAAATTACTAATTACTGATTACGGATACTGCTAAAGATTTGTACAATTCATCCACCAACACATCATTATTAGCTAGAAAATCAGTAATATTTGCTGGGAAACAATTATCCAAATCCTGACCTTTTTTATAAGGCTCAATATCCCATTCAAAACATGATCTTAAATATAATCTAGCTTTTGCTCCATTCTCGTGGGTTAAAATCCAGCACCCTATATGGGTTGAAGTTTTTTTAGAAACGGTAATTGTATAGAAAGAAGCTATCTTTTCTAATACAATTTGGGCAATATCTTGATATTTTTCTAGTCCTGATGGCAATTTAAAATTCTTTTTGGATATTGCACACATTTTATCAATTAATAAGCGATCGCCCTGAACCATTCCTAGATAGCAGAATGCCATCATATCCTTCTCAATTTGGTTACTATTTTTGATCGCCTCTAATTCTTCCTTCGACTGGCAAGCCATCATCGCATTGTAGGTAAAAATGACTTCTTGATAAAATTCAGGGGTCAGATGCCAATCATCCAAGTAAATATCAAAGTATCTCCCCTGTTTGTCTCTGGCTGTTCCTGTTCCAAAATTATCAGTGGTTTGGAGGTAGCAGATATAAGGAAACAGATTATTTTTGATTGGCGCACCTTCTCGGGCGATCCAGTTCTTTTCTGTTAGGTTCAGTTCTTCTGGTATCTCTGGCTTTTGGATACGGCAGTAAAATTGAGGATAAAAGTCTTTAGTAAAATCGAATTGGGTAAGCCATCCTAGATCATCGTCCGTTAGCCTTTTTATTTTTAACTCGTAAGTGGTGTTAAGTCTTTGAGCCTTTCTGACCTCAAAACTAATCCCTGGTAGTAATTCCGTCAGCTTGTTACCAACAGCTTCAAGTCTATTTTTATCGTTACTCCCCACATAAGTAGCTTGAGTCTTTCCTGTAGAAACATTAAAGTAGCAACTTATATTCTCATTAGCCGTCGGTTGCCAAGTGAAATACGAATTCGATTCGTTTTCTTTTTTGGGGAATTCGACTAAGTTACTTTTTTGCTCTGGGTTGACTGATCCTGGGAGGTATTCAGCTATTTTTTTAAGGGTGATCGCCTTTAACTCTTCCCCCGCTTCCCCTAATTCTGTTATCGTTTTTTCGATCTGCATTAAAGCCGTTTCAAACTTACTGACGACTTTGGTCGCTTGTTGTTGCTTTTGTGCGATCGCCTTTTCCTCCGCTATTACAGCTTTGAGAGCTTCAGTTAGACTGGCTTTCTTTTCGCTTAATTCAGAGAGTTGTTGAGAATAGCAGGTTAATGCTAGTGTAGTCATGGTTAAAAGCTCCAAAGTGTTTTAACTTTTTAATTTGACAAAGGCGATCGCGAGGGTTGAATTTTGCGATCGCTTTTGTTTTGGTTGTTTTGTCTTGCTATATTATATATCCAAGTATCCCTGGAATCAAGCCTTTTATTGCTAAGTTAATCCGAGGCTACTTGGATTAACTTAAGTTATAATTTTGAGTAAAACTTAAAACTGTATTTATGCCTAACCCAAATCCTTGTCACAAAACAAGATTCAAAACAAATAGACCAGAATCTTGTATAGCCACATTGACAATTAAAGTCCCCCCAACCCTAAAAGAGAAATTAAAGGGTATTGATAATTGGCATGAAGATACTAGGCAGTTTTTATCGAATTTAGTCGAAGAAAAATCAAGCTAAACTACAATTTTTTTGCCCAATATAAGCTGATCGCAGCTTTCTTTTCAAAGCGCGGTCGCTTTTCGCAAAGCTTTCTTTTGGGCGGTCGCTTTTTCCTCCGCTATTACGGCTTTTAAAGCTTCAGTCAGGCTGGTTTTCTTTTCGCTTAATTCGTTAAACTAAGCCATCTCGTCACCGAGACGACTCAGTAAGTTGTTGAGAATAGCAGGTTAATGCTAGTGTAGTCATGGTTAAAAGCTCCAAAGTGTTTTAACTTTTTAATTTGACAAAGGCGATCGCGCTGTTTCTCTGGCAAAGCGATCGCTTTTTGTTTTTCTGATTATACTAGAATACTAGGCAACTATGCAACTAGTGACTAGAAAAATAGATAACTAAGAAAACAGTAAAATAGTAAGCTAAGATGAAAACAAAAGAAGAAATCCTATGGTTACTAGTAAAAAAATTCGCGTAAACCTTGATCCGTTTTGGGATGATGGTTTGAGTAATGAATATGTTGCCGAAAAGTTAGGTATTAACAAAAATACCGTTAGTTCTTATCGCAACGGTAATGTTAAAAATCCCAAAATTGAAGTGCTACTAAAGTTTCGAGATTTTTTTGCAGAACGGAAAGGAAAAAAATTGATCTTAGAAGATTTGTTAAATGCCTAAAACTTCGCCACAAATAAAATACTTTTGTACTGTTGCTTTGAAGCAAGCACACACTGATATTCATAACGCATTGGCTCGGCTTGAACATGATGGTTCAGAAATTGAAGCAAAACGTCTGATGTCTTCAGCAATTAAAAAATTAGCAGAAGCGTTATCTAATCTCTAAAGTACTTAAGTACTATTGAATTTCTGCATACAGAATTTTTTCTCAAACTGGGGTTCACTCCCCCCCCCAAAATAGCTATCGAGAAGAGAATTATAAAAGAGTAATGTGTTAACTGAATCGGAAATTGCAAGTCTTTCTCTCTCTGCTCCTGTCCCCTTAACCAAACATCCTGCTGCTGTCTATCTCTCCTCTCTCGCTCCTGGCAGTCGGTGTACTATGCGTTCCTCCTTGAATGCGATCGCCCGTCTGTTAACAGGCTCACGCCTTGATGCGATGACGCTGGACTGGTCAAAGCTGCGGTATCAACACACGGCTGCTATTAGGACTGCATTGGGTCAGAGGTTAGCCCCCACGACTGTCAATAAGATGCTTGTAGGTTTGCGTCGAGTTTTACAAGAAGCTTATCGTCTGGATTTGATGAATTCGGACGATTATGCTAAGGCTGCTGACCTGAAAAGTTTTCGGGTACAAAATTCTTTGAGAGGTAGGGAATTATCTTTGGAGGAAATTAAAAGTTTAATAGCCAACAGTCTGGAAGAGGGGACGGTAATTGGTTTAAGAGATGCTGCGGTGATTTCAGTGTTGCGGGGGACTGGTATTCGGAGAGAGGAATTAGCGGAACTATCCCTTAAAAATGTGAATTTGGAAACTGGAGAAGTAATGATCCGCCATGGCAAAGGGGATAAAGACCGTCTTGTTTATCTCAATGAGGTAGGAAAAGAACTGCTCCAGAAATGGTTAGAGGTTAGGGGGGATGCGCCAGGAGCTTTGATTTGTCCTGTCAATAAAGGCGGTAAAGTTACTATTCGTCATTTAAGTTCCTATGGGGACGGGGTATATAAGTTAGTTAAGGAAAGAGCTAAAAAAGCTGGCATTGCTAACTTTTCCCCCCACGATTTTCGCAGAACTTTTTGTACCAATTTACTAGAAGCTGGGATAGATATTTTTACGGTACAGGATTTAATGGGTCATCTCTCAGCAAATACTACCAAAAAGTATGACAAGCGGGGGGAGGCGAGGAAGAAACAAGCGGTGCAGAAATTGAAATTTAATTAATTATTTGAGAAAAAACATTTGAGCGAGATTCCGTTGTTGTAAGCTTAAATTACAATGAACAGGTTAAGTTTAATTCCAGAAGAACTAATTAGGATTAAGGCAGATAAAATCTGGAAAAAACGTTTGCGTGACGGAAGAGATGGAACACCTGAAAGTGATTGGCAAGAAGCAAAGCAGTATTTAGCAACACATCCTCGGGAAGTTTTGTTATGGAGATTAAATCGACCTTTTATCTGGTTAGAAAAGTCAATTATTGAACCCTTAGATTTTTGGGCTGATAGAGCTAATATTTTTAGCTTTTTCTCAAAAATAAGTCCCATCCTTGAAGCGGTTGGAGTTTTGCTAATCCCCGTTGCTATTTTTTATTTTGAAAGTAACCGAGAAGAAAGACAAATACAATTTGAACAAAATATTATTTCAGCGCAAACTCAAGTTAGACATCAAGAAGCAGTAAGAGATTACTTGTCCCAAATAACTACCATTTATTTAGAAACAGAGCAAGGCAAGGAACTTCAAAACAATGAAGAGTTAAAAATATTGCTAGAAGTAACTACCATTGCCCTATTTGATGAATTGTCTGTTAGTGAAGATTCTTTGCTAAAGAAAGATACAAATATTGAAGAGACTATTAAACGCGATCGTAAAGGGCAAGTCATAAGATTTTTATCTCGTTTAGATTGGATTAATGGGGTAGAGGGGAAAGAACCGTTACTTTCTCTTCAAGGTGCTGACCTTGTTGGTGCTGACCTTGTTGGTGCTGACCTTGTTGGTGCTGACCTTGTTGGTGCTGACCTTGTTGGTGCTGACCTCGGTGATGCTGACCTTGTTGGTGCTGACCTTGTTGGTGCTGACCTCGGTGATGCTGACCTTGTTGGTGCTGACCTTGTTGGTGCTGACCTCGGTGATGCTGACCTCGGTGGTGCTGACCTCAGTGGTGCTGACCTCGGTGGTGCTGACCTCGGTGGTGCTGACCTTGTTGGTGCTGACCTTGTTGGTGCTTACCTCGGTGGTGCTTACCTCCGTGGTGCTGACCTTGTTGGTGCTTACCTCGATGGTGCTTACCTCCGTGGTGCTGACCTTGTTGGTGCTGACCTCGATGGTGCTTACCTCCGTGGTGCTGACCTCAGTGGTGCTGACCTCGATGATGCTTACCTCGGTGATGCTGACCTCCGTGATGCTTACCTCGGTGATGCTGACCTCCGTGATGCTTACCTCGGTGATGCTGACCTAGGTGATGCTAACCTCCGTGATGCTGACCTAGGTGATGCTAACCTCCGTGATGCTTACCTCATTGATACAAAAAATTTAACTTGGACTCAAATCAAATCAGCCTGTTTTTGGGAAGAAGCAATTTATAAAGGGAAATGGAATCAAGAAGCTCGAAAATGGGTAACTAGTAAAACCGATAATACAAACTTTATTGAAGAGTTAAAGAAAGACACAGCATCAAACCCCAAAGAAAAAATTGATTGTAGTCAGTGGGAATAGACTGAGGATAAGCAAGAAGAGGCGAGAAAGAAGAAAGCGGTGAGAAAGTTGAGGTTTTAGTTCTTTTTTACTAATAGATATTTGAGTAAATTCTTGAATATCGAAACTTAAATCACAGTTACTTTTAGCAACTTTAAATAAACTGGTTTGTATTAAAGATTTCCTCTACTTTCAAGCTTAGTTGTCTTCATGGCTCAGTTTCCGATTATCCTAATTCCAGATGCAATTCAACAAACCAGAACAGCACTACCACCAGTTCCTCCCCCTCCTAATTTGCCCGTTGCAGATCATCCAGGCGATCCACCATCTAAGATTAATATGACTTTGATTGCTAGTTTAAGTGCGATCGCCTGTGTGTTAAGTTTGATCATTGGTAATATGGTTGATAGCACTGTGATAGGAACGTTGCTTTTAATTGGTAGTTTAAGTGCGGTCGCTTTTAGAGCATGGCAAAGTATCAAAAATTTTCCTAAAAGGAAGAAAAAACATCAAGAGCAATTAGCTATTTTTCGCAGAACAAAGGAAGATAACGAACAGCAAAAACTTTTACATTACAAAAGAGTAGAAGCTGCAAAAACTCCTGAAAAGATAGCCAAATTTCGTGATGAATTACTGTTAGATGTTTTATCCAGAACAATCCCCCATGATGGTAATAAAAGTCAGGCTCGAATCGGTTACTCTGAAAAATATTTTCATTCTTATTTAACAAAATATTTTGGTAATAATATTTATACTGGACTAACTCTATCAATTCCTGATTTCGCTTATCCTTATAGTCCTGATTTTGCTTATATAGATTCTAATATTAATTTATATATCGATATTGAAATTGATGAGCCTTATGCTCATAAATCTGGTCAAGCCACCCATTATCTCTACTCAAGAAAAGATAAAAGACGTAACTATTTTTTTCTTGGAAGAGGTTGGTTAGTAATTAGATTGAGTGAAGAACAAATAGTTAAACTTCCAGAAAGTTGTTGTAAAACCGTGGCAGAGACTATCGCTAATTTGTTAGGCGATGATTTAATATTAAATCAATTTAGACATATTCCATCTTTACCTCAGATGAAACAATGGACAGAAAATGAAGCTAAAGACATGGCATTGACAAAGTATAGGAACACTTATTTGTAATTTATTAGCTAGCTTTAAATATTTTAAATCATAAATATCTTAGAGAATATTTTGCAGCAAAAGTTCCAGTAAACGAAACTCCTGTTTGTCTTGAATTTTTTTTATAAATCCAAAGCGCATCAATTGAATCATCAACATCATTAGCAGATTCTACGATTCTTATAGTAGGTTTTATTCTTTTCCATTCTTTTTTTGTCAAACCTAATTCACGTTGCCATTCTGACTCTTTCCTATTGTATATAACATCATCAATCTCAGGAGGTTTAGGCTTGCCAAAATTGGGGTCTAGTTTTTTTCTTCTTCTCGCTTCTCCCATGATAAATTTTCCAGCTTAGATAATGTCAACTGCCAAAATAAACGATAATATCAAGCACGTCAAGGGTATGGTTCGTAATCAAAAACTAGATTTCTTAGAAGTTTAATCTATCAATAAAAATTAATACTCTGCGTACAAAATGATGTGCTTTAAAAGGCGAGCGCATTTCTGCCAAAGAGCGGTGCTATCAGCAACAGCAGAGAGGGTCGCGCTCTTTGTGATCTACTGAAACCTATAAGTATTATCAACACCTGTTACAAAATATTAGTTATTAACGATAGTTGTTATAAGACTGTTGTAGTATTTAAGTGTAAAAAATTTTCAAGCAAATGGAAGTAGTAAGGCGAGTTAAAGTAGATAGCTTGCCAGATCAGATCAAGCAAGCAAGAAAAAAAGATAGTAGATCGGTACAGCTATTAGCTACACTGGCTAATGTCTCCTCAGCTTATTGGTATCAATTAGAAGCTGGAAAACGATCTTGGGTTTCAGAAGATGTAATTCGACGCATTGAAAAAGTACTAAACACAGACTTCAATATTGATTTCAGCGATAACTGATAACTGATAACTGTCATAGTACTGAAATACTATGTATTTTTTGCATACATAACACAATACCCGTCTTTTCCGCATCAGCAACATTAAACTTCAGTATTCTGAACTATCAGATGTCTTGCTGTTGTTGTTTGCAAGGCTAAAAAATGAAGGAATCGACTTACTTTAAATTAGTTAATTGGTTTAAAAATACCGCTCCAGACACAACTCTTCTTAAACTGTGGAAAAGAAAAAGAGACAGAGATAAAATTATCCAAAATATTGAAGCTAAAAAGCAAGCTGAAGAATCTGAAAAAATCATTGAAAAAGAAGCCTATCTTCTTTGGGAAGCTGATGGAAAACCTGAAGGTAAAGATAAATACTATTGGGAATTAGCTGAAAACAAAATAAAAGGGAACTATCTTCCTACTATTTATAAACCTTATTATTTATTGGAAAAGCGTGTTTTAGAACCTTCTGATGAATGGATAAGCAGACAGGCATTCTTTACTATCTTGGGAAGGTTAGGAAACTTAGCTCTTATAGCTGCTGTATTAGCGTTTATTTTTGGCGAAAATATAAGGCGTAATAATGAAGTATTTTCCGCTTGGACAACTATTACCACTGCTCACGAACAACCAGGAAGCGGTGGCAGAATAAAAGCGCTGGCGGGGTGACAACCCCGCTATACTAGGCTCTGTATAAGTTTCATAGTCTTAAGACCTCTTTGATAGAATGGGAGTTTATTGAGAGAAGTTATCATTAATTTTTCGAC